>Ga0116229_10001376_pt1 | contig 37835 bp, 19 predicted proteins | sample S1TSphgellanicum_3_FD_87313 | JGI IMG/M metagenome (GOLD analysis project Ga0116229, IMG submission 87313) | Host-associated microbial communities from peat moss isolated from Minnesota, USA - S1T2_Fc - Sphagnum magellanicum MG | ecosystem: Host-associated > Plants > Peat moss > Unclassified...
GAACCGTGGCGGGGTGGGCGGCCGCCCCCCCCCCGCTTCCCCAAGCCTACCCCCAGTTGTTCAACATGCCTTCAACTTCCACCTAAAGTCTTGTGTCTCACTTGTGAGCGCCAATTTATTAATTGAAGGTTAGTTCGCCATCAACATTCTTGTCAGACATCTAATTCATCCAATCCAAACCCTTGTTATCATCTTAACTTAATACCTTCTCTTATTTCCACTCCATCTACATCAGCTTGGACTTGGGTTTCAACATTAAATGTCGTTGGGTCCTTTCACTTAGGCCTTTGTCATCCTTGTTTGTATAATCGCATCCCCACCATTTTACGGTGTGATGTATAAGTGACATTTTGTTTTCCATTGGATAACCTAGCGCATGATTCGTACAATGTGGTAGCTTGGCACTTGATTTGCTACCCCAATGGTGTTTCACATTGCCTCTTCATGGTAGGGTGAAAAGGCATAAAGAAACACGGATTCGATTCAAACACTTTCTAACAAGTGACTAAGAAAACTTGAAGTAGGAGTTTTTTTTGTGGGCCCAAGCTTTGTCGACCAGTTTGAGTTCAATCCCTTTTCTTGAACATGATTTTCCAATTCACAAACATTTGTTCCGTAATTTAGCCCTTGGTTGTGCAAGGGAATACTTTTGGGCAGTTTGTGGTTTTGCACCATTTTGTTTCACACCCAGGTTTTTTGACACCATTTCAGTTTTCATTGCATTACACCCAAAATCAAATGGTTACTTATTGTTTTTCCTTGAAGACTATAAGCTAAACCAAGACCTCGAACTTTCTTCCAATTCCTTCAAGTAGGCGTTCCAACGCATGTCGCATTTATCAACAAGCGGTCCTTCTAAGATGGCTTTTGAACACCTTCGAAACTGTTTTCACTGTGAAGATTCAAAGAGTGGATTCTTTCATTTGTTCCAACTTTGTTTTCATATTGCACAAGGTCACATTTTGCCCCAAATTGCACATGTTTTTAGAGCAATTCGCCTTTTAGCCATGACAAAGCCTTCAGGTGGAGTTCGTTCCATTGCAGTGGGGGAATCATTGTATCAACTCACAAGCCACACTTTATGTTTTCAATTTCATGAAAATTTTATAACACATTTTTCCCCACATTGATTTGGAGTTACAACTAAGGGTGGTTATGAAGAAGTAATCCATGGCATTAAATGCACTTTGGATCTTCATCCCAACTGGGTTGTTCTTTAACTAGGCATGATAAACACCTTTAATTCAGTGTCAAGAGGGGTCATATTCTAAGAACTTCATGTAATAGGTGGGGACATCATACAACTCATCCCCTTTGTTCATGCATTTAGTGCATTCAAGTCTCCTTTGTTTTATAGTCATCGTAATAATGAAGGTGATGTCACAATCATCCCATCTGCCATGGGGACTCGGCAAGGTGATCATTTAAGGGGGGCACTATTTGCTTTAGCTCGTTTTAGGGCTTTACATTCTATAACTAGTCATTTCTTTTCTTATCTATTTCCATCCATTGTAGACGACACTCACAGCATAGGTCCCCTTTCAATTGTATCATCTACCTATGAACATTTCCAGACTGAACTTCATGTGATAAGTCTTTCCATTCAACTTTAAAAATGTGTTACATGGTCACCCTCTAGCCTGCCACCAGATGTCAACATCCCATCCTAATGTACCACCCCATATGAAGGAATTAGAGTCCTAGGGGTTTCATTGGGCACCTTAATTTTCACATCATCCTTCATAAAAAATGTCTTATAAGAGGATGTTCAACATGTGGACCTTTTCCTTAAAATGGGTGATGCTTAGGTGGCCTTTGGAATTTTAATTCGTTGTTTTGTGCAATGCCCATCTATCTTTTATGATGCACACCTCTACCTTCCGCCTTCATAATTTTATTTTATTTTTACTTTTCCATCCATAAAATGTTTGGATGCATTTTGGGTCCAAGATCCTTTGATAGCTTAGCAGGACTTTTAGTTTGTAAATAGACCTCCCTCCCAATAACTTTTAGTGGCATCAAGCTCATATCAACATCCACCATTGCTCCAACGACCTATTTAGGGAATTGGGCCTTTGTTTCAATCATAGTTGTTAGGTTTATGGTTGATCAACATCCTTTCCTTCTTGAAGCTTTAACACGAGTTGACAACACATTTCTCTTCCAACAACACCTCAAGATGGCTTGTGATTTTTTACCATTCGTAGCCCGTGCGTGTCTTCTTTCATTTGAACAACTCATCGAGCAACAAATTGTTCAACTTCAATATTCCATCTCGGAATGTTTACACCATCATACCTTTTCGAACATGCTCTCCAATGGGACATTTAAGGCCCATTGTGCCTGAATTTTATCATGTTTTAGCCTAGGGGTAGGCATTTGGTTTATAACCCAACCAATCTTCCCAACCTTTGGATTATTTTCTTTAGTTTTTTGCACAACACTTCATACATAACTTGGATTACCCCATCCTTCAATTGCAGGCATCCCTTGATTTGTATGCACACATCCCATTAACCCTATGGGTATCCACCTCTTATGTTGTGCTCATGGCAATGAACACACTAAAACCCATGATGTAATTCGTGACACTTTTGCCACCATTGCCTGATATGCTGGTTTCCATGTGGGATGAAAACAATTACATGTGTTTCCTTCAACCACATTCAATTCTTTTTGTCGACAAGTTGACATTGTGTTTACCAAAGATGGCATTCGCACCTTAGCCGACATTGTCATTACCGACCCAACACGAGTGGATTTACTTCCATGATCTTGCACAACTCAAAGATTTGGTACCTCCGATGTAGTTTAGGCCAAGGAAAAGAGCTATTGCAATTGACACCCCATTGATCAATTCTTCCCTTTAACATTTGAAGTATTTGGTTGCTTACACAAACATGCTGATGTGTTTTTACACGATTGTGCCAATGCAATTTGGAGCTCGAAGGGGAGAGAAGGCCCTCATCTTTCTACCTTGGTCACTTTTCTTTGTCAAAAAGTTTCAATCACATTACAAAGGATGCAAGCATCTTCCATCTTAAATTGAGCGATAGCCATAGGCTTAACTACTTCCCGACTTCTAGCCCTTCAAAACACAACTCCCATCACAACAGCCGATCTATTGCAAGCCATCAATTTTTGACATGTAAATATGGTCCACAAGCGGTCAGTTATGGTCATGCATAGATTTCCATAGCGACTTTGAGCCAACTTGATGTCTTGTCACTTCTCCCTTTTCTTTTATTTTACTCCTTTGTACATTTCCCTAATCTATGGTGTGTTTCTTAATAAAGATTTACAAGTCTTTAGTAGAAGGTGATTTTGTGAATAACTCTATTTTGTACCTTGTTACTTCCACTAGTTGCAGCTTTTTAGGAAAAATAGCAAATGCAAAAAACCACCAGTTCCAGTTGATGCGGACACCTGAAAGAATTGATGGTTTTCCTGAAAGAACCAGTAAAGATCCGGTAACCATTAAAGAAATGGTTATTTGAATATTTTCCTCAAAATTTGAGAACCATGGTTACATGCTAGATTCGGTTGATTTTCTTTGAGAACCAAAGTCATAAACCCGTCAAACTGCCCTGATAACTAGAGCCGGGGTCTGTTTCTGTTTATGATATGATAATTGCCTGAACACTAGTGATGAATGCTGTATCTCTCTATCCATCAGAAGCACAGTTGATGCATTCTTTTATGGTACCAGCCACCACCGCCACTTCCTCCATCTCCTGCAATGCAAGCTATCCGGCAGATCAGTACCCGTGTTGGGCGGTTATTAGGAATCAGAACAGACCCATGATGGTTATCAGGGCTCATAACCACGGTTCTCAAAAAGTGTAATCAGATAACCACCCATAAAACCAGCAGTCCTTTACCAGTTTGTTGAGGTTTTTTTGAAATAACTGGGACCGGTGGTGGTTCTTTGATTCCGATTTTTGTTTTTTCAAAGAACTGAAACCAGCAGTTCATCAAGTCTGCAACGGTTAAATAACTGGAACCAGCAGCTCCTTAACGAATTCAAATAACCGCTCAGCACTGATCAATATACCCTAAGCCTCATACACAATGCACAGTTTCAAAGAAGAATTGACCAAAAGAACAAGGGGTGTGTCACACTGCGGCCTTGCTGTTTACATTTAAAAGTATCTTAAGGCAAAAGAAGAATTATGGAAACTCAAATATTTCACCATGCAAAAACATAATCTTCAAAAAAATCCTCTTAAAGAAACTAAAATCCTTCAAGATATTATAACACAATAACTCATCTCAAGTTTCAACACAAGCCAAAATATCATCTTTCAAAAATCCTCATATAAAAATAGGCCTATTACCCAGGGGCCAAAATACCTTAAAGCTACTATACTCTATAATGAATCTAAACACAATATCCTTGCCTGCCATGGCCAACAAAGCTCAGGTGTCCAGAATTTCAGCAAAATGCACAAGTGTTCCAAAAGACAATTGAGAGATGGAGTAGAACAGATGAGCGAGTGAGTTTTGTTTTGTTCCAGATGTTCTCCATCTTCATTGTAGAAAAACAGCACTAAAGCATTAAGTGTTTGTGACATTGCTCATTTTGCATTGTTAAGGACTAATGCCAAAAATTGGGTCTCAGTCTAGACCCAATTTTACCATCCCAGGAAAGCAGATAATTTGTTGGGGATGAGAATCTTCAATTAGGTAAAGAGCACATAAACACTTGCTCCAAATTTTTTGTTAATATAATTGGAGGACATTTTAGACTGTGTATTTCCATTGATTGTGTGGGCATTTCAGGGTAGGAAACAGCCTCAGACCTACGGACAATTTTAGTATAGTTTGTAATTGCTTGAAAAAAACCGATTTTTTTAACTTTATTTTTTTATAGATTTAAAATAATGATTTTTTTTTTGAGTGTGTTTCTTGGTCCGTTGAACATTTTCTAAAATTTGGTGACAAGTTTTTAATCTTGGTGCATGTGTACTAAATTACATTAATTTTATTAAATTTATTGCAAATAACAAGAATTGAACCCATATCCTATGCTTAGAAGGTAGGTAATCTATCTTTAATCTATATCCACTTTTTATTTTATTTTATAAATCATTTCTTCTTTTGAGCTTTCATCTGCAGAGTAAATTAATATTAGGTTAATTATTGCTTACTTCAAGTTTATGATCTTTATACCTTGGTGCCTTGGCCATTTTCTTAGGTATTTTGTTTTTCACCCCCATCCCTCCCCCCTTTGCTTTTTTTATGGTATCCGACATTTATCATAAGGGGGAAAAAATCACAGTTTATGCTTGGTAAAGGCCCCAACCATGGGCTTTACCTTGTAGTAAAGAATTTGTCCCAAGGTGGTTTGTTTTCCATCATTCGTAGAGCATTTCAACCCACAGCCCCTATTTGGGCCTCTAATAGTGTTTATCACATCCAACACAGAGGGCTAACTAATTTCCATTCCTACCTATAAACATAATATATTGACTGGTTCTTTGAAATTTTTATTAAAATTTTGAGATCCAATGGGTAAGTGGATATATACCAAGGTTGATAATAGATGGGCATTTGTCTCTCATTCTAAGAACCACCCAACACTAGTCTAAATTAGTGTTGGCATGTTCTTGATTTCAAGCAAGTTCAAGTCCAAATTTGTGTCAAGTTATAAGAAGGTATAAGGACCAGAGGCTCAATGTTTTGCTGGAATTACCATTGGAATCAAACTGGGCAACTGGTCTTTAAAAACATTGAATTAGAGAGCCTGAACCATGGGTGTTATCCCTTTTAAAACAAGTTCAGGTCTTTTATGTTCAAGTAGTTAGTTTTAATTGGATTGTTTGGATTCATTGAATAAACTAATATTATACAAAATAATTTATGTTTAATTCCATCTAATGGAGATGGAACTTGACTAGGCTCCAGTTTTGTTAAGAAAAGATCAATGTCAAAGGTTTTAAAAATTCAAAAAACTAATCCTAATTAAAAATTTATCAAAAACTTTGAAATTTTTTTAGAACTAGGATTGAAGGTTCATTTTTATATTTAGAATTGGATAACACTAGTCCAAAATTGATTTCACATTATTATAAGGTTGTACTTCATCCAAATTATTGTGTATAGGCATTTATTTTGCTATCAGTGGAGATGCGTTAATAAATGATGTAAACCCATCAATTTTTACCATTATATTAAACACTCGCACACAAGAAGAGAAAATGACAAAGGATGACAAGACATAGGTCTTATCAAAATTATGTTTATTAGAGTTTTTTTTTTCTATTATCAAAAATCGATAGCAAAATTTAATCAACTAACAATTGCAAGTACTAGGTCCAAAGTTCAAAGACTTCAACAAATTCAAGTTGGTCCTAAAGGGTCTAGGTTTGAAATGCCAACCATTTGTAAAAATGAGATTCACTAAACCTTAAAATATATTGTACCTACAATTGATCTTTGGCCTTAGTTAATTCTCAAGAAACCAAGCCAAGTATATATATACCTTGTGTTGAAGTTTGAAAGCATTGAACCTAATACCTATTGACTACATAAGTAATGGTCCCAATGATTGAATATAACAAAAGTTCAAAACATTGTGTTATCAAACTCAATTTAAAAAAAAAAAAGGGAAACTTAACATACTAATGGTCTATTGTCAAAATCTTAAAATAATCAAATTAGGGTTTCTAAACCCTATTTTTGCAAGGAAATTTACTTTGGCAAGATCTAACAACTATCTATTGTAGATATGATATGCCCAAGTGAAAAAGCAAGTTTCGACTTTGTCCCTTCATCGTTGTGGAGGGGAGAAAATATCAACTCCTAACATTTTAGAAATATTAAACGTATCTTTTGAATCAAAATTGGAACACAACTTATTATAAAAAGTTGTACATATCAACCTTGATTGAATAATAACTACCATATTTGAGAGCTCAAGCATAAAAGGGTGGTTTTAATTTCAATTTATTTTCATTTTAAATCATTTCGTTTTTGAATGGAAGGTAAAAAATATTAGGATTTTTTTCAATATGAAAGGATAATTTTCTTTGAGTTGTCCATTATTATAATGAATATTATCCAACTACTAGATGAAATTCATCAAGACATATTACATTAATATATCCAATGTTTCATTTTTGTCCAAGATCTATAGGGCTTTTTACATAGTTTGGAAAACAAAGGAGAAATTTCAAGTTTCCAAAAGAGGTTTTGTTTGATAATGATTGTTATGGGTATTATTCATGCACACATTTTGAATTATCAAACCCATTCTATATGCAAAAAACATGAAGTTCATAAATTCATAGGTAAGGTTGTAAACAATAATGTTTAGGTTTTCATTAAAACCATCATGTTTAGATTCAAGATTTTTCATTCAAGGAAGACCCTCCAATTTTAGGTCTAGTTGATATTTTCAAAAAAAAAAAACTTGTTGGTTTTCTATCCATGTCAAATATTCTTAACCAATGGTTTTGGGTTTAACATGTTTAATCTTTTTTAAAATCTTTGTTTCAATTTTAGGATGGGTCCAATTCTAATTTATTAATTAGTTGAAGATGCATTTTCTTATTTTTTCATTCCGCTATGAGTTGTTTGTTCATGAACTAAATTCATGGAACATTTTTTATCTTTAATTGTTGTTAATGTGTGTTTGCAATGAGGGGGTAGACTCATTATGTGATATGGACTATGAGCCATACTGACACAACCATGTGCGGTAGTCTCAATTTTTAAGAGTTGCATCAGGGTTATTTGAATATGGTAAAGTTATCAGGGGTTTTTTACAATTTCATAAGGAATGATGAATGCGTGTGGTTGCATGGTTTTTTTTTTTCTTCGAAATATGATATTGGTGAATAAGGTGTTGGATTAGTTCTTTTCTTCAACAAAAAGCTAGTAACCACAATTTTAGAACCTTAGTTACATAATTAGGGGTGAAAAATTTCTAAAGGGTTGGGGGTAGAAACAAACACCAAAATTGGTGGTGTTCAACAAAACATTAGTCTTGTTCCAGTATTTAATGAGTAGCAAGGATGTTTGAGATTCATGAAATAATTGAAGGCGTGTCAATGAAAGGTCCAATACAAATAAAAAAATCTTCAAACATAAGATTAATTTGAGACAATTTAACGATTAAATAAATAGTGTGATAGGATGACAATGGCAACGTGAGTGTCGTAATGAATGAAAATTTTATTTAGAGTAGGGATAAGCTCAACGAGGAACTACAATTACATGTTGAGTCATGGGCTATGCCTCAGTGATAATTTATAACTACAGGAAATCTAAGATGCGTTGAATGGTGTGAATTAGGTAATTTGCCTTGCTATTAGGAGGTAGTTGGCGAATTGAACCGCGCAACCGATGATAATGTCCAACGTTGAGAATTGAAAACCACGTGAAGATAAAGGTGTTTTTAGTTTTGTAACAACCTTCACAGATGATTTCAGGTTTATCGTTAGTAGTAGGGTCGACTTATAACAAGATCATTAGGGTGCGAGAGTTTGAAAAGATGCGATAGTTTCAAGCTCAAGGGGGTTCAACTTCAAGATGAGTGCGCACCTCTCAAGGTTTGGGATTTTCATCACGAGCACGTTGCGTCAATGTAGAGTCAGTTCTTCATTCATTTGTGTAGCTTGAGGCCTATAAGACGTGGCCATACACGACATCATAATTTCAAGGAAAGGAAAAGAAATTTTCAATCAAAATCAAATCAACAATGAATGTGTGGAGGATTTATTACATTGAGATGCAGGGTCATAATTTATAAATCAAAGAAAAGGAAGGAAATGCGTAAGTAATAACCTAAAACCAAGGTAAAGTAAAACCTTAAGATCAATGGAAAAAATGAAGGTTTAAGTAAAATTTGTTAACGGGAAAATGGGAAGAAGGGAAAAGGTGTTTCTCTTTCTCCTTCCATTGGCCACCAAGCAATGGAACCTTCCAAGGGTCACAAAGCAATGGAACCTTCCAAGGGTCACCAAACATTGGAACCTTCCATTGGCCACCGAGTTGAGATCTTCTTTCACCTCTTTCCTTCTCCTTTTCTTTAAGAGGGCAAGTTCAAATCATTGGTGGCTTTCTTTTTCCCTGGACATAATTTTCAATTCAAATCTTGAGAATACTTGTTCCCACAACCTTATTGAGGAAGAAAACAATGATTAGTCTTGGTAGGTGGTAGGAAGAAGGAGAGTAGAATGAACATTTGAAATAATTTTGAAAGAATGGAAGTGAATAGGGGTAGTGTTGGGAGGTTGAAATCTTAGAGAAATCTCATAGACCTTTTCGGGTTTGGTGACATAACTTTTTACTGGTTTAGCTACAAAGTTTAAAATTTGGTAACAAGGTGCACCTTGTAATTAATTTTCTAATGAGCTAAGGCAAACCATATTTGAATAACATATGTGTTAAGAATAATATTTCAAGTGGCTGGTGGTCTGCAACTAAGTTGAACATGGTGTTGAACCCCTTAAAAGTTGGTTTAAATGAATGACAATTTGACATAAAATTTTAGAATTTGAGGTGTTTGAACTTGGAAAATACATCTATCAATTCTAAACTGTAAATGATGCATAGGAGGCAAATTATTTGGTTTCAACTATAAATGCAATTTAATGTTTATAAATACACTTGCATTTTTCCTTCATCAATAGCATATGTACTTTCAAGTATAGTCATCTCATAAAATTGGGAGTCGAAGGGCAAAAAGTCGCTTCACATGGACCAACTTGTTCACGAACTCCAGAATTCAATAGCAAAAAAAATAACAACACTCCTACATAAATAACCACCTCATTTTTTGGTTTTTACTCAACATTAATGGTGTGAATTTGAAAATTAATTTTTAGTCCAACTTTGAATTTTAGGTTATTAAGAATCTTCCGTTTCAAATTGGGTCAATTCAAATTGAATTCTAATGTAAAACAACCCTAAACAAAATGACCAAATTATTTAACTACCTAAATAGTTACTTAGCCTAAACAACCCTGGAAAATATCTTAGTACTACCATAGACTATCCCAATAAGTATCAAACTTTGTCCATCCACACATCAATCAAGTGGCTCCTATTGTTTCATTTCATGGCATGCAATCTCCAACATAAAAAAACTAGTAGGATTTTTAAAACTACAAACTTAGAAACTAAAATTTTTAAACCTTATTTAAACCTAACGTTCTAGCCCTTACTTAAACTTTTTAACCAATATGTTTTTCCCATGATTTTGTTTTTATGAATTTTGCAGTCTTAAGAAACTTCTAATATTTTCATGTAATTTTCCCACTAATCACATAATACAAGATAAGGAAAAAAGGATGAAAGCACATTATGGTGATTCCCTTTGGGTGTCACATTGTATTACTTTCTAGGGACTTGTATGTTTGAATGTATCCCACCTCAAACATTTGAAAGAATTTCACAATATTTTTGCATATTATGTTAGAATATAACTTAGACAAGATATTAAGAAAAAAGTTCATTTCATTTTATAAAGTGAAAGATTTGATTGTATTTGTGGAAGTAAAGGTCTAGTGTACATGTATACTCAAAAACACAAATATATTTCAAAAATAATTTAAATGATTTTTAATATTTATGAAAGTTGAAAGTATATTGAACCATATCATTTCACATAATTTGAACCATGTTTAGATACCGTGTGACTAATTTGAAAATTTTCATCTCAAAAAATGAGTATTTTCAGCAAAAATGCAATAAATGTGTAGTAAATTGGAAATTTGACAAATAATCACATTCCCAAAAAAATAGCAAGCATAGCTAGATGTGCCATATTTTTAATTCCATTCAAATTAATTATTATAATGACTAATGAACCTTTAAAGTTAGTGTAATAAAAAAAATAGTGGCCTTACTATACCAATACATAATTATAAATATACCCATGGATCTTTCAATATAGATAATGAAATTATTATTTTAAAAAATTAAATAACATTATTTTTCTTAAAATATTAATTTTAGGGCCCAAAATCCAAAATTGATATCCAAAATTAAATGTAGGTCACATTTTTAGAACAATTATATTGTATGTATTATAATACTACACCCAAAAGTGCCCGAAAGGGGGTCATTATAATGTGCTTTCACCCAAGAATGGCGATTCTTCCCAAGTTTGTGCTATGATGAGTTTTGTGAAAATTTGTTGTTCATAGTTCATTTGTGCACAATTTTGGTTCAAATGTGCACTAATCACCCTTTTTTTCAATTTGTGCAAGTTGACTTCATGTTGAACTCACATTTGTAACATCATCTTGGTCATGTTATAAAGCTCCCATCTTTTTTTTTTTGAAGAATCATGAAACATGCCTTGAATTTGCTTAATATTACAAAACAAATAATTGATTGAGTGTGTACTTTAATACCATTTAACAAACCTAGGGGTGCATCACCTAGACCTTATAAATGAACTTTTAAAATCAAATTAAGGTAAATGAATATTTGCCAAATTGGGTTTTGAGAGGGTTTTGGATCTATGTAGATTTGTTGGGTTTAATTCTTAGACTTAGACTTAGCCAACATTGGTATAAATTATTAGCCAAACATTGTGTATAAAAATGTCACAACCCTATTTGGATATTTTTCCATTTCATTTCAAGTTAACTTGTATTTTTTTAAAAATCTCAATTTTGGTGTGTTTTTTGTAGTCATGTATTTACAAGGTTTTGATGTTTTATTATAGAAATAGAATCAAGTGTGTAAAAAATCCCTGGTAATAAACAAGTTTTGCCTTTATAGAGTCCACATTATTATTTCTTACATTCTAGATAACATTGAAAGCACCCACACCCCAATGGTTTCACATTATAGTGTTCAAAAAAGGAAGTGACAATGGGAAGATTCACAAAAGAAAAGATAGCGGGAAAGCCTTTGCATTATTCATGTGCTACAACTTGTTCTTTAAACTCTTCACTAGAAGCCCTATTTTTGTTCAATGTGACCACAACCTATCACAAAACTTGGAGATGTCATGTTTTTATCAAACTTTAGTTTGTTTCCAAGTCCCTTGACTAAACAAGCTCCACCACAAGAAGGTCCATTTGCTCTCAAAAGTTTGATTATTTTACCCATTCCCTATGAATATAAGATCTTGCAAAATATAAAAGAACAAAACTACTTAGTTTTTTTTTTTTTTTTCTTTCATCAATTTTTTTTCATTTCCTTCATTTCAAAGTCACAATTTGAACACAACAATGCCATGATCACATGCATGAAATCATTCTGATGAGATTGTCTTCCAACACCTCTAATGCATTCAACAAATTTTTATTGTCTTCAAAGCCTTTCATAAAGCCCTCTTTTTTACACCAAGTTGTAAAACCAAATGTAAAATTGTGTTCATTTTGATTTTTTTGTTTTTGTCTAGCTTTGTGTTCTAGTCTTGCTATTTTTGTTTTTATTGCATTTTGTGATGCACCATCTTGTCCTAGAAGATGTAACTTAAAACCTTTGTTTTGTTTTCAAATAACTTATCAATTTTGTTAATCCTTGAGTTATGGACAAATTGTCATTTGTTTTCCCTCTAATTTTCCATTTCAAGTTTATTCTTTTAACTATGTTTTATTATTTGTTAGTTATTTTAATTTATTTAGTCAATTTCATTATTTATTTATTTTCTCTCATCACTCTGGATATTGAAATATCCATGTTCATATTTTCACATCAAATTTTCATTTTTTTTGTTTAGTTTTCTCATCCATGTTCATGATTAAATCTAAGTTAAAATACAAATTAACATTTCTTTTTATTGTTTCAAACGTTTGTTGGAATTTTCTCACCTCAAATGTTCCTTTTTCACTTCTATTAAGAAGTTTGTTAAATTGCCAAATCTTTCAACATTGCCTTTTTATCTTTTCAATTTTGATTGTGTAGTTTAGACCTAGAATGTCTTATACCTTGTTGTCTTCTTGACACACATTAAATCATTACACCTTTTGTTAGTTTTTGTAATTAACCTTTATTTGTTGCATATTTACTTTTGTTTCAAAGTGAAATATGTTTGTTTATGTGTGTTAATGATGTTTATGTTATCATTTTACAAGTGTTTTAGCAAGTTTTACTTCTTTGCAACTATAGAGTATGTCTTTGGTTTAAGCAATGTAATCTTGTGTGCTACAAATCTTTGTTGCCTCGCTATTGTTGCATTTACTTTTAGATTTTATGGACATTTTATTGTTGTTGATTCCATTATAATTGCAAATGATATGGTGACACTAATGAACTTGAAGATGAAATTGATAAATATTTTTAAAATGATGACAATGTTAATATTGTTAACCTCCTCAAAATAAACAAATTGTTTAGTTCATTAGTTGACAATGAATTTATGGATGCTTGCAAATGTGGGGATGATTTGGAAAAACTATGAGCTTGGAGGTAGATGAAGAGGATGAATCCTTTGTTTGAGATTTTGAGATCTTGAATTTTAAAAAAATGAAAAACATAAAGGCTAGTGGTTGGAAACATAATAAGCACTTGGAGATTTAGGCTAAAAAGGCATTTGATTCATGATAACATGATAAAAATAATTAATACCACCTTATCAATTGAATATATGAATGAGTCAAATTTAAAATTATTGAATATGAAATAGTTATGTCTAAAATTGCTTATAGACCTATTTTGCGAATTCATATTTCATGTCACCAAAAAAATGACAACTTGTGTTCTTCCACAAAGTAGTTGTTCTTCACCCCTAGTTTGTTTTCTAGATATTATTATAAATGTTTCATTCTAGTTGAAATTAGTTTGCAATTTTGTTTGTAACATTTGCATATTTTTTCAAACAATCAAAAAAGTTGTTCAACCTTTAGAAGTTGTGAATGTTGTATGACTAATAGATATAAATTTAGATTCAACATCTAAACCAACCATGTGTGTCAACAAATTATACATGTAACAACCAAGCTATAAACAAATGTCTTTGTGCAAGTCTTGGCCAGTATGTCAATAAAATAAAATGTATTGTGTTTTCATAAGAACCATGCTTAACCATGAAAAATGAAGAAAAGTCATCCTCAAGGAATAAACCTATGATTCATTATAGACTTTTCATCTATGGTTGTTCAATTAAACAAAATACATGAAAACAATTTCACTATCTTAATGAAATTCAATTTGAAACCTTCTTAAAATACTTCCCACATCTATTATGATTTCCTACATTGTTAAGTTTGTTCTACTTGAATATGTCAAATTTGTTTGTGAATGTTTTTATTCTTTTGTTATAGCTTTGTTCCTAATGTTTTAGTTGGTCTTCTTGTTATACATGCAAGGTTTCCATGTGCACGTAAATAATACAAATTTTATTATGACCATTACAATGTGAAGGACCTTTAATGTGCTATAAACTATAATATAGCCAACGTTATGGATATGCATATATGGCACTAATGTTGCATTGACTTGTGTTTGTATATGTTATCCATCACCTTCTCTTCCTTATAACTAAGAAGAAACTAGACATTACAAAAGACAATGTATGGTATTTCAAGACATTTGTTGGTAAAAACATCTTGCACTTGTTAAGTAAACAATTAATTGAAAACATTCTAGAATCATGAGGAAGGAATAATATAATCAAGACTGATAGAAGGATTGCAATAACAAGAATAACAAAGGCATCAGTACCTATAGAGTATGGAATGAAAGTATTTAAGCATTGTGATTCCAAAAGCTATGCAAAGTATGTAGTGACTTTTGTAGTTCATTTTTCTGTTTTTTTGGTTTCTATTTTAGTACTTGTATTAATTGTATGGATTTTTTGTGAATATGATCAATGTGATTACAACATCAAAAGTAGAGTTATGCAAGGGAGGTTAATTTCCCATAAAATTAAAATAAACTATGAATTGAGTATGAATGCCCTGTTTGAAGAACAACTAGATGTGACAAAGACAAATGTACTAATTATGTTTCATCTCTTTAATCATTTTCATAAAGTGTATATGCTTGTTGACATTACCAAATTGTTGAAAATTGTTTAATCATTTTGGTTTTCATTGTTTTTTTGGGTGTTTGCAAATGCACATGCTTCTTGTGCATTGACCATGATGATGGAACTACTAAAAAATCTTCTTCATCTATATGAATTCAATCCATTATTTTTATTTTTTAAAAAACCTTTTTTTTTTGCCTTTGAATCCTTTTATAATTGTTCCTGACAATGATATGGCATTTTGTAACTTTGGTGGGGGATTTATGGTTTTGAAAGATGTGATAACCAAATACAATAGAAAGCTTATTATAATTACTAATGTAGGTGGGCACCAATTTATTACCAAGTAAATTCAGAATAAAAAGACCAACCCATGGATGTACAAGCGCTTAATTCACACATTTTGCAATGGTAATTTGAGTTAATGTTTAAGTTTTTTAATGCATACATACAATAATGATATAAAATATTATGGGAACATTAAAATAAAAAAACTATTATACTAATTTTAAATAACCAATTTATTAAAATTCTATAATTAATGTTTTTGTTTTTCAAAAATTTAAAGAACTAGAAAGGCTTTTAAAATGAGATAATCATGATGAATCATAATTTGTACTTTTGGATGATAGTATAATACAACATCTTTTTGAGCCAAAAGAATTGTATGTTGACTTGTAAATCATGATTTTGAAAATATTTCACTTAAATGGCCAATCCAAAACTTCTCCCACATCATCTTCGTAAGGTAACTCATTGCTTTTAAGCAATGGATCAAATGGGCATGGGGTGGTCCTTTTGCTATGAACTTACAAAGATTCCAACTCTAGTATAACCTTTTGATTTCATATCCAATTGCCATAACAAACTTGCTCATGGGTTTTCAAGGTTATGTGAAGATTAATTAATGTAGTTGCTTGATGTTTCATGTTTTGATCTCATAATAGTTGCATTTTAAAAACACATTATTTGATGAACTTAATAATTAGTTTAAAAATTATATTCAATATGTTTCAATCCTTGATTCAAACCATGTTACAATTCAAACTAAAGGTGAATTATACATATGTGCTTTTGTTTAGATTTGATTTAAGATCCATACTTTGATCAAAACTTTTAACAATTTTTGACACATGGTTTAAATGTGATTCAAGTTTCATTCTTTAACACATTTTTCAAATTTGATTTAGGCTCCATTATTTGATTTTAAAGTTCTACTTTAGAATTTGATTAGGACAATTTTGAAATGTTTTTGTTTAATATTTTCTTTTATCTCAATACAAAGTTCGATTCAAACTTTTTTGATTGGTTGTATGTTTCTTCATTCTTTTTGAACGATGTGTTCAAATTATGATCCAAGATTTGAAATTCCAATGATGATGGTAACATTGGAACTAGTATAAGAGAAACAACTATAAGGTCTAATAAGTTTTGTCCTATCAAAATAAATTTTGATATAGAGTCTACTTTAAATGGAATGGAGAGGTGTATATTTAGATTTGTGTCTTTTCAAGATCATAGTCATGATTATGGAAATGATAAACATATTTTCAATATTTTGTGTGCCAATTTGAATTCAATTTAGTTGAATTTGAATTGAATTGAGTATGAACTCAATTGAATTTGAATGCAACACAATTTTCATTCAAATGGAATTTACTTTCTATAAAATCAATTCATTTTTCTCATCATTTCATTGTCATTGGTGGTGCATAGCAATGTGAAGCCTAAGATGTATTATGTCCTTTTTTAACTTGCTACTTCAATTCACTCTTATTAAAATCTGAATTTAGAAAATAATATTTTATTTTATTTATTGAATTTGGCAAATAATAATTTTATATTTAACTATTTTGTAAAGACATCTTTTAGATGTGTAAAGAAGATATAAAGGAAGAATTTTATGACATGTAAGAACTTGGCTAAATTGTAATATTCATGCCCTTGCAATGTAAGCAATTTCACAAAATTTTAATATGAGTTTTAATTACATTACAATTTTTTTGCCAAGGTTTTTACATGTAGGGTAAAGCACCAAGGTCTCGTGTCTCTTATTGTGAGAATGCCCCCAACTTGGGGCTTTCACTTACACATAAAGAGGTTGGTAATTTTTTTTAAAAAAAAAACCCCTTTAATTTACGGAATAGTGAAAAGGTTATTACCTTTTAGCCATAAACCACAATGTGGAATATTTTCAAACTCAAAGTTTTTAAATTTTTTGGTAATGGGAGTATTCCATTACGAAAGGTCATATGGCCCTAGCTTTTGGGGTTATTTTCGTTGATGTGGAATTTCCGTTTGATGAAAAAGATGGGAATATCCCATTATCAAGGGTCAAATTGCTTAAGTATTTGGGAATATTTTTCATAACATGAAATAAGGTTTGAAGAAGAAGATGAAAATACTTCATTACCAAGGGTCAAATTGCTCAAATCATAAACTTACAATATCACAAAATTTCAATAAAATATGTGTGAAAATCATAAAACAATATGTATGTGCAACATCCATGGGTTTCAATATATAAAATGACACGAAAAATATACATATTAAACTTTATATGAATGATATGTCTTTTTTACTTGTGATGTTTTGATGTGAAATACGTACCATTAACATTTTAACTAAATCCGTGCAATTATTGTGATGTAATTTTAAACAAAACTATGCGATTTTTGTGTATTAAATATGAAAATTCACATATGTTATTCAAAAATAATGTTTCATCCATTTCAATACTTAAAATATTGAATATGTATAAATATCATTCATATTAATCATAATATGACATTTGTGCAATTTTTGTATGAACTTATGAAAATTGAATTTTGCACGAAATTTTTATGAACCTATGAAGCCTAATAAGTTTGTAATGTGACGTATTTGAGTTGGGATCTGACATGCCTTATACCCGCCCCATACCTTGATATACTATGATCTGGGTTTATGTAGTGGCATTATTTGTTGCATTAGTCCAAGTGTCAGGAGCTTTGTGAAACTTGTTTACTCAAAAGGTTGGCATTTCTCTGGTGGTGGCCCTTGGACATGGAATACTATAATTCTGTTATACAGTTTACCTACATAGCTCTTTTCTCTTGAAGTTGGGTAAACTGCTAACTGTTTCTTCAACAAGCCTCTTAGTCCCTCTTTAAAATCAGGAAAAAAGTGATGTTTGTTTCTCATAGAATAAGTACCCATTTAGTTAGTCAACACATATTATGAACTTAGTGATTGATGCACAACAAATTGTTGTGAACAAAAATAACATGAACCTTAAGACAGTTGCCAAACAAAAGTCAAGAAAAACAAACGAGTTCCATTTTTTTCATTCAAGCAGGTTGTGTTCCATAGAAGCACTTGCAAAAATTTCTTACTGTATTTGGAGGCCATCTTATATCCTGGAATATCCCTCGAAACTTACACTCACTAGTTAGGAGCTGGAGGGACCATACTCTTACTTATAGGTGTAAGGTTCCTCCCTCTCCTAAATAGTAGGCGGAATATCCCTCCTATCCTACCATCTCATGATTTAATGTATTTAGGCTTATGATAAGGTTTGCCTTCTGCTTCACCTTGGTTAAGGCCCATGGGTGGGGTTCTTCCCATAATTCGGGGCTGGACTTGGCTATTGCTTTGTCCCACACCCCTTATTTTGGGAATGCCCCCACCCTGGGGCTTTACTCTACACAGAATATCTTGAGCAAATTTCTCTAATTTAGCTATATTGTTTTGTGGCATATGTTTCAAAGATGTCAGAACTTTCAACTGTGTGGTATGAGATGATATATTCAAGTTAGTAAAGACATGGGTGTGTGCGCTTGGATTCATGAGTCATTCATCTGAAACCTTTGCTTCAATCAATATGATCTGAACTGAAATTAAATTGTAAGGAGAGAAAGTGTGATATTGAATGTAGTTTTTCAGAGATGGAACTGGTTTTGGGTTGTTATTCTGGTACTTCTGCAGGTTCTTTCCTAGTTGGGATTGGCAGCATTCTGTTCATTCCAGTACTCACATATGCCATGCATGCTGAAGCTAGAAAGTAGCAAAAGTTGGAGAGAACATCATATATGTAGCTATATGCAGTATATGTCTTTTGAGTTGCAATATGGTTTTGAGCTGAGAAGAAGTTCAGATTGCATATGGTTTTAGTCAAGAGTCATTGTAGGAGCTGGATAGTGAAATAGATTAGAGTTGATCTCTGATGCAAATTGCAAAAGAATTCAGTTCAATGATTGACTTAATCTCTGTGTTTTGCTGGTCCTGGGAGCTGTGTCAATGTGCTAGTGTTTGGAGCTGATGAAGAGCGTGCTCAAACTGATTGATCATGATTCTGTGAGGATTTCTTGTTCTTGATACTGCCAACTCTCAAGCCATGGAGGGCATCTGGGGTTGATGAAGGAAGTGCTTGAACTGATTGATCATAACTCTGTGAGGATTTGTCGTTGTTCTTGTTGATATTGTTGACTCTCATGCCATGGAGAGCAGAGCAAATCTCATAAGTATCAATACTGGACTGCAAGCTGTTACTCATGCTGACACCATCTGTGAGTTGGCTCTCGGCAATTTCATTGTCAGATTCATCAACCAATTCCTCTTGAATGTTAGGAGTTGGGCGAAACTGAGAACCTCTTGCAAGAAGGGTACATAGAGCCTTGAATTCCACCTTGCCTGTCATGCTCGTCTTTACCATGGTCAGGAAGGGAAGCTTCCTTTTCTTGAATACCCACATGGTCCGAGCAGGATGATATAGTTCATGTACTTTCAGCTTCCATGAGTTGTATCTGTCCAAATGATCAGTCTTGGACTTCCAGAAAGACTTCTCAAGCATTCGAGCACAGGTGTGTGCCTCAGAGCCAAGAGCAATCACAGTGGTTAATCCTGCTCCTGCAGAGTCTGCACTCAGACAAACAAGCTTGGACAATGATTGTGCAAGAGTTTCCATCTGCTGTAAGTCTCTTGTTGTGAGCTCTTGATTCCTCTGTTGTTTCTCTGATCTGTCTTCTTCCCTCCCCAATGGAACTGCATTAACACAGATGACTCCAAACTTTATCAGCTTCCAGCAATCTCGAATAGCGATGAGAACATCCCCTTCGTCTACATGGCAACTCAAGCTGATTTCATGAGCCATGGTGTCTGCTGAGGCCGGTGGTCTTTCCCCACAGAGGGTATGCCACAAGTTCTTGTCGTAAGAAAATCCCGCAGCATACTTTGGGGCAACATCGGCATTCCCAATATAAGGACTTGGTGACTTTCCTATGATGATGCCATGAATGGGTACAGCTTGGTACCACTGGAGTGCATAATCAGCAGTCTTCTTCCTCACACTTTGAGGAACCCAAGATTTGTATTCTGGGTCATCAAGTCCAGCCTCCACCACATACTCAACACATATCTTCTTAGCAATGGCTTTCATGCTCCCAGTCATTTCAAACTGTGATCCTTCACAGAGCTCTTCAACTGCACATAAATCCAGAAATATGAAATCAAGTTTGAGCAGATTAAACATAAGAGTGCAACAAACAATGCTTGGAACTCTAAAAGATAATTACAATTTATGCAGCTTGCTGGATACTGTACATACATTTAAGTGCATGCAGAGAAAGAGACGTGAAGAAATCCTTGCAGAGAAAGAGCCTGATAAAGAGATCCAGGGATCATCATCAGACATATTGATTCAGAGAACAAATTCCTTTTCTTTCTTCAAGCTAAAAGATCAGAGGTAGACTAGCTGCAAATCCTAACAAGAGAATTCCATGAAAAATGCACTGGATTAGTGCTTCATGAGCATCAAATTTACAACTGAAATATTCTTACAAATTCTGCACCTGGAATACCCCAGCAGCAGACAGATAGAAAATTAGCTCAACACTTTGATGAACTCTGCTGGCTTGCTCCTTGGTTCTGATCCCAAGTCCAAAATCCGCACTACTTCTTCACACACTAGATGTTCTTGTTCAGGTCTGGGTTACTTAGATGTTCTTAAGCAGCTGGGTAGAAGCTGTATTGTTGTTTCCAGATTAGTTTTGTTCCAGATGAGTGAAGATGAAGACAGACTTGGAAGTTGATGCACCCCCACAGTTCTCTTCAGATTCATGGAAGGTGGGGAATTTTCCCTGTGATGAAGAATTCCAAAGGGTTTGCAACTCCGTGAGAATGCAGACAATCACTAGAAAAATTGTTTTTGTTTTTGTGGGAAGAAATCAAATCCTTTGAATATCCTCAAACCCAAAAAGAGTTTTTTTTTTAAAAAGGGAAAAAAAGGGTGACAATAATATGTATTCTCTGGTATACATCAGTGACAAGTGTTGGTCGGTTATCAACTTTTGAACACATCAGCCTGCTCCTGGTATTGGGTGGTTTTTATGATTTTCATATCAGCCTAGTATTAGGTCCAAGACTGATTTTAGACTGGTATGAGGCAGGTATATACCAATGTCAGGCGGTTCTCACAAAACATCAGTTCTGGTTCTTAGGACTGTTTTGAAGAACCTTGTCAGGTTCTCCAATTATAAAAAAACCAACATTTCAAGCTCAGGAAACCTTTCAGGGTTTCAGATCTTTGAAAAAATAAAATGCAGTCAGATTTCAGTTGAGCCGGTTCTCATAAATTTTTGAATCCATGGCTTTCAAAGATGATTCTCACAACCCAGTTATCAAAAAAAATTCTGTTCTCAGTTTTTAAAAAAAAATCACTTAAAGATTGAACCTAACACCTACCTAGAGCCTAAACCTAAAAGCCTAACTTAAAACTGGCACTGGTTTTTTTTCATATCCTTTTAGGTTCGCATTGAGTTGGTTCTCACCTCTCAGTGAGAACCATCAATCAGGTTTTCATAACAAGTATCACTATTGGTGTAGGTTTTGATTTTGAGAACTGATTTGAAACTCGTTAAGGTTCTCGCAGAAAAGTGAGAACCGCTCAACACTGGTATATACATGGTATTGAGACTGGAATAAATTTGATGTAAGGCTCATTTTAGTAACTCAGGTAGTTACCAATGTTGGGTGATTCTTCACTTTTATGAAGAAGCTCCAGTTCCAGTTCTAAAAATGAATTGAAAAATTAGAGATATATGTAAAGTCACCCTGTTTTCCCCCTGTCTTTGGGCCTCCTTTCACCCCCCTAACCCCTCTTTTAGTGGTATCCATAAAGTAAGGAAATTTTATTTAAATCTCAGTAAGAAATGCTGAATCTCAGCATTTAATGCACAAGGTTCGAGAGGAATTATAGTAGCTATACAGGTAGGAGCAGTGAAAATCCTAAAAACTTATAGTTCTGTTTCTACATATAAATGGGAGGGGAATCCAGTTTGAGGGGTGGTTCCTCAAATACATAAATTCCCAAATTCTGGTTCTGATTTTTCAATTCTGAAAATTAATCCGAGTTTGGATCCAGTTCTTTACTAACTTGAACTGAAGGCCATGGTTCTTACCTACCAAAGAAGGGTACCCCTTCAACATTAGTCCCTACCAGGCGAGTACTGGGACAACCATGGTATTGCCTCTAGTCTGAAACGCCTGGTAGGGTCCTTACTATATGTGCTATTTTATATCATATTCATATCATATAGTACAACTATATGTGCCAACATTGGTATGATATTCTAGTGTGTATGGTTTCTTATCTTTTTAGTGCTAATTATTCTCTTTACATAATTTTGTTACTTATTTTCTTGAGATAGTGGTGTTTTTGCTTGCACGACATGAACTTGTAAACCTTTTGGTGGACATCTTTCATTGTTTTACTCACTTGCACATTGATCAATATTATGATTGTTGCTTTTCTAAATTTGACACAAAAGAAATTAAAAGTTTGCAATCTTTGGTAAAGTGACCATTGTAACAATTTTGGCAAAACACTCCTTTTTTATATGTATCAAAAATGAATTTTATTCTCAATTTTTTTGTTTTTTAATAACTTTCTTCATTTGAATCCTTTTCATATTGATCAATGTCTGAATCTTGTCAATGTTTAACCATATTTTTTCTTTTCACCAACAATTCGTCTTCAAATACTATTGTTAAATTTGCCATTTGAACCAAAGTTACTCATGGCATACCAATAAGTGTTTTCTTCAACTTGGCATGCAAACCTTGGCTAAATGTTTTTCTCCGATAAACATAATTTGGGCATTGTGGTATGATTACACAAAACCAAAGAAACCTATCATACTAATCTTTCACTAATTCATATTTCCTTTGTTTTACATAACATAGTGCTCCCATTGCTTGATCTTCACCTTGAACTTCACTAAATTTCACAATGAAAGCTTGTTGTATTTCATTCCAAGTTGATGTTGGGTTTGTTATTTCATATTGAGCAAACCAATTTATTGTTCTTCCTTTTAAAGAGTTTGGAAAATATTGTAATTTATTTGCATTAATATTTTTTCCATTTGTTGCACAAACTTTGGCCAATTGTCGAAGATGAGACATTGGGTCATCATTATCATGATATTTTGGTAATTGTATGCATAATACATTTCACATTGTTGCTACCATTGTTAATTGTGGAACTAATGGATGTGCTTGTTGCAATATTATAATGGATCGTCTTGTAGTAATAATAGGAGTTTGTTGTGCACTGGAAGTTATAAATTCAACAAAACTTTGAATCAATTTGTATTGAATAGTTCCATGATTGTTAACACCATCAAAGTTAAAGAACTTGCTTTCATTCAACATTAAAAACTTCACTTTTTGATGGATTGTTTGGAGTAATTTTTTTTAATTTTTCAAAATTTGTTAACCATGAATATTTCCATTGAAAATTGATTTTTTGGGGGAATATCACTATTTATTGGTTTCTAGTGGATGTTTCTATTTCATCTATTACCTTTGATGTGACTGAAATTGATGATTATCCTTCATCTTCACCAAGGGAACAAATAGGTTGTTTTGTGTTTTTTACAATTGTTTGTGCTACCAATATTAATATTTTTTCTAATAAAGGTTCAAGTTGGTTATATCCCAATCTTGTACTTACTAATCCTTGTCCTTTTGACTTGTGAATATTTTTGGATTATTAACTAGCTTTTATATTTTTTTCACATTGTCTTTCATTTGTTTTTTCAAATATCTTTGAATGTTAGCTTCCTCTCAAGTTTTATCTCTATTTGTCATAAGTTATCCCACCTACTTTTAATTACGTATCATGTCTACATACACATTTAATTATGTGTTTGCCTCCCAAACCATTGAATTAACCTTAGTTCATCGAGTTTAGTTTAATTTTATTTGAGGTTCACTTGACACTACACCAAAAGGCATCTTAGTTCATTATGGGTTTCACTAGATTTTGAGTGAATTTGGATATTTTTACCATGATGAAATTAATCAACCCCCTAATGAAGAGGGAGTAGTTGTTACGAACAATGAATTATTTCACTAGTACCTAGTGAAACAAGATTATTTTCAAATGAAATACAAATTTATCAAGCCATTCACTTGCTAGTTAATTAACTAAGCAGCATGGAAATCAATTAAATTTAAATTATTTAATATATAATATTATCGATAATTTCATTTTTTTAACCTATGAATTATTGACACATGTCACTACCTAGGCTAGGTTAAAAACCTAACCTAGGTACACAAGCCACGTAATCAACTTATACACCTAATCTAAGGAACTAGATAGAAGAATATTTCATCAACTTACCATTGTTGACCACGCACACACCACTTGTGAAGTTTGATCCCTTGACCTTTAAAATGGAGGTAACACCTTTAGCATAAAACCACCCCACTCGTGATAATATGTTACATTGCATACTATTTATCAAATACTTCATTTTAAACATTACAAAAACATAAACTTTGAAAATTCATATTTTATTGAGATTTTGTTCAAATGAAATGATTTGAGTTCTTTTTTAATTCAATAATGTACAAAATTACATTTATTTCTTTTTGAAAGTGTAAAATTATTTGAACAAAAAAAATTGAATATCACTATGCAGTAACATTTTAATGATCATTCTTTTGAAAAAATATACATTTAATAAATGGATAATTTTTTTGTTAATATAATATATTACATGTGTTAGGTTATTTTTAGCTATTATAAGGGTATTTTTCATTAATCTAAATTATTTCACCCTATATTATTTAGAGTTATTTATGATTATTTTCAATACTTAGGTTATTGAAAGTTATTTTACCTTATGCTATTATTTGCAATTTTAGGTTATTGTAGGTTATTTCACCTTAAATTATTATTTTTATTATAGATTATTTCACCCTAAATTATTTTTGGCAATTCTAAACATTTATAATATAAGGCTATTAATGGTTATTTTATTAGTGGCTATTGGTTGTTTTTTTATTGTTATTGGTGGTTATTCTATTGGTGGTTGTTTTAGGTTATACTACAACTATTGGTGGCTATTGTATTATAAGTCATTGTTGGTTATTATATGTTATATTACGACTATTGGTGATTATTTTATTAGAAGCTATTGTTGAATATTATATGTTATAATATCATAGGCTATTGGTAGTTATTCTACTGTAAGTTATTCTAAATTTTTTTTTCATAGGCTATTATTGGCTATTCTAGGTTATTTTAATTTAAGTCATTATATTATATATTATATTATTTTAATTTATTATATTTAAAATAAATAACTTATAATAACATAAAGCAAAATGATCGTGAATAACTTAAAATATAACTTAGAATAATATATATTAACTTAAAATAAAATAACCTAAGGTATAGCCTAAGTTTAGTTAAATAATTTAATTTTAAATAATTTAAAGCATGTAATAAGCTAGTTAATGTATAATAATTTAAGGTATAATAATTTATAATAGCCTATAATAACTTATAATAACATAGGGTATAAGTTAAAATAACTAAAGTAGTTTAAAATTATATAGGGTATATCGTAAAGTAACATATATATGGTATTTAATACAAAATAAAAATAAACCTATTTATTACAAGAAATTATAATAATGAATTATGTTAACTAATAGTGAAACATGATGTTTACATAGTGATATTATAGTAATATAATTTTAACCAGGGTGAAATCACTAAAATGCAATGAACTTATTTCATTTTTAAAGTTCCATAATGATTTAGGTTAGTGAACTGCACCCCACTTCTGTAGTTTTATGAGTTTAATCAAATTTGCCTTTGTTGGCTTTAAGCTTGATTAGCCTAGGTTTAATTGAGTTCAATGGAGGTTAATTTAAGTTACCTTAAGTTTTGCCCAAGTTTAATTTAAAATTATTCAAAATTTACCATAAATTAACCAAGATTAATAAAAATTTAATCAATGAATACCCAAATTTTATTTTAAATTTACCTTAAATTAACTTGGGTTTATAAAAAGTTAACTTTAGTTAACCTATGTTTAACTTAAATTGTTATAGGTTAGCCTATGTGTAGCCAAAGTATAACTAAGGTTTAGTTGAAGATTAATATAAGTTTAATAAATGTCTTAATTTAGGGTTAATTAGTGTTTAACCAAAATTAAGTTAGGTTCACCTAGATTAATTTAGATGTAACCAAAGTTTAACCTAGGTTAGGTGAAGCTTGATTTAGGGTTAACCTAAATCAACCAAGATGTAAATGACTTTTTGAATATACACATATATAAAAGTCTAACAACATGGTTAGGGGAAAAGTTTTAGATTTATGGAATGTTATTTGATGGTGTGTGTGTGTGTGTATTTGATTTGAAACTTATTTTTTAAAACATGAAAAGGATATATGGCTATTAATAAAGCAAATGGATGTTGATGAATTTAATATGCCATGCCCCCAAAAAAATTGTTGTGAGATGTTTGTAAATAGTTTTCAATAATTCATCAAACCTTGCATTAACTTGAGGTTTTATTTTATTTTGTCATGCAATTTGTGTCCAAGTAGCGATGGCTAGAATGGTGACAAAAATATTTGGATACATTATTTTATGCACCAATAAATAGATTCAATACATTCATGAAGGGTTCATTCTATTTTTTTGGGCAAAGGTTCTTATTCCAATTTTGTGCCCATGGGAACCAATTTAACTCCCAAAGGATTCCCCATTATGTTCCCATTAGCTATTCTTTATGGTTTGGCCAAAATTCAATTTTTGTAAATATATTGAAAGGGTGGGGCAAAGGGTAGCACATGTATTCTTGATGATGCAAATGTAAAAAAAATAGTTGTTTATAAGGGAAGTCCCTTGTTTCCAAAATTTTGGCAATGGGGCCAATCAACATGACTTTTTGAAACAAAAAACAAAATAATGTGAACACACTTGTGATCTAATTTTTTTTAGCCACATTATACAACTAACATCATGGATAAGAAAAGACACATTTATAAGGAAATGTTCTTTGTCATGCTTTAGTGCAAAAATTGTTTTTAAATGTTAAAAGTTGTGTTAGTGTTTATTAATAATATTGGTGATTGGTACTACAATATGGGTCTCATGTTGAGCTTTCTTCCACATCTATTTCCTACACCTCAACACAACCTCCAGAATACTTAATGAAAAACATTACTTCCAAGCATTGTTTTTTCCTTGATTCAAAATGGCAGGTTTTTGCCCATTTTTTAATCTTTGATCTTCATTGTAACAACATTAACCTTCTACAATGCCTCATCCATGTGTTTTGCAACCTTAGTAATAGCCTAGAAAATAAACGAATAGATTTTTTCAGCTTTTTAACAAAATTACGCATCAGAAGACACAAAAGAAACTTAGTTTGAACCCAAGCCACTAGCGTCTTTTATAACTAGACTTAAACCACAAAAAGCTCAACAATGTAGCACATATACAAAGTGAATGCTTGTTTTTAGTAATAAAGAAGAAAGATGGTATGTTCATTTATTCCGTGTTGCTATATCTTGTAACAATAACATTGTATACAACAAATTGAAATAATGTTCAAGCTCTCACTCTTCCTCTGCCAAACTCCTCTCTCTTTCTCTTTCTTTGCCTTTGCACAACAAAAGCAAAGTTTCTCATCACTCTTGGAAGAATGGCAATCATTAAACAATGCACTAGATATGTAACCTACAATATTTAAACTATATAATTTTAAATTAATCCAAATAAAAAATTTAGAATTTCCAAATATGGACAACAAGTTGCAATTGTGGACAATGGCAAAATGCACAAACAAAACCATTTCCAAAGTTGGAACTAAATTCAATTCGTTATTATTCAAATAAACACATTACACATATGTAGTGCTCACAAAAGAACATCCAAAACTTAGAGCTAATTTCTAACACATAACTTCTAACAATTGTTTAGGCTTCTTTAAACACAACATGACCCTTAGCCAGTCCAAATTTTTTTCCTTTGTGGACATGACTAAAAGCTAGAAACTCAGGATGTTCACCACAACTAGTTTTTGCGAACCCAAACTCCAATGTTTAATTCTTATTTCTTTCAAAGATTGAAACTCCAATAAATATATTGTAAAAGGAACAAGTCAAATTATTTTCATTCTTTTTTGAACTAATAGATCCTTCTCTCACATTTTTACCATTTGCAAAACCATGGTAGGTGCATATTGCCCACTAGCAACAAAAATCTTTTAATTATGTTTTTTATATTTTCAACTACTTATGGAAAACCAAATGTCAAAATTTGGTGATTTTTTTTCTTTTTAGGGATGGTCATTTTTTACTAATCATTGAAACCTTCAAAATAAACTTCATTTTCAATTTTGTAATTTATTTATTTTTTCGTTTTTTACCAGTATTTCGCTAATTAAACTTAAAAAGACTGCCAAAAACAGGTGACAAATGGGTGAAGAAAATTATCATGTAGCTAATGAAAAGGCTCAAACTAGGAATGCCATTTGTTTTTCATTTTTTTGAGAATGGGGAGGGGGGTTGTTCCCCATCCCATTTTTAAAAGAACTTTGGCGATTGTCACCTTGTTCTTTGTGTGTTCTTAGAAGTTCCTAATGATGTTGCTAATGATGTTCACCAATTTTTTCTACTAGAAATTGCAACTAGTGTAAAATTAACCAACTTGATCCCCAATAACATTTTTTTTCTAGCAAACCGGCGCCAAATTTCACCCTTTGCTAAGGAGGTGCACCATAACATGACTTTTTGCAATGTCACATGAATAAAACCCTTAAACAAGTCTATTTTGTACTATAGCTTAAGGTTGGGTCACTTTCCACATGACAAAATGAATATATTTTTTTTCAATAAATTAATTTATTCTAAATTCCAACATATGGATTTCATATTTTCATTAAAAAAGGTTAAATGCCATTTTTTTTAACATGAGTACATGAAGATTAAGATAAAATATTTTTGGAATGTTTTTGAAGATTCATTAGATTCTTTTAAAAAGTTTTGGGATTTTAAAAAAATATTTTAAAAAAATCTCAATATATATGAGAATAAAAGAATTAACCTTAAAGCTACCAAGGCACCATGATATTTTATATTTTCCATTTTTTTCCCCCGTCCTTTCCTTACAATTATTTGAATGGACCTAGATCCAATTTTATTTGGGTTGACAAGGGTATTGCTATCCCAATCCCACAACTTTGTATTAAGTAGACCTTAAACCAATGATGCCATTTTTGCCATTTTTGAAATTGAAAAATTTGTGGTGGACATTTGCCATTTTGTTAAAAAGAAAAGTCCCAAGCAACACGGTGAAATGAATTTTTTGAAAATTTAAATAAAAAGCCAAGGTTCGAGGAATTTTAATGGTTAAGTTTTTTGGAGGATTTGGATAGATTTCTAGCATTTTTATTTTGAATTACCATAGTTAGCAAATAGGATCTAATGGTTTGCCAACATGTAACAAATTTTTTAGATTATTATTATTTTATTTATCTTGCAATTATGTTTGGCTAAATGTTTTTATGGTTAATTGTCATTTTTGGTGCAACATGAAAAAAATTATAATTTTAAAAATAATAAAAACTTTAAAAACCATTGCATCCACCCAATGGAGGTTTGAAGGAATTGGGATGAGGTTAATGGACTTGAAAGACCCTATAACTTGATGTAATTAGACTATTACCCATTTAATTATTTAACAATTAAGTTTGGTGATTTACTTATTAATTGGATTTCATAGTTTAATTATGATTTGGTCATAATTTCAATTAATGTACATTGACTCACACGTGATAATTCATGTGAAAAGTCATGTGAAAAGTGTTTGGCACATTAATATGCATTGACTCACACATGATAATTCATGTGAAAAGTCATGTGGAAAGTCTTTGTCACATTAATGTGCATGTTGAATCACATGGAGAGCCATGTGATGTGTAAACTTTAAGAAATTTCTTGTTTAATGTTTTTTTGGTTAGTATATAAATGAGTGTTTGCGACCTTTGGAAACACTTTCATTCAAGGAAAAAAAATTGTTGTATGAAATGCAAAATTTCATGGAATAGAATTGTGAAGGGGATCAAAATTTTTGTCTTGAATAGTTTTGACATAATTTGTGCGTGAAAATATGGCAACTTACAACAAGTTGCAATATTCTAAAAATGAAAATAAAGCAAAGTTTAACATTTGCATTGTGAAAAATGAATTTCATGATTAGTATAATCAAATGTCGCAAAATTTGAACATCATTTGGAAAATGAAGAAACCCACTTATCAATGGGTGGGGAACATGGTGAACTTGGCCTTCACAAAGAAATTGTTGAAATTAACATTAACTAGGAAAACTCTTGATCCCATGAAACATCAAAAGTTTGACTATCACAGTATCTATGTTGTGGACAAAAATAGTAGAAATATTGATGGTAGTGTGGTGAAACGAGGCAATTTCAATCAGTTATTGGGAAAATCCTCCAAGGAGGGAGCACAAATTTTCCCTTTAGATCATAGTAGTGAAACTTTTTGAAACAACATAGGTTTTACAAGAAATAAAAATTGCCAAAGATGTTTGGAAGTAAGGTGATGTATAACATGCTTGTTTATATAATTGCAACAAGTTTAAAATTTTTTGGTATGTGTAATTTTTTTTTTTGTTTTTGTTTTTGTTTCCAATTTTTTGGTTTCAATGAGTTCATGTCAAAATGTTTCAACAACCATATTTCCTGAGTATTTGCACAGTTATGAATTTGTCATAGTTTTATCACAATTTTACTTCTCATACAAATATAAAAAGAAAGAAACAATAGATCATGGAAAAGTACATAAAAACAAAAGATAAAATATCATAGTTCAGCAACTTTATATGCATCATCAAAATTGTTTTTATCTCCCGAAATTACTGCTATTTTCTCTCTCTATTCTATGCTCACAATATCAAACCTAAACTAGTTAGAAAAAAAACTCCCACAAAAATCTCCAAAGCCTATTTATTGTTTAACTCTACTACTTTACATTAATTTACATTCCACCTTAATAGTCATGATCTCACCTACCCTATTCCTACTGAACTCGTTATGTCTAACCTATCTAAAATAGACATCACAATACTTCCTCCTTATCATCATACATTCCTATCTACCTGATTACTACAACACAATCTTACCTTTAACATTACCCCCCCTATACTTTGGATTACGTCCCTAAAATCATGCTATGGATAATTGTACTAAAAGAACCTTTAATTTGCAAAATAAACTATCCTATATTCTTATCTACAATGGCATGTTCTATAGTTGTAACCCTTGGTTCTACAAACTATTGTTCTTCCATTACATTAACGTCTTACATATGTAGTGTTTGCTATAAGTGCACCTATTATTGTGCTTTTGTAATGGTTTGTGTATGGCCATTATCCCCCTCATCTTGTGAGGTTAGTGTTGTTGCAATTGTTGTAACAAATTGGGTCGTTAGAGATACATCAATTGTTATAGCATACCTTATTAATTTTGTTTGGTTAGATATTTGTTGCGTTTCTGGTTCTACTAAAATTTCAATTGAGGCCTATTTTTCAAATTGTGTTGCTATCTATTCATCCACAGCCTCCTTTGTAGTATTTCCTCCCCTCAATTCTACAAGTGGACTTGATTGAACTTCCTAAGCTTTTCCATTTGGACTTGTTTCATACTAATTAAAATCTAGAGTATTGAAACAATTCTTAGGAGTTGTACAAGGTGAGTGATATTTGAATTTTGGATATGCTTCCTTGTATGTTTTAAACCTCCTTTTGTAACTTGCTTCATCTACCTGGTGCTCATCAAACAAGGTCTACAAATATGTTTAAAACATATCTTGAACTAAACTCCACTAGGTCATGTCAATGTTAGATGCCTGCAACTACAAGGACTTTTGCTTAGTCTTCATAATTATGTTCTACATCAAGAGATTATCATATTCCCTCAATATGTGCTTGGACAAATATTGCTCCATAGTTGTGATTGAGTTCACAACTTTTTTTTGTCCTTGTCGCATCTTGTTGTAGCTTCTAGATCCATCTATTACCAAAAACCTAGGTTCTGTCCTTATTTCGCACAACTTCATCCCTCTAATGCATAATATTTTGAAATCTCCTCCTTGAGTCTCAAAATTTCTATCTCTTATACATGCACTTGTCATTAGAAACTCTCCTTGTCTCATTGCAAAATTATTGATATAATTTTCAAATCACTTGCCTTTTTTTTTAAGGCTTAATATTTGGCATCCTCTCTTTTCTAATTTGCTTTTAACAAATCTCTCCCCCCTTCGATCATTTCATACGACTTCATATGCTGCTCCATAGCTGCCTTCCTATGTTTACCATAATAAGCTCCATCTATAGCTAATTCAACTCTTTTTCCTTAGCCTGAAGTGTCTTCTTGATTTGAACTTTAGTCGCATAGATATGATTATGTAAACCTAATACTTCCTATTGTGCAATTGTAACTTTACTTTCCAACTCCTACTTTTTGGCTTCATTCCTTTCATGCAATAGTTTGAGTCCTAACAATTCAATCAAGATCTTTTCTATCTACTTATTATAATTTGCTACATATTGGAATAACCCAACAATTTATAGGTCCTCCTTTGTTACATGGGGTCTAAAACACTAGAGTTGTTCCCTTAAATGTTTATGTGGATGGCCTTGCACTCCTATATGTGCCAGATCTATCCCCTAACTCATACAGTCATGTTGAGAATGATGGTCTACCTTTGTAGTTGGTTTTGTGGTTTACACTTAAACCTCTTGTTGGAGAAATGTTAAACATGATGGATACCACCCAACTAGGATTTTGTTCCTTTGGTGTTCATGTGGTTGGTCTGGATTTTTAGGCAATGGAACTTGTTGTGTAGCTTGATCCTCATATTGTGGTTCCTTTTTGGTAACATGCTTTAGGGGTGGAATCTCTACAACTACTACAAGTCTTTGTGCCTCTTCCTAAGGTTGTTGTGGTTTTGGCATGGTGCAAAATATTAGGACTTTTGGTATGGGAAGTGTTCCTCGCATCTACTTCCTCCTTTTGATCATTGGAGATCTATCCTCTTCTTCCTCCTCCTCTAAATCTTTTGTAGTTTTTTGCTCCCTGGCCCACATCTATCTTGGTAATTTGCTGGATGATGCAAAAGGTTGTTTAGTTTGTTGTAATTTCTCCCTCAATTCTAAGGTATTTATGCATGATGTAAAAGCTTCATGTAGCCCAATGGGTAGAGTTTCTAGTGGAATTTATCATTTTATGTCGAAGAAAAAATGTTGCATTAAGATCTCAATGACTATTGTTGAATGACAAATTTTTTTTTAGGATCAACCTTCACTATTCCCATCATCATCTTAGTATGGGAGGCTATCCATCTCATCAATTCTTTCTATAGTTGTTTAAACAAAGCGTCTGCCCAATTTACTTCACTATTACAAAATGTAAGTCCAATTCATTAGTCCTCGTTCACTAGACCAATGAATTCACTCAAAATCTAGTGAAATCACTTGGCGTTCAAAGACACCTTTTGTTGTGGTGTTTCCTTTCCTTTCACAACTATTATAATTAATATGACATTTCTATTACTAAAATAACAAACCTTGTCCATTTGGTAAATAATTTGAATGAATGCACAGAAATGAATGTCATAAAGTTTTTCTTCTTACTAACATTCCATTATTTTGTATTAACATGCGCTCTTAGCAAAACAATGTGCTAAAACATGGCTTGTATAGTTTGCTTGTATGCATGCTTTTATTTTTTTCAACCTTTGTTGGAAATTTTGAGCACATTTACAATTAAATGCTTATTGGTTGCAACAATTTTCTTTCCCATCCTTGCATATATAATTTTTCCCTTAATATGATAAGTGTTGAAAAACTCCACCAACTAATCATGGCGTAGTGTTTTCCATTATAGTTCCAACAATCCTACTAGTCTTATTCTAGATGCCCATTTCTTCTCATCCTTTCCCATCCTAACCTAAGTTGTAATTCTCACCAACTTTTGAATATATGTCTGTTCTATTGGTGTGAAAATCAACCTCTTTGGTTTTGGTGAAAGCATAGACTTAACCTAATGTGCCATTCTACTACTTTTTATGTTTTTTCCTCTCAAACTTAGATTGATTAGGTTTTGAGGAACCTAGAACAATTAATGGTGTAGATTCTGCAACTAATTGTGTTGTTAAAATTGTCACTTATTTTAGTTGTTGAAGAAGGTGGAGGTTTTTTCATCCTTGTCATTTGAATCCATCAACACCACTGTCTCTACTTCTACATGTGGTCTTGAAATTCCTTGTTTTTTCAGAAAACGCAACCACTTCTCAACATCACTCCTTGTGTGTTGAAGTCTGTAATGCAATTTCGATCCTTTTCCCTTGATTGTAATTTGAAGAAGAATCTAGAGATCAAATTTGAAGTGGTGTTGGATTTGCAACTCTAGAATGTGTAATGTGATCCACCTCCTATGTTTGTAAGTCTGCACTGAACGTTTTTTGTGTTTCTTTCTCTTTGATGAATTAAATTTTTATGCTCTTCCAACTTCTCTTGATTAATTCTTCTAAGTTTTTCTACCAAGTTCTCGTCACTCATTCTAATATGTTACAATGTTTAAAGATTATAAGAGGTTAAAAAAAACAATTATTCACTATTGACATCATGCCAAGTCGATGCCACTACCTCTCACGCCCCTTGATGTGTTATTATACCTATTAGGGTTTTGGGATTTGAAATGGTACATCTTGTGTTACCACCTATCATTAAATTCGAACCATGTTCATCCAAATGTACCTTCATAGAAATGTCCATCATTTGTTATATGGGATTTCCATCTATTGGTATCTTCTATACCATAAACACAAATTCATCCGGATGCTCGTCATCTTTATCATCCATCTCAATATATTTTTGTCTTTCCCAATACACTAGTTTAGGTCGATCTATAATCTATGTTTCTTCATCCAAAAATTGGTAGGGTTTTAGGTTGTTTACATTAACTAGCATAAGGTTTGGGTCAAATTTGTTTAAAGTCACCAAAAGCACAATGTTATTTGGTAGACATAACTATATTTTATATGGACCAAACCACTTTTTGGTAAATTTCCCAATATGTGTTTTTATCCTTTTAAGAACCAAAGTACATGATCTCCAAACTTGAACTTCTTTTTTACGTACTTTTACTAACTCCATAGAGCATGATTCCACTATTGATTCCCAATAGTGTCTTTCACCTTCAATTTATCATTAAGTAGTTTTTCCAATTTTATTAGTTTATTAGTAAGTACTTTAACATGATTTGCATCTCTATGGTCCCCACTAAATGTGAGCATAACATATTATGTGGGCATAAGAGGATGTAATCCATAGACCAATTGGTATGGAGTATACCCTATAGCTATTTTGTAAGCTATTTTGTATGAAAAAAACATAGTGGGTAAATGTTCATCCTAGTCTACCTTATTCTCATTAACTGACTTCGTAATGAGATTGACTATGAACTTGTTAGTTGATTCTAACTGCCCATTTCCATAGGTAGTAGAATTCACTTGTTTCCACAAGAAATGATAAGTAAAATATCTAATAACATCATTGGTGAAATGAATTCCCTAGTTTGTTATTAAGGTTAGTGGACAACCAAATTTAGTTATAATATATTCATACATAAACTTTGTTGTGACAACAAGAATGTTGGTTTTAAGTGCCTTAGCCTCCACCCATTTAGTAGCATAATATATAGAATGTATTTGTTACATGTAAATTGTCTTATAGGTTTGATTGGTCCAACAAAATCTAGTTCCCTTTTCATAAATGGTTCCTCTAGTAAGTTGTAACCAATTTAGCCAAACTATGTGTTACTAAACCTCTAACTCTTTGACATGCATCATAGGTTTTATAGAATTCAGAAGATCATGAAATAACTTGGACCACCAATATCTTGCATCAAGAATATTTTTGGTAATGATGTTTGTTGCAAAATTACCTCCACCAAATCCTTCATGAAGTTCATGTAGTATCTTCTATGCTTCATATTTGGTTACACAATGTCTAAATCTATTGTTTTGACCCATGTGGTACATTATACCTTTATGTAAAATAAAAGGTTCCACTATTCTTACCAACCATTGTTTATGAATATTGGTCAAAATCTTAGGCATCTATCTTGTCTACAAATAATTCTTAACCTCTTCCAACCATACTAGATTTAACATGAACAATGTTGCATCTATGGTTTAATTAGATACCCATGTTGGCTCTATAGTATTTAGAAATTTAGACAATGCATTAGTGACTACATGTGTTTAGTTAAATTATAGTAAACTAATATTCTAGAAACATTAATAACCATTTGGCTATACATCCTAAGTTCTATGGTTTGTTTATTAGATAAACTAAAACCATATGGTTAACATAAAAAACAAATTTGTTACATAGAAGGTAATGTCTAAACTTATGTAGTGCAAATAACATTGTTAATGTTTCACATTTTGTGTTACTATAGTTCTTCTTAGTAGTATTTATTAATCTAAAGGCATAAACAACAAGTTTATCATGTTTTCCGGTTAGATTTTATGTTAACATAACATCTGCAACTAGTAAAGATGAATATGTATGCACATGAAACTTTACATCCTAATTAGGAGATATTAGAATAGGTGTTTTTACATACTTTTGCTAAATTAGCTTGCAAATTTCCCGACACTCTAAAGTCCACAAAAAATGTTTTGTCTTCTTCATAAGTTTGGTAATTGGGGCCATTATGAATGCAATTTTTTTCATGAAGCGTCTATAGAATTGAACCATTTCGTTGAACACATGAATCTAGTATGGATTCATAAGTACATGCATTTAAACTATGGTTTAGAATTTTTTAGGATCTAGTAGTTTACTTTCTTTGGAAATAATAAACCCTAGTATCATCCCTAAAAATACCATAAAGGTACACTTATAGGTTTGGACTAATCCTAAACACCTTGCACTTTTGAAAGCATAGTTTGAGTTTCTGTTAATGAGTGTTCATATCATTATAGACAATGAAATTATCTAGAAATATTTTCATGAATTTGTCTATATAATCTCTGAAGGCTTTGTTGACTACCCTCTGATAAATAAGAGGTCAATTCTTTACTCCAAAAGGCATTACTACACAAGTAAAAACTCCCTAATTTGTTACAAAGGTTGTATTGTATATGTCCTCTTGTGTTATAGATATCTAGTGATATTCATAATATCCATTTAAAAAGGAATAAACATCATGCCTTGCAACTATATTCAGAACTTCATCTGTGAAAGGTAAAAGGTATATATGGATCTTTTTTGGTAACTGCATTCAGTTTTATGAAATCTACACAGATTTCGAATTTTCCATTCTTCTTGGGTAATACCACAATTAGTGATAACCAAGTGGCTTCTTCTAAAGCTATATAAATCATGCTATTAAGAGTTTGTCTATATCCTATTTAACAACTACATCATAGTTTGGATTCATTTTATATTTGGTTTGATGTGCTGGTGGAATTGATGTATCCAACTCAATATGACATTGTGCCAATTCTAGAGGTATA
>Ga0116229_10001380_pt1 | contig 37798 bp, 37 predicted proteins | sample S1TSphgellanicum_3_FD_87313 | JGI IMG/M metagenome (GOLD analysis project Ga0116229, IMG submission 87313) | Host-associated microbial communities from peat moss isolated from Minnesota, USA - S1T2_Fc - Sphagnum magellanicum MG | ecosystem: Host-associated > Plants > Peat moss > Unclassified...
CAGATGCGCGCCGCCTACACGAATATACGCCGCACGCTCGCCGCCCATGGCGCGGGGTTCGAGCAGGTCGTGAAAGAGACGGTCTATACGACCGACATGGACGCTTTTCTGAAGGCTTCGGACTTGCGATTCGAGTTCTATGACAAAGAGCGGTCGCCGGCGACTTCGTGGGTGCAGGTTCAGCGCCTGGTGGACCCCGGATTCCTGGTCGCAATCGAAGTGATTGCCGAGCTGCCCTAGGCTATTTTCGGACTGTAAAGGGTTGCGCAACGTGGTTGACAAGAGATTCGAACGCCGCCTCGCCGGACTGATCAATTCCGGCGAACGCGGCGTGCTGCGCGGCGGCCGCAAGGGCGTCGAGAAGGAATCGCTGCGCGTCGCGCCGAACGGCGACATCGCGCAATCGCGCCACCCTCGGGAGCTCGGTGCGCCGCTCACCAACGAGAACATCACCACGGATTTCTCCGAATCGTTGCTCGAATTGGTCACGCCCCCGTTCGGCGAAACCTGGGAACTGCTGCAGTACCTGTGCGACATCCACCAATTCGTATACCGCCACCTGGGCGAGGAACTGCTGTGGGCCACGAGCATGCCCTGCGCGCTTCGCGGGGACGCGGACATTCCTCTGGCGCAGTTCGGCACGTCGAATGTGGGCCGCATGAAGACCATTTACCGGCATGGCCTCGGCGTGCGCTACGGGCGCATCATGCAGGCGATTTCCGGCGTGCATTTCAACTATTCCTTCTCGCCGCGTTTGTGGGGCGTGCTCGAGGACATCAATCAATCCAAGGAGACGCCGCAGGACTTCGTGTCCGCGCAATACTTCGGCGTGCTGCGCAACTACCGGCGCTACGGCTGGCTGGTGCTGTACCTTTTCGGAACCTCGCCGGCGGTGTCGAAGAGCTTCTTCGCGGGCCGGGAAACCAGCCTCCCCGCGCTCGACGCGGACACGTACCATGAGCCGTACGGCACTTCGCTGCGCATGAGCGACATCGGCTACCGCAACAAGAATCAGGCCACGGTGAACGTGTCGGTCAACAGCCTCGACGAGTACGTGCGCGACCTGTCGCGCGCGATAGGCACACCCTACCCGCCGTACGAGCAGATCGGGGTCAAACGCGACGGTGAATACCAGCAGCTCAGCGCCAACATACTGCAGATAGAAAACGAGTACTACAGCTTCATCCGGCCGAAGCGGGTGGCGCGTTCGGGCGAACGTCCCACCAAGGCGCTGCACCGTGCCGGGGTGGAATACGTCGAAGTGCGGGCGCTCGACGTGAGCGCCTTCGATCCGGTCGGCGTCAATCAGAACAAGCTGCGGTTCCTGGAAGCTTTCCTCGCGCTGTGTCTGCTGCACGAGAGCGCGCCGATCGGACCCGGCGAGCAGGCCGGCCTCGACGCGAATCATTTGCTGGTTGCCCGGCGCGGCCGCGAGCCCGGGCTGCAGCTGCAGCGTGAGGGGCGTGATTTTCCGATGCTCGAATGGGCGCGCGAACTGCTCGATTCGATGCAGGGATTGTGCGAACTCCTCGATCACGGCGAGACCTCGCGGCCCTATACCTCGGCGCTCGAGCAGCAGCGCGAGAAAATCGACGACGTCGAGCGCACGCCGTCGGCGCGGCTGCTCGCCGACATGCGGCAGAGCGGCGAATCCTTCTTCCAGCTCGCGCTCAGGATGTCGAACCTGCACAAGGACTACTTCCTAGGACTGTATCCGCCCAACGAGCGCCGGCTCAAGGAATTCGCCGCCGCCGCCGGCGAATCCCACCAGGCGCAGGCCCGGATCGAGGCCTCCGACAAGAGCGGTTTCGACGCCTATCTGGCCCGCTATCTCGCCGACTGAAATGCCGCGGCGGTGGCCGGCCTGCCCACGGGCATTCCCGGCGCAGCTCCCGGATCGCCTCCACGGCGAAATAAAAATATCTATGGCCAGGCCTGGACGGATGAATTCGACATAATGCGGCGGAGTGCGAGTAATGCGGCGTAATGCGGCGCCGGTGCATGATGTATTTTGTTCAAACAGTGCCGCAGATCATTGAGCGCCCGAAGCCATCTCTATACGGTGTCGCGCCATGAGCAGCGTGGATCGACTTCCCACCGCAGATCTGCCGGATTCGCCGCAGGCACGTCAGTTACGAGAGGGATTTCCGTGGCTCACGTTCAACGCCGGGCTGGAAATCGAATACCGGCGCACCTGTTTCGACGAGAACCTGCTGCATACGCGCGTGAACCTGTGCCTGGCGGTGGCGATCAGCGTCGCCCTTTCCGCAATGCAAGCCGTCGTTCTCGGGTCCGCCCTCAACCGCATCCCGAGCATGATCCACATGCTGGTGATCGTCCCGACCCTGCTGCTCGGACTCGCCTCGAGCTTCTCGCCGCAGCGGCATCGGATCTATCCGCCGCTCGCCACCGCCGCCGCGACCGTGCTGGGCCTGAGCGTCGCGTCGATCCAGATCATCGCCACGCTCGGCGGCACGTCGATGTTCTTTCCCTGCATGATGTTGACCATCATCTTCATTTACTTCATGTCCGGCCTCATTTTCTACCACGCGCTCGCCGCCAACATGACGATGCTGTTGGCGTATCTGGGCGCGGGCACGGCGCTGCAATTGCCCGGACACGAGTTCGCCTACGATGAGCTCGCGATGGTCGCCGCCAATCTGTTCGGCGCGTCGATCGTGTACATGCATGAGAAAACCAGCCGCATGCACTTTCTGGAAGCGAGCCTGCTGCGCGAATTGGTGGCGCGCGACGGACTGACCGGAATCCAGAACCGCCGCATGTTCGACCAGCACATTCAGCGCGCGTGGCAGCAGGCGGTACGCGATGAGGAGCGGGTCGCGGTGCTGCTGGTCGACATCGACTGCTTCAAGGATTACAACGATCGCTACGGGCATCAGGCGGGCGACGAGTGTCTGCGCGCCGTGGCCGTCTCATTGAGCCAGTGCGCGCGCAGACCGCTCGATTTCGTGGCGCGGTACGGCGGCGAGGAGTTCGCGGTGGTGCTGTACGAAGCCGGCCGCGAGTATGTTGCGGAGGTGCTGACGCGCATACAGCGCTCCATCGCGGAGCTCAATATCCCGCATGAGGCGTCGCGGGTGGCCGGCCGGCTGACGGTGAGCATCGGCGCCGCGTTCATCCGCCCGAGCCCGAATCGCACCCACCACGGATTGATCCAGCTGGCCGACGAGGCCCTGTACAGCGCCAAGGAGCAGGGCAGAAACCGCGTGGTCGTGATGGAGTCGGAATATCAAGAGCTGCGGACCGGCCGCTTCGAGAAACGCCGCGGCTCGGGCGCATAGCAAACGCCGCCGCGGCTCGGGCGCATAGCCGAATTTTCTCTTCGCGACGTGAAGACGTGCGCTCTCCCAGTGGGAGATGGACCCACGGCAATTGTCCAGCCGGTGGCAATCTGACCGTTTGGGGTAGCGTCGGAAAAAGCGGGCTAGTAGATCGCGACGAGCGGCTCCTCGCCGGCCCGTCTGCTGGCGCGAAACATGCCTTCCGAATTGAATTCCATCGCGATCCCGCCGCGTCCGTCGATGGCGATGACCCCGCCTTCGCCGCGCAGCGCCGGCAGCTCCTCGAGCACCACTTCGCGCACCGCCCGCGTGAGATCCCGGCCGCCGAAGCGCATCCTGGAACAAATGTCGTGCGCCACCGCCGCGCGAATGAAGATCTCGCCGTGCCCCGTGGCGGACACGGCGCAGGAGCGGTCGTCCGCGTAGGTGCCGGCGCCGATGATCGGCGAATCGCCGATCCGCCCATAACGCTTGCCGGTCATGCCGCCGGTGGAGGTGGCGGCGGCCAGCCTGCCCTGCGCATCGCACGCCACCGCTCCCACGGTTCCGACGTGGGAAATGGTGAGCGCGGACAGCGTCGCATCGCCGCTCCGGATGCGTTCCAGCTGGCGCCACCGTTCGGGGGTATAAAAATAGCTGCGTGGCACCAGGGTGTACCCGCGGCCGAGCGCGAATTCCTCCGCTCCCGCGCCGCTCAGCATGACGAATTCGGAATGCTCCATGACGGCGCGCGCCAATTCCACCGGGTTTCTGACGTGGGTCACGCCGCAGACCGCGCCGGCCTTGAGCGTGGCGCCGTCCATGATCGCCGCGTCCAATTCGTTCAGACCATCGTGGGTAAATACCGCGCCCCGGCCGGCGTTGAACAACGGATTGTCCTCGAGACACGCCACGGCACGCGTCACCGCGTCGAGACTGGTGCCGCCCGCGCGCAGCACGTCGAACCCCAGGTCGAGCGCGGCCGCCAGACCCGCGCGATACTCGCGCTCCTTCTCGCCGCCCGCTTCCGCCCGAGGCAGGGTACCCGCGCCGCCGTGAATCGCTAGTCCGAACATCTTGAGCTTCGATTTCCCTGTTGCTGGGTGAAGGCTAACATCGCTCAGCCCCCATCAGAAGTTCCCGCGGATTTGACGACATGGACTCCCGCCGCCACATATCGGCCTAACGCTGCCGCTCCGGTACCGTCACCTCGAGCCCATTCAGATCCGCCGCGACGAGAATCTGGCAGCTGAGACGGCTGTTGCCGCGCGGCTCCCACGCCGTTTCCAGCATGCCTTCCTCCATATCTTCGCGCGGTGCGAGCCGCGGGAGCCATGCCGGATCGATGTACACGTGGCACGTGGCGCAGGCACAGGCGCCGCCGCATTGCGCCACGATGCCGGCGATGCCGTGCTGACGTGCCACCTCCATCAACGTGATGCCGACGGGCGCCTCGATCTCCCGCCGGTTGCCGCCGGGCTCGGTGAACACGATCCTCGGCATCAGATCGCGTCTTTGAGCGGCACGCCGGGGTCGGCCAGGCGCTCGGGGTGAAGGAGGGCGCGCTCCGCGATGAGTTTGCGCGCCACCATGTAGTCCTTCGAGTGGTTGACCGCCTCCAGCGCCAGCAGTTCGCGGCCCTTGAAGTAACAAACACTGAAGCTGCGCGACTCGGGCTCGCCGCGCAGGACCAGACGGTCGTAACCCTGGGCAAGGCCGACGATCAGCAGCTTATTGTCGAATTGATCGGACCAGAACCAGGGAACCCGATCGTGCGCCGCCGGCTTGCCCTGCAGGTTGAGCGCCGCCGCCTTCGACTGCTCGAACGCATTGTCCACGGACTCGAGGCGCAGCCGGCGTCCGTAGCGCGGCGACGGATGATTCGTGCAATCGCCCGCGGCATAGATGGCCGGGTCGCTGGTGCGGCAGTAGTCGTCGACCACGATGCCGTTGTCGCAGGCCAACCCGGCTTCGCTCGCGAGCGCCGTCGCCGCAACGGCGCCGACGCCGGCGATGACCAGGTCCGCTGCATGGTGGGTGCCGTCGGCGCACACCACGCGCTCGACCCGGCTGCCGCCTTCGAGCCGCACGACGTGCATGTCACAGAGGATTTTCACGCCGTGCCCGGCATGCTCGGCGGCAAAATACCGCGATACCGCGGGCGCAACCACGCGATTCATGATCCGGTCGGCCATTTCGAGCACGGTGACCTCGCACCCGAGCTTGCGGCAGGTCGCTGCGGTCTCGAGACCGATATAGCCGCCGCCGATGATCACCACGCGGGCCCCGGGTCTGGCGCCGCTCCGAATGGGCGCGACATCCGCAATCCCGCGCAGGTAGTGCACGCCGGCGAGCTCGGCCCCGGGACAGGTCAGACGCCGCGCCTGCGCACCGAGGCACAACAGCAGCCGGTCGTAGCCCAGCGTCTCACCGTCCGCCAGCTCCACCCGCCGCGCCGCGGAGTCGAGGCGCACCGCTCGCCGGCCGAGCTTGAGTTCGACGCGATGCTCGTCGTAGAAGGACTGGTGGCGGAATGGCAGACGTTCGGCGGCCAGATCCCCTGAAAGGAATTTCTTGGACAGCGGCGGGCGCTGGTACGGCAACTCCGGCTCGTCGCCGATCAGCACCAACCGGCCGCCGAAGCCTTCCCGGCGCAGGGTATCGATCGCCTGTGCGCCGGCCTGGCCGCCGCCGATGATGAGGATGGTCGAGGTCATTGCATTCCTTCGGGACCCGCGGCTGCCGCGGGCAAGTCTTTATAGCGGGTTGCGGGCCGCCCTCAAAGGGCGCGGGCGCATCTGGCCGTGCCTGTTGCGCGCAATCGTACTAGTATTGCCCCAGGTGGCCCACCTCGTCGGAGTTTCACGAATGAAATTGATCACTGCCATTATCAAGCCCTTCAAGCTCGACGACGTGCGGGCGGCGTTATCCGAGATCGGGGTCTCGGGCATGACGGTCACCGAGGTCAAGGGTTTCGGCCGCCAGCGCGGGCATACGGAACTGTATCGCGGGGCGGAATATGTCGTGGATTTCGTGCCGAAAACTCGCATCGAAGTTGCGGTCAAGAACGAGCTGGTCGATCAGGTGATGGAAGCCATCGTCGGAGCCTCCAAAACCGGCAAGGTCGGCGACGGTAAGATCTTCGTCACCGATATCATCCGGGTTTTGCGCATTCGCACGGGCGAGACGGACAACGCCGCGTTGTAGCCGCGCCCGGCAGGCTCCGGCACCGCAATTACCCGCTGCTGCCGACGCCTTTCACCGCCAATGCGCGCCAGGAGACTGTCTGACTAAAGGCGGCAGCAGCGGGCGCAACATTGTTCAGACAGGCTTCTTCTAGCTAGGGGTCTGGCTGATCGTCAGCCTGCTTGGCCTTGCGGCGCCGCGAATACAGCCACAAGAAGCCGAAGCACACCCCGAAATTCAGCACCCACCACCCCAACTGCCGGGCTTCGTTCCGGTCCGCCGCCGCCGGTGTCCCTGCTGCCACCTGCAGCGTGCCCTTGAGCGCTTCGACGGCGTTGTCCCCGCCCACCCGAATCTCGACCGCGGCCGCACCCGGCAGCGTCAATTGCTGGGTTTGCAGCGTGAAGCTGCCGTCGGCCTCGGCGACGGTCGGATACGCAGTCCCGCGCAGCAGCACCGTGACCGTGGCGTCGCTCACCGGCGCGTTGTCGAGCAAGCGGCTCACGTGGAGCGTCATGCGATCGCCACGCACCACTCCCACCGCCAGCAAATCGGCGGAGCGCGCCTCGATTCGCGCGGGTGCCGTGGTGGGTGCCGGCGCGGGCGTTCGAGCGGGCGCGGGAGCCGAACCGGGCGCGGCCTCCGAAGCGGATGCGGACGCAGTGGCCGAATCCGCGGCCAAGGCCGGCGCGGCAGAGGCGACTACGACGAGCGCCGAGGCCAACGCCGGCGCGGCGGCGACGCCTACGGTGAGCGCCAAGACCCGGGCGGCGGAGCTGACTATGAGCGCCAAGGCCAGGGCCGGCGCGGCTCGACTCAAAGCAGAAAACCCAGCAGTCCCGTCACCGTGCCCGCGATACTCGCAACCACACCAAAGATGGGGAAGAAAACATTGCGCGAAAGAAAGTACAAGGAACAGAGCACGAGGCCGAGTTCGAGAAGCCCTTCGCCGAGATCGAATCTGAGCGCCCGCCGCTCCTCGAGCTTGGTTTCGTCGTCCTTGGCGTTGGCCTCGGCCTGAATTTTGTCGCCGTCGGCCTTGTATTTGCCGCGCGCCGCTTCGAATTTCTGGGCCGGAGCCTCGGTCTTGGCGGGGTCGCTGCCGAGCGCGCCCAGCAGGCTCAAGACCGCTTCGCTGGTGTATTCCCGATTCTTCTTCGCCTGGTAATAGGACCACGCATCGTTCGCTTCGGTCCGGTCGATCACCGCCTGGGTGTGCGCCCGGTGCGAGGAGATCGTCACCACCGATAGCAGGATGCCGACGATGCCCACGAGCACTCCCACCCGGCGGGTGTAGGGATCGGCGGCGTGTTCGGGTTTGACTTCAATTTCGGTCACGGTGCGAATCTCACTTGACAGCGTGTAGGCGCGGGTTGGCGCGCGCGATTCCGAGAACGCCGCTGCGGACGACTTCGACGATTTCGCCGAATGCCCCGACGTTCGCGATGAATTCCCCGATCTCGAGTTCGGTGCTGGTGAGCTCGACGATGAAACTCGAGGGATTGGACGACAGCACCCGGCCGCCTACGCGGCGCAGCAGGCCGCCGACCGCGTCGACGTTCTCGGCGGCGATCTGCAGCTTGATCAACAGCAGCTCGCGCGCCAGGTGGTCGCCGCTGGTCATGTCGTCGACCGCCACCACATCCACCAGCTTCAGGAGCTGGGCGTTGATCTGGGCGATGACCGCATCGGAACCAATGGTGACGAGAGTGACCCGCGAGACCGTGGGATCGTTGGTCGGGGCCACCGACAGGGACTCGATGTTGTAGCCTCGGGTGGAGATCAGGCCGGTAACGCGCGTCAGCGCGCCGGCTTCATTTTGCAGCAGTATGGCGATGAGATGGCGCATGGGCCGCCAAGCATACGGGAGGCCGGCACTTGGGCGCCAGGGCGAGAACTGCTAGTCTTTCACCCGTGAAAGACCGATACGACATGTTGAACCAGGGCGCCCATCCCCTGGCGGGGGCCAGCATGACCGGCGCCGAAATGCTGGTCCAGGTGCTCAGCGACGAGGGAGTCGACACGATTTTCGGCTATAGCGGCGGCGCCATCCTGCCGACGTACGATGCCGTGTTCCGCTTCAACCGGGATCATCGCTCCGCCATGCCGCTGATCGTACCTGCGAACGAACAGGGAGCCGGCTTCATGGCCGCGGGCTATGCGCGCGCCAGCGGCCGCGTGGGCGTGGCGCTCGTGACCTCGGGTCCCGGCGCCACCAACATGGTCACTCCGGTACGCGATTGCATGGCCGACTCGGTGCCCATCGTGGTGATCTGCGGACAGGTGCCCACCACCGCCATCGGCACCGACGCATTCCAGGAAGCGCCGGTCCCGAGCATCATGGGTGCCGTCGCCAAGCACGTCTTTCTGGTCACCGATCCCAGTAAATTGGAGGCCACGGTGCGGACCGCGTTCGAAATCGCGCGCACCGGTCGCCCGGGACCCGTGGTCCTCGACATCCCGAAGGACGTGCAGAACTGGAAGGGAGTTTTTCACGGTTCCGGCCGGCTGCCGGTGACGGGCTATCGTCAGCGGATGACGCGCCTGGCGGCGGGCAAGCTCCCCGAGTCCGCGTGCGCTGACTTCTTTGCGGGGCTCGGCGCCGCGAAGCGTCCGCTCATCTATGCCGGCGGCGGCGTCATCAACGCGAGCGCATCCCATGCCCTACGCGAGTTTTCCCGGGAATTCCAGCTGCCGGTGGTCACCACGCTGATGGGGATCGGGGCGGTCGATACGACGCATCCCCTGTCGATGCGCATGCTGGGCATGCATGGCGCCGCGTTCGCCAACTATTGCGTCGACGACTGCGACTGCCTGCTGGCGCTCGGCGCGCGTTTCGACGACCGGGTCGCGGGCAGTCCGGCGAAGTTTGCCGCCGGCGCCAAATTCATCGCGCATTTCGACATCGATGCGTCGGAGATCAACAAGGTCAAGCGGGTGGATTGGAGCCACGTGGGATCGATGCCGGAGGCGCTGCTGTGCCTGTTGGACTACGGCAAGCGCAAGGGCTTCAAACGCGACTGGTCGGCGTGGCACCAGCATTGCGCCGAGCTGCGCGCCAAGTACGCCATGAACTACGATCGCGACAGCGCACTGATTCAGCCGTACTACGTCATCGAGGAGATCAATCGGCTGACGCGCGGCGAAGCCATCATCACCACCGGGGTCGGGCAGCACCAGATGTGGGCGGCGCAATATTTCGATTTCCGCAGTCCTCGGCTGTGGTTGACGTCGGGCAGCATGGGGACGATGGGTTTTGGTCTGCCGGCTGCGGTGGGCGCTCAGTATGCGGAGCGCGGCCGGCTGGTCATCGACATCGACGGGGATGCGAGCATCCGGATGAATATCGGTGAGATGGAAACCGTGACGACCTACGATCTGCCGATCAAGATCGTGGTGCTCAACAATTGCGGCGACGGCATGGTCAAGCAATGGCAGAAGCTGTTCCACAGCGGCCGCCTGAGCGCCAGCGACAAGAGTCTGCACACCAAGGACTTCGTCAAGGCCGCGTTGGCCGACGGCTTCAAGTACGCGGTGCGGCTCGACAAGAAGGCCGACGTGCCGCGTGTCATCGGCGAATTCATCGGCTTCAAGGGCGCGGCCTTCCTGGAGGTCATGATCGATCCGGACGCCGGTGTGTATCCGATGGTCGGGCCTGGGCAAGCCTATGCCGACATGATCACCGGCGATTTCATCCCCTCGCGGACCAAGGTCGACATCAAAACGCCGGATGCGTCGGAGATGTTTTAGCCGTCCACGCCGGCCTGCGCCGCGCGCTCGCTACCACACGCCGACATTCGGCATCGTGGTCCAAGGCTCGGCCGCAGCGCGCGCCGCGCCCTTTTGCAGCAGTTCGATCGAGATGCCGTCCGGCGAACGGACGAACGCCATTCGCCCGTCGCGCGGCGGCCGATTGATCGTCACTCCGTGCTCCATCAGGCGCCGGCAGGCGGCATAGATGTCGTCCACCGCGTAGGCCAGGTGTCCGAAGTTGCGCCCGCCGGAATACGCCTCGGCATCCCAGTTGTGGGTGAGTTCGACCTGCGCGTCGTCATCGCCCGGCGCCGCCAGGAACACCAGGGTATAGCGCCCCTGCGGGTAATCGCGGCGGGATAATTCGTGCAATCCGAGGGCGTCGCGGTAGAAGCGCAGCGACTGCTCGATATCGGTCACGCGGACCATGGTATGCAAGTACTTCATGTTGAGTTCCCGGCGAGAAAGATGTTTCTGCAGAAGGAATCCTCATCCTCTTGAAAGTCCCTCGAGGGCGAGGAGGATGTCAAAGTGCTGATCCCGCAGCCAAACCAATTTGGAGCAACCGATGCATAAAAGCAAACTGGGCGGATTCATCATCGACTGTCAAACCGAGGATCTCGACGGGGCAGCCGATTTCTGGGCGGGCGCCCTGGGGTTGACGGTGCGCGAGCTGCCGCCGGCCGAGGCCCCGCTCTACCGGGCGCTGGTCGATTCGCAGCACGGTCTCGACATCGAGGTGCAGAAGGTCGAGCACCCCAGCCGCGTGCACCTCGATATCGAAACCGACGACATCGAGGCCGAAGTTCGCCGTCTGGAGCGGTTGGGCGCCAAACGGCTGCATGCGATCCAAACCTGGTGGGTCATGCAGGCGCCCACCGGTCAGCGTTTCTGCGTGGTGCGGGCGGCGTCGAAGACGTTTGCCGAGCGCGCCACCGAGTGGCCCTGAAACCCAAGCCCCACGCCCGAGTCGTCTGCAAGCCACATGTCACAATTTGGCGACAAAGTTGACATAGTGCTGCGTTATCTGCAGATAGCGATATAACCGCTAGATTTCTATACGGTATCTGTTTATGATATAAGCGTCTGAGAAGTGTATGTTTGCAGCCGGCGTTACTTAGTTGCAACACTGGACTGAATCAAACAAGGTCGAACGTAGGGGTACTATGCCGCGTACGTATCTTCCAACTTAGGACGTGTCGGGTTTTTACCTCGCACCTGTTCCCCTCGAATCCCCGGCCAGTCCGGGGATTATTTTTTACGTTTGGGTGTTTTTGCGCCGTGGGCATTCCGAAGCCCAGCGAAGGATTGCGGCGGACGAGTATCGTCGAGAATCGGCTTTTCTCAGGGAGTGCGGATGAACATGCGAACAGCCGGCGCCGGGGTCGGCTGCGCCCGTGCCAATACGGCGCCCCGCGGCAGAAGCTTTCTTGCCCCCTCTCGTGCTGCATCGACGTCTCGCCGAAAAAACCACGGCCTCACCGGCAAAAGCGTAGTCACCGAAGTAAACCATCCCTCCCGCCGTGCCATGAAGGCGGGTCCCATCGTCGACGGCGCCAGAGGCGTGCCGGCGACATCCAGATCTAAAGCGTGTGCCGGGACTTCAAACGCCAGATACGCAACCTTGGCCGCAGTCGACGGGCGGATGGCTTCAATCCCCTGAATCCGATTCCGCGGCCGGTGCGAAAGGCTCGCTAACGAATCAAGGCCGAGGGTCGAATGCAGCCGGCGGCGACCAATCAAGGGGGCGGCACGGAACCCACGGGCGCACGCACGGTGCGGCTCGAGGATCTGGTGCAGGCGATGGTCGACGGGGACCAAGCGGCGCTGTCGCGGGTTTATGAGCAGACCGTCGCGCAGGTCTATGCGATATCGCGGGGCGTGCTTCGGTGCAAGGAGGACGCCGAGGAAGTCGTCTGCGACGTTTACACCTCTGCCTGGCAGCGTGCCCACACCTACGATTCGAGCCGCGGGTCGGTGATGGCCTGGCTCGCGGTGATGACGCGAAATCGCGCGCTCGATCGCCTCCGGCAGCGCCGCGCATCGGCATCCTTGGATGATGAGCGGAACGAGGCACTGGCCGACGCCTTGGTGGGCGAAACATCGGGGCCGGAGGAAATGCTGGCGAAGTTTCAATCCGGCGGCGCGGTGCATCGGGCGTTGCGTTGCTTGAGTCCGCAGCGCCGCTATCTGCTCGGCCTGGCGTTCTTCCGCGGCCTCAGCCATCAGGAAATCTCAGCGGCCACACGGATGCCGTTAGGTACCGTAAAATCGCATTTGCGCCGCGCGCTGGCGGCACTGCGAGGCGAGCTAGCAACCGACGAATGATGCCCAAACGTTCCAAACCACCCGGGTCGGCTCCCGATGTGCTGGATCCTGAGCTGGAAGGGCACCTGTCGGGCGCAATTGCGCCCGCCGAGTTGTCGCAGGCCGACCGGGACCGCCTGCACGGGCGCATCATGCAGAGAATTCGTGGCGAAACGGTGTCGGCCGGCGCCGTGGCAGCCGCCGAGGGTGTCCCGAGGGTTGCCGGTCACGCAACGGCTGCGGCCGACGCAATGGCCGCGGGAGACGCGCAACCGGCGGGCGCCGCGCCCGCAGGGGAACAACCGCCGGCGGGCACTGTGACGATCCGCGCCGCCGACATGCGCTGGGTCGCGGCGGGCCCGGGCGTCGAGGTCAAAGTACTGCGCCACAACGCGGCGCGGCGCGACCAGACGGTATTGATTCGGATGCAGCCCGGCGCGGTCGTGGTCGGCCATCGCCACACCCAGGAGGAAGAGTGCCTGGTGCTCGAGGGTGAAGTGTTCGTGGGCGATCATCGTCTGGGCGCAGGCGACATGCATGTCGCCGTCGCCGGGGTGGTGCACGCGCCGATTCGCGCGCCGCACGGTGCCCTGTTGCTGATACGCTCCGAAATGCCGCCGCGGGATTTCCGAATCGCTTAGATTGGCGGCGTGAAAACCCTGCTGCGTTCCTTGTACTTTCAGGTGCTCGTCGCCATCGCGTTGGGCGTGATGTTGGGGACGCTGAACCCGGAGATGGGGGCGGCCATGAAGCCGCTGGGCGACGCGTTCATCAAGCTCATCAAGATGCTGATCGCGCCGGTGATCTTCTGCACGGTGGTGATGGGAATCGCCGGCGTCGAGGACTTGAAGACGGTCGGCAAGACCGGCGCGTTGGCGCTGATCTACTTCGAAGTCATGAGCACCGTGGCACTCGTCCTCGGGCTCCTGATGGTCAATCTGCTGCATCCCGGCAGCGGCATGAACGTCGATCCGCGCACGCTCGATACGGCATCGGTGGCGGCATACAGCGGTGCCGGCAAGATGCAATCGGTGACGGAATTTCTGCTCAACGTCATCCCGGGCACGGTGGTCGATGCCTTCGCCAAGGGCGAGATCCTTCAAGTGCTGCTGATCGCGGTGCTGTTCGGCATTGCCATGCAGCGCTTGAGGCAGCGCGCCGCGCTGCTGCTGAGTTTCATCGATGCCCTGTCGCAGGCCCTGTTCGGCATCGTCGCGATCGTCATGAGGCTGGCCCCCTTGGGTGCGTTCGGCGCCATGGCCTTCACGATCGGCAAGTACGGGTTCGGCTCCTTGCTGCCGCTCGGCAAACTGATGGTCTGCTTCTACGCGACCTGCCTGCTGTTCATCTTCGTCGGCCTTGGGGCGGTGGCCCGCCTGCACGGCTTCAGCATCCTACGATTCGTCGGCTTCATCGGCGACGAGCTGCTCACCGTCCTCGGCACTTCCTCCTCGGAAACGGTGCTGCCGAGAATGATCGCGAAGCTGCAGAGAGCCGGTGCCAGCGAGTCGGTGGTGGGGCTTGTCATCCCGGCCGGCTATTCGTTCAACCTCGACGGCACGTCGATTTACCTGACGATGGCCACCCTGTTCATCGCGCAGGCCACGAACACGCCGATGAGCCTGTTTCAGCAGCTCACCCTGCTGGCGGTGTTGCTGCTCACCTCCAAGGGCGCCGCTGGCGTCACCGGCAGCGGCTTCATCGTGCTTGCCGCCACGCTGTCCTCGGTCGGCACCCTGCCGGTTGCCGGGCTGGCGCTGATTCTCGGGATCGACCGCTTCATGTCCGAGGCGCGCGCGCTGACCAACGTGATCGGCAACGGCGTCGCGACCTTGGTCGTGGCCAAATGGACCGGAGAGCTCGATGCCGTCACAATGCGGCGGGAGTTCGAACGTAATAACGAGGACCTGCGATGCGTGTGAGCGACGGATTCACGGATGCCATCGGCAACACTCCCTTGATTCGCTTGCGTCATGTGAGCGAGGAGACGGGTTGCGAGATTTTGGGCAAGGCGGAATTCATGAACCCGGGCGGCTCGGTGAAGGATCGTGCCGCGAAATGGATCGTGCTGGACGCCGAACGCCGCGGCGTTCTCAAGCCCGGGGGCACGGTGGTCGAGGGGACGGCCGGCAACACCGGGATCGGTCTCGCGCACGTGTGCAACGCGCGCGGCTATCGGTGCGTGATCGTGATGCCCGACAACCAGGCGGTCGAGAAGTACCAAATCATCGAGGCGCTGGGTGCGCAGCTGCGCAAGGTGCCGGCGGTGCCTTACAGCAATCCGAATCAGTACCAAAAGGTGGCGGGGCGGCTGGCGGAGGAATTGCCCGACGCCATCTGGGCCAACCAATTCGACAACACCGCGAACCGCGACGCCCATTTCGAGTCCACCGGCCCGGAGATCTGGCGCGACACGGACGGCAAGATCGATGCGTTCTGCGCCGCGACGGGCACGGGCGGGACGCTGGCGGGAATCGCGCGCTATCTGAAATCCAAGTCGAGCACGGTGCGTGTCGTGTTGGTCGATCCGCCGGGCAGCGCGCTCTACCACTACGTCAAGGACGGCGAATTGAAAACCGACGGCGGCTCATCGATCACCGAGGGCATCGGCACGGGCCGGGTGACCGCAAATCTCGAGGGAACGCCGATCGACGACGCGCTGCGCATCCCGGATGCCGAGACCATGCACTTCGTCTACCGTCTGATGCGCGAGGAGGGCTTGTTGCTGGGCAGCACCGCCGGAATCAACGTCGCGGCCGCCGTCCGGCTCTCGAAACAACTCGGTCCCGGCCATACCATCGTCACCATCCTGTGCGACGGCGGAGCCAAGTATCAATCGAAGCTGTTCAATCCCGCCTGGATAGCGGAGCGGGGATTCGCCGAGGCGATCGCTTGACGAGGACCGCTCAAGCGGACTGAGAGAGAGATGCCGCGGACTCGGTGTCGAACCACGAGAGCGAGGGCTGCAGGGATACGACGTCGCCCACGATGAGCAGCGATGGCGACTTAAGATCGGCGCGCAACGCGGCGCCGCGGATGGTCGCGAGCGTGGCGGTGACCACCCGTTGCTCCGCGGTCGTGCCCTGCGCAACGATGCCGGCCGGCCGGCTGCCGGGCGCGCCGTGCTGCAACAGTCGCTCGACGATGTGCTCCAAGCGTCCGAGACCCATGTAGAACACGGCCGTGGCGCTGGGGCCGGCCAACGCGCGCCAATCCGGCTCGCGGTCTTCATCCTGTGCATGGCCGGTGACCAGGTGCACGCTTTGCGCATGGTCGCGATGCGTCAGCGGGATGCCCGCATAGGCCGCGCAGCCGGTGGCTGCCGTCACCCCGGGCACCACCGAAAATCTGATCTGCGCCTTCGTCAGCGCCTGAAGCTCCTCTCCGCCCCGGCCGAAGATGAAAGGGTCACCACCCTTGAGACGGACCACGCGCCGCCCCAACTGGGCATGCTCGATCAGCAACGCGTTGATTTCCTCCTGGCTGCTGCCGATCCCCCCCGCCGACTTGCCGACGCAAATCCGCTCCGCATCGCGCCGCGCCAGATCGAGAACGGCGGGCGGCACCAGACGATCGTGCAATATCACGTCCGCGTCCTGCAGGGCGCGCAATGCCTTGAGGGTCAGGAGCTCCGGATCGCCCGGCCCTGCGCCCACCAGGATCACTTCTCCGTCGGCGCGCGGAGCGGCACTGACGCCGGCCAGCAAGCGTTGCGCAATGCGCTGGGCACCCTGTTGGTCGCCTTCGATGAAGCGGCGCGCCGCCGCTCCGTCCACCACCGCCTCGAAGAAACGTCGCCGTTCGCCGGTGTCGCGCAGGCTGCGCCGCGCAGCGGCGCGCAGCGAACGCAGCCACTCGGCGAGTTCGCCGATTTTGGCGGGAATCAGCGCCTCGAGCCGCTCGCGCAGACGTCGAGCCAGCACCGGCGAGCTGCCGCCGGTACAAATCGCCACCAGCACCGGATCGCGATCGATCACCGCCGGCACGATGAATCGCGACGCTTCGCGATCGTCGACCACGTTCACCGGAATGTTGCGCGCCTCGCTCAACGTGGAAATCCAGCGATTTATGGCGCGTCGCGACGTGGCCACGATGACCAGACGCATGCCGTCCAAATCCTCGGGCACGAACTCGCGAACGGCCAACGTGAGCTTGCCGGCGGCGGCGCGCTGCAGAAGCCCGGGCGCGACCTTTGGCGCGACCACCTGGATCAATGCGCCGGTGCGCTCCAGCAACGTGATCTTGCGCTCCGCGACCTCTCCCCCGCCGACGACCAGCACGCGCTGCCCGTCGAGATCGAAGAAGGCCGGGAAGTAATTCACTTGGAGAATGTCATCTGCCGGCGCGGGTGTAGGCCACACTCGCGCGAATCACCGCGTTCCCACCACCAGCGGCCCGAGCGCTCGTCCTCTCCCGCTTGAACCGCACGGGTGCAGGGAGCGCAGCCGATGCTCGGAAATCCACTGTCGTGCAGCGCGTTATAGGGAAGCCGCTGCTTGCGGATGTACTCCCAGACCTCGGTTTCGGTCCATTCCAGCAACGGACTCACCTTGTGCAAACCGTATTCGCCGTCCCATTCCACCGGCGCTGCGAGTGCGCGGCTGGCCGATTGCCCCCGACGAATCCCGGTCACCCAGGCGCGCTTGCCGCTGATGGCGCGGCGGAAGGGCTCCACCTTGCGAACCGCGCAGCAGCCGCGCCTCTGCTCGATGCTGTCGCGAAAACCATTGATGCCGTGTTCGCCGACCCAACCTTCCAATTGCTCGGTCTTTGGGGAATAAAGGGTCAACTTGCGCCGGTAGCGGCGCTGCAGCCGCTCGATGAGGTCGTAGGTCTCGGGATAAAGCCGACCGGTATCGATGCTGAAAATCTCGATCTCCGGCACCGCGCTCCAGATCAAATCCGTGAGGACCACCGATTCGGCGCCCAAACTATTGGCGTAACAGACATTCCCGAACTCCGCGACGGCGCTGGTGAGCTGCGCGATGCTGTCGTCCGCGCGGGCGCGCAGGGTTTTCGGGAGTTCCGCCATGAGACATTATAGGCCGCAGCCGGGACCCACGAACAAACTATCGCGTATGACGACATGCGATTTGGTCATGAGGATGGCGTACGACCGCGGGCACCGCGAACGCTAAACCTTATATCCTACGGCCCTTTGACATCCTTCTCGCCCTGGCAGCCTGTCAGACTTGGGGACATGCTCGCGAGGCGGTGTCCGACGGGTTGCTAGAGCCTGATAGAGGCCCTTGGGGCGGGGATGCCCGGAGTTTGGAGACGAGATGAAATTTCAGCAGCTGCGCTATCTGGTCGCGGTCCACGAAAACGGCCTGAACATCACCGCCGCGGCGCGCCAGTTGCACACCTCGCAGCCGGGCGTCAGCCGCCAGCTCAAGCTGCTCGAAGAGGAACTCGGCTTCCAGCTGTTCGAACGCGAGGGCCGCGCGCTCACCCGGACCACCGATGCGGGCGAGGAGATCATTTCCCGCGCCGCGAGCATACTGCGCGAAATGCAGAATATCCGCCGCACCTCGGCGGAGCTGCGCAAAGCCGATGGCGGCACCTTGTCGATCGCGACCACGCACACTCAAGCGCGCTATGTGTTGCCGCAGGTGATCCGCGAGTTTCGTCTCAAGTATCCCAAAGTGCGTCTGCACCTGCATCAAGGGACCTCCGAGCAAATTGCCGAAATGGTCGCTCGCGACCGCGTCGATTTCGCGATCGCGACGGGGTCCGAAGAACAATTTCCGCACCTGGTGCGTTTGCCGGTGTATCGCTGGCACCGGGCGGTGGTGGTGCCGCGCGGTCACCCTCTGGCGTCGGCCGGCAAGCTCACCTTGAAGAAACTGGCGGAATATCCGATCGTCACCTACGTTTTCAGCTTCTCCGGGCGCTCCTCGCTGCCCGCGCTGTTCGAAACCGCGGGTCTGTCGCTCGACGTGGCGCTGACCGCCCGCGATTCCGACGTGATCAAGACGTATGTGCGCATCGGCCTCGGGGTGGGAATCTTGGCGCGGCTGGCCATCGACCCGGTCGCCGACGCCGATTTGGTGGTGCTGGACGCCGCGCATCTGTTCGAGGGTCACACCACGTGGATCGGGTTTCGCCGCAGTGCACTGCTGCGCGCCTACATGTATGAGTTCATCGAACTGCTGGCCCCGCATCTGCCGCGCAAGCTGGTGCGCGAGACCGAAAAGCTCGAGACTCAGGAGGAAGTGAACCGGGTCTTGGACGATCTGCAGATTCCGCTGCGCGACCTGCCATGAAAGCATTTCATAGGCGGATCGGACGCGAGTATTTCCGGCTGGCGCTGCTGTTGCTCGCCCTGCTATGCGGGGCGGCGCAGGCGGCCAGCGTACAGCTGCTCAATGTGTCCTATGATCCCACCCGCGAACTCTACGAGGACTACAACAAGGCATTCGCCGCCTATTGGAAAGCCAAGACCGGCGACACCGTGATCGTCAACCAAAGCCATGGCGGATCGGGCAAACAGGCGCGCTCGGTGATCGATGGTCTGGAAGCGGATGTCGTGACCCTCGCCCTGGCCTACGATATCGATGCGCTGGCGCGCCAGGCTGATCTGCTGCCGGTGAACTGGCAAACGCGCCTGCCGAACAACAGCACCCCCTACACGTCGACCATCGTATTCCTGGTGCGCAAGGGCAACCCGAAGAACATTCACGATTGGCCGGATCTGGTGCGCCCCGGCGTCTCGGTCATCACGCCGAGTCCCAAGACCTCGGGTGGCGCGCGCTGGAATTACCTGGCGGCCTGGGCGTGGGCATTGAAGCAGCCGGGCGGCAGTCCGGTTTCCGCGGAAGCGTTCGTGAAGAAGCTGTATCACAACGTTCCGGTGCTCGATTCCGGCGCCCGCGGTTCAACCGTGACGTTCGTGGAACGCGGTATCGGCGATGTGTTGCTGGCGTGGGAAAACGAAGCCTATCTTGCCGTGAAAGAACTGGGGCCGGCAAAGTTCGATATCGTCGCACCGTCGCTCAGCATCCTGGCAGAGCCTCCGGTGAGTGTGGTGGACCGGAACGTCGATCAGCACGGTACCCGCAAGGTTGCCGAGGAGTACCTCAAGTACCTGTATTCGAAACAGGGCCAGGAAATTGCGGCGAAGCATTTCTATCGCCCGCGCGACCCCGCGGTGGCTGCCGAGTACGCGGGCCAATTCGCAAAGATTCCGCAGTTGGTTACCATTGATGGCGTATTCGGCGGCTGGACTCAGGCCCAGGCCACCCATTTCGCAGACCATGGTACCTTCGACAGGATCTACGGTGAGTAATCGCGACTCGTCCTGAAGAGCGCTTCAGAACAGCGACCACATTTCTTCGGGACACTATGGCAACGCCGGTCGAAGCAGTCGAATCAGCGCCGCGTGCGGTGCGGCCGGGACAGCCACGCGTGTTGCCCGGCTTCGGACTCACCCTGGGCTTTACCATGGTGTACCTCTCGCTGCTGGTGCTGATTCCCTTGTCGGCGGTATTCATCCGCAGCGTGGGCCTGGGGTGGACTCACTTCTGGGACGTGGTGACGGACCGGCGGGTACTCGCGGCACTGCGCCTGAGCTTCGGCGCGTCGCTGGTCGCAGCGCTGATCAACGCGTTTTCAGGCCTGCTCGTCGCCTGGGTGTTGGTGCGCTACGATTTCCCGGGCAAACGACTGGTCGATGCCATGGTCGACCTGCCCTTCGCGCTGCCCACGGCGGTGGCCGGCATCGCCTTGACCGCGCTCTACGCCCCGAATGGCTGGCTCGGTGCCGGGCTGCTGTCGCTCGGCATTCGGATCGCCTTTACGCCGCTCGGAATCGTGGTGGCGCTGACCTTCATCGGCTTGCCGTTCGTGGTGCGCACCCTGCAGCCGGTGCTCGAAGATCTCGACCAGGAAGTCGAGCAAGCGGCGGCGACTCTCGGTGCCTCGCCGCCGCAAACCTTTGCGCGCGTGGTGCTGCCGGCTCTGTGGCCGGCGCTGCTCACGGGTTTCGCCCTGGCGTTTGCGCGCGCGGTGGGCGAGTACGGCTCGGTGATTTTCATCGCGGGGAACATGCCGATGAAATCGGAAATCGCGCCGCTGCTGATCGTCGCCCAATTGGAGCAGTACGATTATGCCGCCGCCGCGTCCATTGCGGTGGTGATGCTGGTCATCTCGTTCGGGCTCATGCTCGGGATCAACGCCTTGCAGCACTGGGCTCTGTCGCGTCATGGCGGCGGCTGAAGCGCGCGTCCGCCGCCCGTTCCGGCCGCCGCTCGGCCGTTGGCTGCTGATCGGCGCGGCGCTGCTGTTCCTGCTGCTGTTTCTGCTGCTGCCGCTGCTCGTGGTCTTCGCGCAGGCCTTGGGCAAGGGCCTCGGTGTCTACCTGGCGGCGATCGGGGATCCGAACGCGCTCGCCGCGGTCAAGCTCACGCTCACCGTGGCCGCCGTGGCGGTGCCGAGCAACCTCGTGTTCGGCGTTGCGGCGGCCTGGGCGATCGCCAAGTTCGAGTTTCGCGGCAAGAGCGCGCTGATCACGCTCATCGATCTGCCGTTTGCGGTCTCGCCGGTCATCGCGGGCCTCATATTCATCCTGATGTTCGGTGCGCACGGCTGGTTCGGCGGATTTTTGCGCGCTCACCACATCCGGGTGGTGTTCGCGTTGCCGGGCATCGTGCTGGCCACCGTGTTCGTGACCTTTCCGTTCGTGGCGCGCGAACTCATTCCGGTCATGCAGGCGCAGGGCAAGGACGACGAGGAAACCGCGCTCTCGCTCGGCGCCACCGGCTGGCAAACTTTCTTTCGCGTGACGCTGCCCAACATCCGCTGGGGCTTGCTATATGGCGTGCTGCTTTGCAATGCCCGGGCGATGGGCGAGTTCGGCGCGGTATCGGTGGTGTCCGGGCATGTGCGCGGCCTCACCAATACCATGCCCCTCCATGTCGAGATCCTCTACAACGAATACAACTATACGGCGGCATTCGCGGTCGCATCGCTGCTCGCGTTGCTGGCGCTCCTGACCTTGGCGGGGAAAAGCTTTCTGGAGTGGCGGCAGCCGGAGCTGCGGCATACGGCCGTCGCGGGTCGCGATCGGACACGGAGGGATAATATTCAATGAGCATTGCATTACGCGGCATCTCGAAGCAATTCGGCGAATATGCGGCGGTCCGGGACATCGATCTCGATGTTCCGACCGGCGCGTTGATCGCGCTGGTCGGACCGTCGGGCTGCGGCAAGACCACGCTCCTCAGAATCATCGCGGGACTCGAGGCACCGGACCGCGGGCAGGTGCTGTTCGACGACCGCGACGCGACCCTGGCGCCGATCCGCGAGCGCAATGTCGGCTTCGTATTCCAGCACTATGCGCTGTTTCGCCACATGACGGTATTCGAAAACGTCGCCTTCGGTTTGAAGGTAAAGCCGCGGCGCGAGCGGCCCGCCGCCGCGCAGATCCGCGCCAAAGCGCAGTCGCTGCTCGACCTGGTGCAGCTCGGCTGGGCCGGCGACCGCTATCCTGCGCAGCTCTCGGGAGGACAGAAACAACGCGTGGCGCTGGCGCGGGCCCTGGCCGTCGATCCTGCGGTGCTGCTGCTCGATGAGCCGTTCGGCGCCCTCGACAGCCAGGTACGTCACGAGCTGCGCCGCTGGCTGCGGCGGCTGCATGACGAACTGCATTTCACCAGCGTCTTCGTCACGCACGATCAACAGGAGGCGATCGAGGTGGCCGACGGCATCGTGGTGTTGAATCAAGGGCGAATCGAGCAGCGCGGGATTCCGAGCGAGGTCTACGATTTGCCCGCCTCGGCCTTCGTACATCGCTTCCTGGGCCAGGCCAACGAGTTGCCGGTGCAGGTCCGCGGCGGGCGTGCCTTTGTCGGACCGATCGACATGGCGTCCGCCGACGACGTGCGCATCGGCGGTGCCGACAGCATCGCCCTGGTCCGGCCTCACGAGATTGAAATCGGCTCGGAGGCGGGCGGCTGGCCGGCCGTCGTCACGGCGGTACGCGTCATCGGCCCGATCGTGCGCCTGGAATTGAGCGCGGAGGGCCGGTCGGCGAGCGAGCCGCTGGAAGCGGAGATCAGCCGCGAGCGCTACGAAGCCGGGCGTTTCAACATCGGCCAGAAAGTCGGTCTGCGCCTGCGGCGTTGGCAGGTGTACTCGGCTAGAGGGGCTGCAGCTTGACCGGCAGCCCGGCATCGTTCGACGGCTGGTAAGCTTTCGAGAACGTCGACAGCGCCGCCTGCGCGAACTCGAACTCGTCTTCGGGCAATTCGAAGCTGTTGAAGCCGCAGCGCGCCAGGAAAAACAGCTGGTCGCGGTGCACATAGCCGGTCGCCCGCAGCTCGCCGCGGAATTTCCAACGCTCGCGCAACAGGCGCGCCTGGGAGTAGCCGCGGCCCTCGCTCGGGCCCGGAAACTCGGCCGCGATCAGCGACAGTCGCGGCAGATCGGGCACCAGCGCCTCGACCGGGTGCGCCGGCAGCAGCACCACGCCGACGCGTGCGCCGCGAGCCGGCCACGCGTCGCGCTCGGTTTGCCATCGATCGAAGGTGAAGATAAGTCCGGCCGCCGCATTGCCGTCGGACTCGCCCGCGTACCGCCAATCATCGACGACGATACGACCGTCACGCAGCAACTGGCGCGTCATACACCCTCTGTTTGAACGGCTGCACGCCGAGTCGCCGTACCGTGTCGAGGAAGCGCTCCTCGGGCTGACGCTGCTCCACATAGACCTCGATGAGCCGTGCGATCGTTTCCGGCACCTCGGCTTTCGGCACCGACGGACCGATCACCCGTCCCAACGAGGCATCGTTGCCCGCCGCGCCGCCGATGGTGATCTGGTACCACTCCTCGCCGCTCTTGTCGACGCCGAGAATGCCGATGTGCCCGACGTGATGATGGCCACAGGCATTCATGCAACCCGAAATTTTTATGTCGATTTCCCCCAAATCGTACAAGTAGTCGTAGTCGGCGAAGCGATCGTTGATGAGCTTCGCGACATCGATGGAGCCGGCGTTCGCGAGACTGCAGAAGTCCAGCCCCGGACAACAAATCATGTCCGTCAAGGTACCGATGTTCGGCGTCGCCAGGCCCGCCTCGCGCAGCGCGCGCCACAGCTCGTGGGCCTGCTGTTGCTCGACATCCGCCAGCAATAAATTTTGCGTGTGCGTGACCCGCACTTCGCCGAAACTGTAGCGCTCAGCGAGATCGGCGAGCAGCTCCATTTGCGCGTCGGTGATGTCGCCGGGGGCCACGTCGGGCTGCTTCAGCGATACGAAGACGGCGCGGTAACCCGGCACCTTGTGCGCGGACGTGTTGTAGCGATACCAGGCCTGAAATTCGGTCTCCTGGCCGGTCGCCGGTTCGCCGTCCGCCAGGCGGCGGTACGCGGGGGGAGCGAAGCAGGCGCGCAGCCGCTCGATATGCGCATCGTCGACCCGCGGACCGCCCGCCCGCGTCGATTCCCACTCGGCCTCGACCCGGCGGCGAAACTCGTCGATTCCCAACGAGCGCAGCAGAATCTTGATGCGCGCCTTTTGCAGGTTGTCGCGCCGGCCTTCCAGGTTATAAACGCGCAGGATCGCCTCGAGGTAGGTCAGCAGGTGTTCGCGCGGCAGGAACTCGCGCACCACCTGGCCGATCACGGGCGTGCGGCCGAGCCCGCCGCCGGCGAGGATTTCGAATCCCAATTCACCCGCGGCTCCGTGCACCAGATGCACACCGACGTCGTGCACCTGCGAGGCGGCGCGGTCCCGCGCCGCGCCCGTGACGGCAATCTTGAATTTGCGCGGCAGGTAGGTGAATTCCGGATGGAACGTGGACCACTGCCGGATGAGCTCGCACCACGGCCGCGGATCCTCGAGCTCGTCGGGGGACACCCCCGCCAGATGATCGGACGTCGTGTTGCGGATGCAGTTGCCGCTGGTCTGAATGGCATGCATCTCCACTTCGGCGAGCTCGGCGAGAATGTCCGGCACGTCCTCGAGCTTGGGCCAGTTGTACTGGATGTTTTGCCGTGTGGTGAAATGTCCGTAACCGCGATCGTAGCGCCGCGCGATTCCGCCGAGGGCGCGCAACTGTGTCGAGGACAGGAGCCCATACGGGATGGCCACGCGCAGCATGGGCGCGTGGCGTTGGATGTACAGCCCATTGCGCAGGCGCAGGTGGCGGAACTCGTCATCGCTGAGTTGGCCCGCGAGGAAGCGGCGCGTCTGGTCGCGAAATTGTGCGACGCGTTCCCGTACCAGCGTTTTGTCAACTACATCGTAGCGATACATTTTTCCACCTTGACTCCGCGATTCCGATCACGTCCGCGACCTTGATTGCCGATGACCAGGCATGAGCTTATGTCCGCTGGTCCGTGAATCTCAATGTTTCCCCAAAACCGTGATTGGCTCGGTAGTGGGATGTCGGCGTTGCGCGCAGCATCACGCAATCAATCACGGGGTCCACCTTTGACCGCTGATCTTACGCAAATCGATGTCCCGCCGGGAACTTATCAGGTGTCGCCCGAACCCATGCTCTTGACCGCCGACCTGAACGGAGCACTGGCACTGTGCCTGCACGACGAGGGGCGGCGGGTCGGGGGTCTGTTGCATCTGCCGTTCATCGGCGGCACCGGCCGCCCGAGCGACGTGACCGACAATACGTTGAATTCGGTGCTGGTCGTGCTCGACCGCTTCAAGCGCGCGGTGCTCGGCAACGCCCCGGTCGGCGATGAGGTTCAGGCGCGCATCATTGCTCACGCCCTGCCGCCGACCGACGTCGGCGAGCCCAGCGCCTCGCTGGTTGATTTGATCCAAGCCGATCTCCTCGATGCGAAAATCGCCTGCGGTACGCAAACGACCCGAAGGACCGAATCGTTGCGCGTGTACTTCCAACCGTTCGAAGGCCGACTCTGGGTGTCCGGACCGAACCATTCGAGGGCCGCGGCGCGCGCGCGCCAACTCGCCGGCTGACATCCAAGTCCGACAGGTTGCCGGCTCAAGTTTCATTATAAGATCGCGGCATGCGACTCGTCGTAATGCTGGCGGTGATGTGTCTGGGCGCGTGCGCGGGCGAAAAGCTCGCCCAAATGCCGCCCGCCGGCGTTGATTTCAGCGGCCGCTGGAAGCTCAACGAGGCGGACAGCGACGACCCGCAGCGCTTGCTGCAGGCCCAGTTGAACGCGCCTGCCACGAACCAGAGCAGTCAGCCCTCATCCGGGGGCGGCTCCGGAGGCGGCCGCGGGCGGCGCGGCGGTGGCGCGGGCGGCGCGGGCGGCTTGGGACCCGGCGCTCCCGCAGGTCCCATGATGCCGTCCGTCGGCGCGATGACCGACGGCCTGCGTTGGCCCGGCAAGGCATTGGAGATCAAGCAAGTTGCAGGGGTCGTGGCCTTTACCTCGGACGGCGCAAATCTGGTTTGCCAGCCGAACGAAGGGCATCCCGGGCGGCACCACGGCGATCCGGATCGCGATGCTCCGCCGCCGGGACGTGACGCGCCACCGCGGGCCCGCGATGTTCCACCGACGCACTGCGGCTGGATAGAGAAGACGCTGATTGTCATGGGAGGAGACCCCGACGATGACCGTCCGCCCTTTGAAAAGCACTACAGCTTGTCGGATGACGGGCAGCGGCTGGTCGAGGTGGTCAGCTTCAAGGGAGGACGTTCGAGCGGTTTTACCATGTCGCGGGTATGGGATCGTTCGCCGCAGTGATTCACCGCAACGAAAAAAGCCGGGCAGTGCCCGGCTTTCAATTCCCCATGCCTTGTGCGGCGCCGTTGTACTTGCTATGGCGAAGATTGGTCTCTCTTACTTCCCTTCAATTCTATTGCGCGCGAGCAACACTCTAGCCGTGCTCGGTCTGCGAAGCTAGTCAATTTGCAAAGAAATGCAAAATTTTGTTGTACCAGAAAAACAACAAAGGGCAACGGGGCGGTCTGGGGTCCGAGGCTCAAGGGCAGTTTGCGACTTCGCGTATCCTTGACGCAACAATAACACGCAGCCATCGGAGATTTGTCGTGGCCAAGGCCTCAAAGGTGTCCCTTCCGCCGGTCGAGATACGTACTCGCCGCGCCTATTTCGATTGCAAGTTCGGGCAGCTGCACGTGCGCACGGCCTTTCCGACGACCGGCGGCTTCGATGAGCAGGTGACGCTGTTCTGTCTGCACCCCCTCGATGCGACGAGCCGAACGTTCAGCCAGTTGATGCCCGAGCTCGCCGACGTGCGATCGGTGTATGCCCCGGATTTGCCGGGTTACGGTGAATCGGATGCCTCGCCGGCGCTCGGCGTGGCAGATGCCGCGATCGCCGTCTCCGATCTGGCCACGGGTTTGCGCCTGCGGCAGATCGACGTGCTGGGAGTGCAATACGGCGCGGACGTCGCCTTGGACCTCGCCGCCGCCCGCCCGGAACTCGTCAGGCGCCTGGTGTTGGCCAGCGTGCCCACCGCCGAGCGTCTGGCGCTGGTCAGGCAGCCGCGCTTGCTGCTCACCGCGGCTGAGTACGGCGATCCGTCGGGCAACGCACCGGTGTCGGTGGCGAAGCGGATCGGCGTATTCCTGAGCGGCTCGGACTGATCACAGCGGCCGGCGCGGCGGTGCGACTCAACAAGTACATCAGCGAAACCGGTGCATGCTCGCGGCGTGAGGCCGACAAGTGGATCGAAGCCGGGCGCGTTACGCGGAACGGCCAACCGGCCGTGCTCGGCACACGGGTCGCCGAGGGCGATGAAATCTGCATCGACGGCCGACCGGTCGGCGCCAAAAGAAAACAAATCTACATTGCGCTCAACAAACCGGTCGGAATCACCTGCACCACCGAAGGCGACGTCCAGGACAACATCATCGACTTCGTCGGACATCCGGAACGCATCTTCCCGATCGGGCGCCTGGACAAGGATTCCGAGGGACTCATTCTTTTGACGAATAACGGCGACATCGTGAATGAGATTCTGCGGTCGGAAAACAATCACGAGAAGGAGTACCGGGTGACGGTCGATCGCCCGATCACCGATCTCGCGCTCAAGATGCTGGCCAGCGGCGTGAAGATCATGGGGGAGGTGACCAAGCCCTGCCGCGTCAGCCGCATCCATCCTGACTCGTTTTGCATGATTCTCACGCAGGGACTCAATCGGCAGATCCGCCGCATGTGCTCCGCCTTGGGTTACCGGGCGCAGCGGCTGCAGCGCGTGCGCATCATGCACGTCCACCTGGGAAAGTTGCGGCCCGGCGAATGGCGCTACCTCACCGACTCCGAACTCGAGGGCCTGCTGCCGCGGTGAAAATATTTACGGCGATGCCGGGGTGCCGCGCACGTCGGCGAACGCGCTCTGCACCACACCGGCGGTCAGCAGCTGCGGCAACACGACCGGTTCGGACGATCCGGGCTTCGAGTTGTAGACCAGGTACAACGGAACACCGGCACGGCCGAACGACGCCAGCGCCCTGGTGATGACCGGATCTCGATTGGTCCAATCGCCCTTCATCAGGGTGACGCCCTTGGCGCGAAAAACTTCCTGAACTGCGGAATCCGCGAAGGCATTGCGCTCATTGAGGAGACAGGTGAGGCACCAGCTGGCGGTGAAGTTGACCAGCACGGGGCGGCCGGCGGCGCTCAATTTTGCAACCTGCGCGGCATCGTATGGCTGCCATTCGTCTGCGCCACGCGCGGCGTCCTTGAGACTGCCGGTGGCGGCCGCGGCAACGGCGGCGAACCGGATCGGCAGAATGACGGCAAGCAAAGCCGCGAGTGCGGCCGTCGCGAGCGCAGCGGCCCGTCCGCCGCCCCTGCCCGACTTGGATTTCTGATACGCCCACGCGGCCAATGCCACGAGAATTGCGCCGGCCAGGGCGGCGCCCAACCCCACCGCGGAGGTCTGCTGCGCGAGCACCCACACCAGCCACGCCGCCGAGGCATACATGGGGAAGGCAAAGATCTGCTTGAGGGTATCCATCCATGCGCCAGGTTTGGGCAACGCGCGGCGCATCCACGGAGCAAAGCACAGAATCACGTAGGGCAGGGCGAGTCCCGCCCCCAGGGCTGCGAAAATACACAACGCCGCGAGGGGCGGCTGCGTGAAGGCAGCGCCCACCGCGACGGCCATGTAAGGAGCGGTGCAGGGGGTCGCCACCAGCGTCGTCAGCACCCCCGTAAAGAACGCGGCGCGGTAGCTGTCGCCCTGCGTGAGTCCGTCGCCGACACCCGCGAGTCCGCCGCCGACTTCGAAGACTCCCGACAAATTGAGGCCGACGGCGAGCAGCAGGTACACGAGCAGGGTGACGAACAGCGGCGATTGCAGCTGAAAGCCCCAGCCGATCTGTTCTCCGCTCGCCCGCAGCACCAGCAACACCGCTGCCAGGGCCAGCATCGAGCAGATGACGCCCAAGGCGAACACGATGCCTTTGGCACGCACCGCCGCGGGATGCTTCTTGGCCTGCTCAACCAGACCGATGGCTTTGATCGACAGCACCGGGAATACGCATGGCATGAGATTCAAAACCAAGCCGCCCAAGATCGCCAACAGCAGCAGCACCGGCAGCGGCGTGGCCGGAACAGGCAGCGCGTTGGCCGGGACCGGGAGCGCCGCGGCTGGGACAGGCGGAGCCGCGGCTGGGAGGAGGGTCAAGGCCGTGGCTGGGACGGGCTGCGCCGTGGCCGATGCGGGCCGCGGTGTGCCGGGACCCGGCTGGAACGCCGCGGCGATTTCCAGAGGCACGGTGATTCTTGCGGCGCCGCTCTGCTCGGTGGCGAGCAGCACGCCGCGAACGACGCCGGCGGGCGGTTGGTCGCCGGCCTTCATCGCAAGTTCGACGCCGTCCGCCGTGCGGGTCAGCGTTTGCGGCGCGGCATACTCGATGCTGCCTTCGTCATAGGGGAAGTACGCCAACGATTGAATCTGCCCAAGGTCGCCCCAGCCCTTGCCGAGGGTAATGACCAGCCGGCCGTCGCGGATGCGCGCGGTGGTGGCCCCCAATTGCGGGCTCGGCAACTCGCTGCGCGCCGCCGCAAACAGCGCAGCGTCCGCCGGATCGACGGCGCCGGTAGAGGCGCTCACCGGCAACGTGACCTGCAGGTCCGCGTCTTGCGGAATGCAGACATCGGAACACACGAGCCAGCTGGCTTTTGCCGCCAGCACGGCCGAGGTACCGGTTTTCAAGTCCTTGGGCGCCGTGACCTTGACCAGATGCAGCGCCCGCCCGGCGTAGCCATAATTCACCAGCGGCGGAATCTCGAAACGATGCGGCGTGGTCCAGACGATGTCGCCGGCCGTAAATCCCGGCGGCAGCCGCCACGCGAGGGAGGTGGCCTGCCCGGAATCGCCGGGATTGCGCCAGTAGGTGTGCCAGCCATCGGGGATGCTCAATACCAACGCCACCCAGAATGACTGGCCGGGGGCGACGGTGTTCACCTCGCTGACCAGCTGCGCTTTGACGTGGTCGGTGACGGCGAGGTTGCCGCTCAACGGGAAGGCGGCCGGAGAGGCCAGAAACAAGCCCAACAGCCAAAGCTTCAAGCGCATCGCTCGTATTCTACCCAATAACACCGGCCGGAACCCGCGAGCGCCGCGAGGGCTGTGCCGCACCTCACAGTATGTGCCGGCATACCGCTCCGCGGATGCTTGCGCTAAGGTAGGTCATGCAAGAAAACTACGTAGATCGCATCCTCAAGGCGAAAGTTTACGACGTCGCAGTGGAGACGCCGCTCGAGCCCGCCCCGCGGCTGTCCCGCCGGCTCGACAATCGCGTGCTGTTCAAGCGTGAAGACCTCCAGCCGGTGTTTTCGTTCAAAATTCGCGGCGCCTACAACAAGATCGCGCAGCTCTCGCCGACCAGCGCGCAGCGCGGTGTCATCTGCGCGTCGGCCGGCAACCATGCGCAGGGCGTCGCGCTGGCGGCGCGCACCCGCGGCATACCGGCGGTCATCGTCATGCCATTGACCACGCCCGACATCAAAGTGCAAGCCGTCGCGGACATCGGCGCAGAAATCGTGCTGCACGGCGATGACTACGACCAAGCCTATGAGCACGCGGTCGTGCTCGGCCGCGAACGCGGGATGGTGTTCGTGCATCCGTTCGACGATCCGGACGTGATCGCCGGGCAGGGCACGATCGCCATGGAGATCCTGCGCCAGCAGCACGGCGATTCCCTCGACGCGATTTTCGTGCCGGTCGGCGGGGGCGGATTGATCGCCGGGATCGCGGTATACGCCAAGTTCTTGTATCCCCGCATGAAGATCATCGGGGTGGAGCCGGAAGACGCGGCCGGCATGTATCAATCGCTGCGCGAAGGCAGGCGCGTGACGCTGGATCGGGTCGGCATGTTCGCCGACGGGGTGGCGGTGCGGCGCGTCGGAGAGGAGCCGTTTCGCCTGGCGCGCCTGCACGTCGACGAAATCATATTGGTGACCACCGATCAGATTTGCGCGGCCATCCAGGATATCTTCCAGGATACGCGCGCCATCGCCGAGCCCGCGGGTGCGCTCGCCGTGGCCGGCATCAAAAAGTACGTGGCGCGCGAAAATTGCCGCGAGCGCACCTTCGTCGCCGTCAATTGCGGCGCCAACATGAACTTCGACCGCTTGCGCTACATCGCCGAACGCGCCGACATCGGCGCACAACGCGAAGCGCTGTTCGCGGTGCAGATAGCGGAGACGCCGGGCTCCTTCCTCAAATTTTGCGCACTGCTGGGCCGGCGCAGCGTCACGGAGTTCAACTACCGTTTTGCGGATGCCGAAGCCGCGCAGTTTTTCGTCGGCGTCGCCTTGAGCCACGGCAAGCCCGAGCGCGAGGAACTGCTGCGCAGCCTGCACTCCGCGGGCTTCACGGTGCACGACATGACCGACAATGAGGTGGCCAAACTTCATGTGCGGTACATGGTGGGCGGGCGCGGGCTCAAGCTCGCGAACGAGCGCCTGTACCGATTCGAGTTCCCGGAGCGTCCGGGCGCGCTCCTCAAGTTTCTGCAGGCGATCGGCAGCGACTGGAACATCAGCCTGTTCCACTACCGCAATCACGGCTCGGATTACGGGCGCGTGCTCGCGGGCATCCAGGTACCGGAGGAGACCCGCACCGACTTCTTACTGCATCTCAACGAACTGCACTACGCCTATACCGAAGAGACGGAGAATCCGGCCTACAAGCTGTTCCTCTCCGGCGGCTGATCACCGCGCCGCATTGGCGGTTTGCGCTGACGCGGTTTCTCCGGGGGCCGATCAAGACCCCATTGGCGCTTCCGGTTGTGCTGCTTCTCGCCGGCGGCCGATCACTGCGCCGCATTCGCGGTTTGTAGTGGTTGCGGCTGCGCCTGCGGGTACCGATTCTCGCGCGCCCGTTCGCGCTCGGCCGAGGCGCGCTCGGCCGCCGCCCGCTCGCGCTCGCGCCCGGCGGCGATGCGCCGCGAGTGCAGGTGGGTGGTCGCGAACACCGCCACCAGAAACACCACCCCGGCCAAGGCGCTCACCGGCAGCCGATGGCGGCGGATGAACCTGCCGCTTCGGTAGACCACGGTGCCGGGGCGCGCCATGACCGGCTTGCCGTCCAGATGGCGCTGAATATCGGCCGCCAGCTGCTGCGAGGAGGCGTAGCGGCGTCCCGGCTCCTTGCGCATCGCCATCAGAACGATGTTGTCGAGGTCGCCGCTGAGCGTGCGCCGCAGCCGATTGGAGGTCGTGCGGCGCGACTGCGCGACGGCGCGGCCTTCCGCCGAATCCGCGGTGTCGACCGTTTGGCTCGGCAGCGGCGGATCCGTGTCGCAGGTGGCGCGCTCGATGTCCGCGAGGCGGGTGGACGGAATGAAGAAAGGGCTGTAGCCGGTCAGCAATTTATAGAGCAGCACGCCGAGGACATAGACGTCGCTCGCGGTGGTGACCACGTGTCCGCGGATTTGTTCAGGGCTGGCGTGATCGGGAGTCATGACCCGGATGTCGGCATGCAGCGCCCGCGGCACGTGCTGTTGCGCCGTGCGCTCACCCAACAGCTGGGCGATTCCAAAGTCCAGCAATTTCGGGGCGCCGGCGCTCGTGACCAGGATATTCGAAGGCTTGAGGTCACGATGCACGACGAGATTTTGGTGCGCGTAATGCACGGCGGCGCAAACAATCTGAAACAGCCGCAGACGCGCCGCGACGTCCAGCCTGTGCGAGTCGCAATACACATCGATGGGGATGCCGTCGACGTATTCCATGACGAGGTAGGGCGTGCCGTCGGGCAGCGTCCCGTCATCCATCAGGTGCGCGATGTTCGGATGATCGAGCTGACCCAAGATTTGACGCTCGATCTTGAGCCGCGAATGAATGCCGCGCGAGGCGTCTGCGGAGTGAACCACTTTGATGGCTACCTGCTCCCCGACCTGGTCATCCGCAGGTTCGGCCAGCAACACCTCGCCCATTCCGCCGGCACCCAAGGTGCGCAGAACGCGATACGGTCCGATGCGATCGCCCGGCATCATTTGTTCAAGCATGCGCCCCGCTGCGATGGAATCGCAAACGTCTGTTGCGGCCGGGTGCCGCTTGCGTGTTAACTTTGAGAGCTTTGATGCGTGGAAGGGCCCCTGATTGGATAATCCGACGGCGTACCAGGTGCTGCGTGAACCGCGGCACGAGACCCTGCGGGTACGCGGACTCGACATGCATCTGACGCGCTGGGGGCCGGAGCCGTCGGGTTCGATTCCGCCCGTGTTCTTGCTGCACGGCTGGCTCGATTGTGGCGAGACTTTTCAGTTCATGGTCGACGCGTTGCAGCGGGATCGCCCGATGGTGGCGCTCGATTGGCGCGGTTTCGGGCGCAGCGAATGGCCGCAGCAGGGCTACTGGTTTCCGGATTACCTGGGAGACCTCGATGCCGTACTGGAGCAGCTGTCCCCGGGCGTGGCCGCATGCCTGGTCGGACACAGCATGGGCGGCAACATCGTGTGCTCCTACGCCGGCGTCCGGCCCGAACGGGTGCGGTGTGTGGTGAATCTCGAAGGCTTCGGAATGGCACGCACCTCGCCCGAGCAGGCGCCGCGGCGCCTGCGCAAGTGGCTGGATCAGCTGAAGGCGCCGCAGGAGCCCAAGTTTTACGCCTCATTCGAGGAGCTGGCCTCTGTCGTGCGCTTTCGCTACCCGCGATTCTCCGCCCCACAGGCCGCATTTGTCGCCGCGGCATGGGGTAAACTCGACCGCGGCGGGCAGGTGCGGCTGGCCGCCGATCCCCGTCATCACTGGATCAATCCGGTGCTGTATAAGCGCGAAGATGCCGAAGCCTGCTGGCGCGAGCTGCGCGCCCCGCTGCTGCTGCTGGTGGGCGAACTCTCGGACCTGCCGGCGAAGCTCGGCGCCGATGGTACGCCGGCGGCATTCCGCGCGAATTTTCCGCACCTGGAAATTGCCCACGTCGCGGGCGCGGGACACATGCTGCACATCGAAAGACCGGATCTCGTGGCACCGCTGATCGAAGCGTTTCTGGAAAAGCACCAGGAGCCTGTCTGAACCACATCCGCTCCTTCTCCAAGGCCGTCGCGCTGCGGACTACCCGGACGGGTCGAGGCTCCTGATGCCGCGCCGGATTTATCCGACCCGCTTCGGACAGATGCACATCCGGATCAAGGAAGGCAAGGGCGTGCCGTTGCTGCTGCTGCACATGTCACCGCGCTCGGGCGCGATGTGGGAACAGCTGCAGGAGCGGCTCGAACGCCCGACCCTGGCGCCGGATCGGCTTGGCTACGGCTTTTCCGACGCGCCGCCGTGGGCCTTGACCCTCGAGCAATACGCCCAGAGCACGCTCGACACGCTGCAAGCGGCGGGAATCGACCAGGATCTGGATGTCCTCGGCATCCACACCGGATCGCTCGAAGCGATCGAGGTGGCGCAGCAAGTCGGCGCGCGGGTGCGTCGCGTGGTCGCCGTAGGCATGCCGCTGTTCTCGGTAGAGGAACAACGGCGGCAACTCGAGAAGTACAGCGAACAACCCCTTCGGCCGGCCACCGAGGGTGGCCATGTACTCGGCGCCTGGCGCGGCGGATTTGCGTTCCGGCAACCCCCGTACGATCTGGCCGACGTGCACCGCCGATTCGTGGAACACGTGCTGGCGGCCAATCCCGGTGCGGCGTTTCGTGCGGCCTGCGGCTACCCCGTCGACAAGAAACTCAAAGCCCTGAAGACGCCGCTGACTATTTTCGCTCCGCATGACGACATCATCGAGCAGACGCTGCGCGTCAAACCGCTGCTCAAGCCCGGCGCCGTCTACGTCGATTTGCCGGAGTTGGGCCAGGATCCCTTCCACGTCAACGTCGAGCGGATGGTGGCGCTCGTCAACCGCCACTTGCCGCCATGACTTTAGAGCCCGCCGCAGTGACGCCGAGCCTGCCGCAGTGATGCCGAGCCAGCCGCAGTGACGCCGAGCCTTCCGCAGTGATGCTGAGCCTGCCGCCGTGACGCTGAGCAATGCGCCTGAAATCGAAACGGTCGTCTTCCATCTGTGCGAGGGGGGAGATCGCCTCGCGCGGGATGAGTTCCCGAGGACCATGTGAGGCGCGCAGGACTCGTATTCGTTTTTCTCTGGTTCTGCATCGGCGGCATCGCGCATTTTGCAGCGACCGACCTGGAGATGCGCATCGTGCCGCCCGTCGATCCCTGGCCGCGCGCAACCGTCTTGGTCAGCGGCGTGTTCGAACTGCTGGGGGCGTCCGGCCTGTTGCTGCCGTCGACGCGCAGGGCTGCCGGCTGGGGATTGTTCGCGCTGACGATCGCGGTGACACCGGCCAACGTCTACATGCTGCTGCATGCCGATGAGTTCGGCGTCGCACCTTGGCTGTTGGTGCTGCGATTGCCGTTGCAGGCGCTGCTGCTCGCGCTGATTGCGTGGAGTACGGCGCCGGCCCGATTGGGCGGACAGGTGCGCTCGGCGCCGGCCCGATAGGCGGACAGGCGTACTCGAGCCGGCCCGATGAGTCGGACAGGCGCGCTCGGCGCCGGCCCGATAGGCGGACAGGTGCGCTCGGCGCCGGCCCGATGAGTCGGACAGGCGCGCTCGACGCCGGCCCAATGAGGAGGCGGACGGGCGCGCAACGCCGGCCCGGCCCGGGGGCGTCGGCTGCCGGCGCTCCCTCAGGGCGCCCCGAGCGGGGCTTGGCGGCAATGGTTCAGCCCTTCCATGGCGGAATATGCGGACTGCGGAATATGCGGACATTCGGGCAAACCAGTAAGATACCCGACATGGAACAACCCGACCGCGGCGGACATGATCATACCCATGGATCGGGTCGTGACCATGACCAGGAACCCCACGACGAGCATGACCCAGGGCATGGCCACGCCCACCAGGCCCATGGTCATGCCGACGAGCTCCAGCACGACCCCGAGCATGGCCATGCCCATCGGGGCCATGACCATGAGTCCCACGCGGAGCACGACCACGCGTCTGGTCTCCACCACGGCCATGCCCACCACGGCCATAGCCATCACGGGCATGGCCACGGCGCAGGCCTAGCCACCGCGGCCATCAATACCCGCATGGCGTTGGCCGTGGGATTGAACCTGGCGTTCGTGGTGGTCGAGGGCGGCTTCGGGTTCGTGTCGAATTCCGTCGCTTTGATCGCCGACGCCGGCCACAATTTGAGCGATGTGCTGGGCTTGGTGTGCGCCTGGACCGCGATGTTCCTGGCGCGCCGCCCGCCGGGTGCCCGGTTCACCTACGGCCTCGGCCGCTCCTCGGTGCTGGCCGCGCTGGCGAACGCCGTGCTGCTGCTGGTGGCCTGCGGTGCGATCGCGTGGGAGGCCGTGGGGCGTCTCGCCTCACCGCCGGCGGTGGCCGGCTTCACCGTCATGGGCGTTGCGGCAACCGGCATCGTCATCAACGGCCTGAGCGCCTGGTTGCTGCATGCCGGCAGTCACGGCGACCTGAATCGCCGCAGCGCCTTCATCCACATGCTGGGCGACACGGCGGTGTCGGCCGGCGTGCTCATCTCGGGCGCGATCATCATGGCAACCGGCTGGAGCCGTCTGGACCCCATCGTCAGCCTGTTGATCGTCGGCGCCATCTTGATGAGCACGTGGGGATTGCTGCGCGATTCGCTGCACCTCTCGCTGGACGGTGTGCCGTCCAGCGTCAATTCCTCGGCGGTGATGTCGTATCTGTCGGATCAGAACGGTGTGACCGACGTGCACGATCTTCATATATGGGCGCTGAGCACCACCAGTGTCGCGCTGACGGCGCACTTGGTGGTGCCGGATAGAGGCGCCGAGGACGCCCTGTTGGACTCGCTCACGCCGAACCTCAAGCAGCGATTCCACATCCACCACGCCACGCTGCAGATCGAGCGCGATCGTTGCGATCACGGCTGCGAGGAGAAAGCTGAAGCCTGAGAGCGCGCGAGCCTGAGAATGGCCGTCGTCCCGACCCGCGCGACGTAGGCATCGTGCCCGCCTCGCGACCGTGTCCGTTAAGTACCACGGTTGCTCGCAGTCTGTCCGAGGTCCTCTGAGCGGCAGCGGTCCTCTCGACGATGCCCCTAAGAGGGCGGCTGGCCGGCCTGCCCGGGTTTGCGGAACAAATAGTGCGAGACCAGCCACTCGCCGCCGCCCGCGTAGCCCCACAGCTCCGCGCAGGACATAAAGAACACCCGCCAATACACCCACCAGCGGCGCACCTGATCTTCGCCGTAGGTTTGCGCGAGTATGGGCTCGATCGCGGCGCGGTGACGGTCCATGTTCCGGAGCCAGTGCTCGCTGGTGCGGCTGTAGTGGCGCCCGCTCACCTGCCAATGCTCCTGAATCTGGAGATCTTCCTGGAAGTACAGCAACAGATCGTCGCTCGGCATGATGCCGCCGGTGAAGAAGAACTTCGCCATCCAGTCGGTTTCGTCGCGCACTTCGAACGGGTACGCATACTTGTGATGCGTGAAAATATGCACGAACAGCGTGCCTGCCGGCTTCAGCCAGCCGGAGATCCTGCGCATCAGCGATTCGTAGTTGCGCATGTGCTCGAACATCTCGACCGATACCACCCGGTCGAATTGCATGGCCGACGGGAACGACAATTGATTGACGTCGCAGGTGATCACGTCGAGGTTCTTCAAGCCGCGCGCGGCGGCACGCGCGTCGATGAAGCGCTTCTGCGTGCGTGAATTCGAGACCGCCGTGATTTGCGAACCCGGAAAATGCGCCGCCATCCACAGCGACAGCGAGCCCCAGCCGCAGCCCAGCTCGAGAATTCGCTCGCCGTCCTCGAGCGCGGCGCGTTCCGCGGTCAACTGCAGCATGTTGGCCTCGGCCTGATCGAGCGTGTCGCCGGGGTTGCGGTAATAGCCCGACGAGTACTTGAGGTGGCTGCCGA
>Ga0116229_10001382_pt1 | contig 37769 bp, 34 predicted proteins | sample S1TSphgellanicum_3_FD_87313 | JGI IMG/M metagenome (GOLD analysis project Ga0116229, IMG submission 87313) | Host-associated microbial communities from peat moss isolated from Minnesota, USA - S1T2_Fc - Sphagnum magellanicum MG | ecosystem: Host-associated > Plants > Peat moss > Unclassified...
ACACACACACACACACACACACACACAAAATTCAAAAGAGGAAGGAAAAAAACACTCACACACACACAATTTGTTGGACCGTTGGGAAGGAAGGAAGAAAAGTGGGTCCTCCCCTTCACTTCCCTTTGCCAGAGTGAAGCAGCAGCCCACCAGTGTACCATGAAGGATGGATGATAAGTGATCAGGAAACAATTTTCTGTTGAGTTTCAGTTCCCCTAGCTAACCATGGTGATTAGCTTAGTTGCATCTTTTTACTACCTACTAACTAACTAACAACCTTGTAAAACCAGCCCTCACCTACTATTTATAAACTAATTAGTTATTACTCATGTTATAGTCACCTAGTTTCTCCCTGTCTATCTATGTATGTATGTATAGGACCTACTTTTTACAGGGTGGGTTAACCAAGGTGAAACCAGATATCAATTAGATGGGGTGGTTCATCCATAACTGAGTCACAAGGGGCATCCAGTGGATGGTGAGGGGACAGAGTTGGAGGCTTTGGGAGGGGGGGAGGGGGCGGGTCCCATGATAACGGTAGCCTAGCAGTGTGTTTTTTTGGGGTCAATTTTGTGAGGTAGCCAAAAGTTGGGGATAATCCACAGAAAGATTTAGCCAAATTTGGTTATAAGCTGTAAATATGGAAGTAGAATGTTTTGAACGTCCTTTTACATTTTTGGCTACATACTTGAACCATGTCTATAAAGAAATCTGGCAAATTTTCTTAAATTTGGCATTTTATTTTAGCATATTTTTATTTTAATATAACCTTTTCTGGTTGTACATATAACCAATGAAAAAAGAAGGTTGAAATGGTAGGTATCAGGGCACTGTGGCAACAGCAGCCCAGTCTTTTTTTTTTGCTGGCTATATGTAGCCAAAAAGAGAAATTAAAAACTAAAAGTGCTAAAATAAAGTGTTTTGTGAGTTTTTCAATAGCAATAATTCGACGACAATTTGAGAAGAATCGCCAGATTTATATTACAAGGTTCAAGTGTGTAGCCATAAATATAGAAGGATGTTTTTTTTTTAAATTGCTAAATATATTCTGGGCTGCGGTCGCTTCCATCACCAGAGTGACTTGATGCCTACCATTCAATCTTTTTGGGCTGGCTATCTATATAGCCAAAAATCTATATTCAAATTAAAAGTGCTAAAACCAAATGCTAAATTTTATTCAAAAAATCACCAGATTTTTTATTCATGGTTCAAGTGTGTAGCCAAAAATTATAGAAAAATGTTTTTTTTATCATAAACTATTTCTACATTTTTTTTAGCTTGTTACTAACTAGGAAAATTTTCTTTTTGCAATTTTGTCAAGTAGGTGGACTTGCAGTCAATCATCCACAAAAAGGAAATTTCATCCACATTTGGCTAGAGGTAAGAAAAGTAAAGTGGATGATTTTTAGATTCCTGCCTACTAGTTCTGGCGAATCACTAGAAACTCATCATCTAAATATGGTGACATGTGAGGTTTTTTTCTCAAAGGATGGCGAGTTAAGCAGTTTTTAGATTTTTTTCCCCACCAAAAAGCCATTATAGAATTCGCACTGGGATTTTAAAAAAAAATAAAAATGTGTTGTTGTCGCCATAGTGAGTAAACTCGCCCAAAAAAAAAAAAAAAACACTATTACTAACCTACGTACCAACCAACCATCCCCCCAAATGCAACTAGAGTTGAGGCTAAAAGTAAGGTGACCGTTCCGTATAATTGTGGCATGTATCCGTTGTACGCTCCCTCCCCTGTACACACCAAACTATACGGCTCCTTGTACACATCAGTTCTGAACTTCCTTCGGGGCGGCGGAAGAGAGAAGAGAGGGGGTGGCGAGCTGCTCGTCGTCGTCGTCGTCGTCTTCGCGTCGTACTGGGGCGGTGGGCGTTGTTGGGAAGACAAACGGATACAGAAGAGGGACAACGCTGTTTGCTTTGCTTTCCATGCAAGAAAACTGATCGGGATGTGTAAAAGGAAGGGGAGACATTGAGAAATATATATCGACTGTTTCCTCTGTTTTGGTGTTGTATCTTTCTGAAGAAGAACAAGAACAAGAACAAGAAGTGGAAGAACAAGATTCTACAGCAGGGGGATGTGAAGAAGGAGGAGGAGGAGCGAGAAGGAGCAAGAGGAAAAGTGAGAAGGAGCGGAAATGTTTACAGACGGGCTTGATACTAGTGCTCTTCAGTGGGTTTGTAAGGTGCTGTTTTTTCTCCTTCCTTCGTCTCCATCTTTTGTTCTGTTGTTGTTCATCCTGCAATCGCTCTCATTTTAGACACGTGACTTTCTTTATCCTTTTGTTTGCATAATGCATGCTATGTATTTGCGTAAACGGTATGGAGTATGCGGACTGAGAGCGTTTCGTTGCTGGTTTGGGGGAAAGTTTAGGATTAGAGAGTTGCTCTGGAGAGAATCAAGATCTCTTTTCCCGGGTCATTTCCAAGAAAATGAGCAGAGGAAGAGAGAGAAGGCAGGGTAGAAGGGAGAGAAGCTCTAAAGAAGCGAGTAAGTGTCCAAGGGACTGAACTCCAAGGCTGGGGGTGGGGGGGCGGGTTTTATGGAAGTTGCAGGAACAAGAAAGAGCAGGAAATGCAGTAAAACCAGGGAAGGGAAGCGCTGGTTTCCCAACAAGAGTTCATGACTTCACAGCGACGACGGGACTGGCAGCGGGCCGGGGACTACCGCCTCCACAGCTGAAGAACGTACACATGCACTCAGGTTTGTTGAAGTTGCCTCATTTCCTCCCCACCGATGATATCGCCAGCACCAATGACGACATGGAAGAGAGCGTCGGATCCATTTCCGCAGGAAATCCAACGCAGGACGATTACGACTCGCTGGACGAACAAGAAGATTCTGGCCTCTATTCCCCTGCCTCATCCCCCTGTGGCAGTTCTCCTCCCAGCAATTCTGTACATCCGTGCGAACCTCACAACCACGTGCATGATGAACAGGTGGATCTTCTCAAAGCAGCTTATCATCCTGCTGCAGCAACTGGAAACTCTCAAAGATCAGATCTCATTGATGTGAAAGACTACTATGACCGGCATCCTCCTTTCTCAAGGAGGGACAGTTTTGGAGAGCATGAGAATAATAGTTTTAGGAGGGAGAGCTTGGGGCACAGGGACAGCTCTTATGGAAGGGAGGAATCTGCCTTTGGCAAAGATTCCTTTGGCAGGAGGGATAATTTCGACCTGCAACATTCTGCTTTCACTGGCAGTAGGAAATTTATGTCTGAATACGATCGGGAGGAGATTGTGGAAAGAAATGGGGGATTAGGTGATACACATGCATTGGAACACGAGGAATCTTCATCAGCAACAGAGCTGTCTGACAATGAAGACAGCAGTGACAATGAGAAGGAAGACATATACAGGAGGCCAGAACACAGCTCTCCTGATGGCAATGCTAGACATCCTTACATTGCCTCACACCATGTTACAGTATGTCTTCCTGACACAGGCTGCCACCCTTTTCTTTGAAGTGAGATGGGGGGTGGGACAGAGACAGAATTGCAAGCATCTAAGGATCTTGGTGGTACTATGGTTACTTTAGTCAAGGAACTTTTGTTCATGCCAAGAACAGGGATAAACAAAGGGGTTGGCTTGCAGGGAACAAGCATTGCTGTGGAGAAGTCGGTACAAGGAGCTGCATTGTCACATGTTTCGGAGTCCCAACTACAAACAAAGGTGCCCCTCTCCTCGTTTAAAGGGTTCAGAAGAATATCTATGATGTAGGAACTTCGTGATTTGAGATTCATATGGAATCTGTGTTAAAATGAAGAGCTTTGTAATGGTGGCAGGAAAAGAAGATGGAAGGGACAGTAGCAGGGGTGGTGCTGTTGCAGAGTGAGGCAGAGAACATGGGAGCACCTCCAAGTGCTCCACCAATGTCTGCAGGCATGATGCTGGATCCTTCAGATGTAACCCTTCCAACTCCCACCTGCTCACCTGTCGTGACCTTCAGCCTTGAAGAAACCAAAGAAGATATCCTGCACAGTGCACCTGCTAGGGTGTGTCAGCCCAGTACTAGGTAAAGCCTATGAGCTTGGTCCATTTCCTGTTTCAAGGGTATCAAATGGTAGTGTGAAAATCAGAAGATATGACTTGCCATTGTCATGCTGGGCAGGTCAGTATCAACAATGGGTGTGGAGGAAGTGGGCATTTCATCACAACATACAGCTACATCAATGCCTCTTGCTCCTCCTGTACATCTAAGGTCAGTGTCACTCTTTCTCTTTGTACTAAAGGTTGTGGCACCCTGTTGTCTAATTCATTTAAGAATGATAGAATGGGGAAGGGGGGGGGGGAGATAGTTTGGAACACTATGAGATGTTTATGACCCCAAAGAATTTGGTTGTACAGCTTGGGTGCTGAGAAAGTATGGTTCTGTCATGGGGTTAGTGGGCAGGCAGCATGGCAGGCTGTAATTGCATATGATGCTTGTGTTCGACTCTGTCTGAGAGCATGGTCCCGTGGCTGCGAGGAGGCTCCAAAGTTTCTTGTAGACGAATGCTGCCTGCTTCGAGACTGCTTTGGGTATGTGGTTATGTACTTCTGTCAGACAGGAATTTGACCAATATTTTATTATTTACTAATTCCCATGTGATGTTTTGGCAGATATTTTTTGATTTACTAATTTCCACACAGATTGATGGGAGATTGTGTTCTGACGACTTTTTTGTTTGTAATTCATACACTTCATAGACTCTACAGAAGCAATGTAGGGGGGACTATAAAGGAATTGCTGGATCACATTCATGTGCTTGATGGTGGTGGTCCAAAGCTAATGGAAATTTGGAAATGTGCAGTTTACAGCAAGTGCTTTTGCAGCCACTAGAGGACAGTACTAGAAAGGCTGCTGGTGAGGATGTGGAGGTTTCTATGACATCAAAGTCTAAGCGTACAATTGGCAAGGTCAAAGTGCAAGGTATATTCATGAAGTTATTTAAGAACCTTCTGTGATTGTTTCTCAATTCATACATATTACTATGCATAGTGGTACAGATATTTGGTGATGTTGGTCATTGGAATTGGAAGTTCAAGCACCAAAGTGAAAGCACAGAACTGTAATATCAAGAGAGATTGAAAGCAAAAATATCAGGAAACCTGCTCAAAAAATGTGAAATTGAGAGGGGTGAATGCATGTGTGCTTATTAAAAGCAGTGCAGTAAGTGAAGTAGACAAAACAAGTGCCTGGTAACAGTCACTCGGACACCAAAGTTTGCTGACCAAGACTGAATGCTTTGATGGGGTTGGCCACAGTGAGAAAGATACGCATAATTCCAAAACCAGCAGCCCGTGCCAATCCCTCTGCATCAATGCGCAGTGTGGCATACATGAATGCTGGGGTTCAGTACATGCGCCAAGTGTCTGGCATTCTCAAGGACAAGGTCAACAGTCTCCGTCATAGTGCTCTGGCTGAACCTCCACAAGGTTTTTCTTCCCTTGTGCTCTGTGTGTCTTCAACTTCCTTTGATTTGCCCAGTGTGTTTACCTTTTTCCTGGACTTCTTCTGCTGTGTTGTTCCTATCCTAATGGAGTCTGATTCAGGTATGCATGAATTAATGCATGCCTGGTCTCGACAATGCAGAGAACTTCTCATGTGTGCTCAGATTGAAAAGCTCAGCAGAGGAAGATGCAATTCACATGCAACCTGGATCCAGTGACACTTCTGTTTTGTAAACACGATTTCCTCCTCACACAAGCCTGTTGTGATGCTGTCATCTTTTCATACAGTGTATGTTTAGAGCATTTCCTGTTTCAGGAGAGATCCAACTTCAAAATTCTGCAAGCTTAATGGTTGGCTTCTGGATTTTGCAGCCTTCCAGAAAGCTCAGGAGATGATCTGTTGGTGGAGATCCAGGACTCAAAAGGGGCAACACATGGTCGATTAGTTGTTCATATTGCCACCATTAGTGATGACCCAGTTCTCTCTCTCTCTCTCTCTCTCTCTCTCTCTCTCCATCTTCGTCTCTCTGTGTATTTATATAGATATAGATACAGACATATTTGCATCATAGAGATTTGGTTCCTCTCATACATCAGCTGTGGGTGGCCCAGGTGGCTATTTTGCAACTGGAATTTATTTCCCAATGTGGTGCAGATTACTGCTGATGTTTTGTAAGTATATTAACATTATTGTGTATGCTGTCCAGAATGATCGGGTGCGATGGTATGGTTTTTACAATGAGCGGGAGCATGAATGTGTAGGCAAAGTGCAGCTTTTCCTAAACTATACAACTACATCTGGTGAAATTGGTTCAGCCAAGGTGTGTGCTATTCTAGTTGGGGTAGAAACTACATGTATGCTCAAGTCTATGTTAATCACTGTCAGGGCTGTCCACTTGTTCTGGGGTGAACTGGTCCACTGCAGCTTTATCACTTTGAACTTTGACTTATCATTTTAATTGCCTCAGTTGTTGCCTGTGTAGCTTATTTTGCCTGCTACCTTATGAATCTCAAGTAAATTGCATAGCTTGCCTGTGATTGCAGTGGGGTCCTGTGGGGGAGACAAGAGCATATGACACTGTGCTGGAAGTTGCCATGCGCATGCAGCAATTTCAGCAACGCAACCTACGGTTGCATGGCTCTTGGCTCTGGCTACTTTCTGAATTTTCCTCCTGCTATGGTGTGTCAGATGCCTACACTAGGCTCAGGTTGTTTGCCACCTAATCCCAATTACGTTCTGTAGAGTTTTAGCAACATTTTACTGTTTGCTCCATATTCACCATGTCATCAATTGCCTTCAGGAATAAGGAGTTGGATGGGGTTTATGAACAGGTATCTTGCCTGCATAATGGAGGTTGCTACACCAACAGAGGATTGCCTGGTGCTTATTCATGAACTTCTCTGCCCCATCATCAAAGGCCGTGGAGAAAATACCCTCAGTCGCCAGGAGGTAATTGCCCAAAAATTGCTTTCTTATGGTCATTGACTCTGTGAAATAAGCAATTTCCAGCATCTCAAGCTTGGCCACAGTGGTCTAGAAGAGAGAGCTGATCAAGCAGGAGGTTGGACTTGTGGTGGCAGAAACGAATACTTGCAGATATAGAAGAACAAGTGGGTCAACTCCTTGCAATGGTGTTTGAGAACTACAAATCACTGGATGAGGCATCCCCTTCAGGCCTAGCAGATACTTTTGTGCCTGCAGTTGGTGCTGTTGCCCCTGCTTTGGTCCCAGCTGTACAACTTTACACTTTGTTGCATGACATTTTGTCTGTGGAGGCTCAATGCACACTTCGAAACTATTTCCAGGTTTGCAAACTTCACTCCTTAGAGACAAAAGAGGGTATTTTTCCTGCTTTAGTTGTTAGATGTCCAGACATATTGTTGTATCTTGCTTGGCAGCTGCATAATTTTGCTGATATAGTCCTGGAATCTGAAAAATATCATGGAACAATTCATTTAATCAGCTTGACCAGCAACATGTGGGCAGGTCAAGTTGATTAAAAGGGCTCAGGAACACATGTTTAGATTTTCTTGCCATTAATGCAGTAAATGCCAATGCCTTGGGTACACAGATTGCAGCAAGGAAGCGGTGCAAGAGGCACATGACAGAAACTGATGAATATCTCTCAAATGGCGGGGATGGATTTTTAATGGATTCCTTGAGTATGGGAACTGCATATGCAAAGATGAAAACTTTATGTATGCACATCAGCAGTGAAGTGCGTGTTGACATTGAGATTCACAATAAGCATGTTTTGCCCAGGTCAGATGCACCAATGCTCCATTCAATACTTGCTACATTTTCAGAATATAGATGGGATCTGTAAATAGTGAGAGAAACATGAAATAAGAGTCATATTCCTAGAATCTTGTCCTCATCATATGATCAAGGAGATGATGTTTGGTTCATTCTGGCTGATGATGAAATCATCTGCCTCTGAAGCTTGAAATTAGCTCATAATTCCAGTTACAACTCCACAGTTAAAATAAATATTGCACCTCTGGAAGAAGATTTCTTGGCTGAAAAGTAGTAGTTAACCTTGCTGTATTTGTTATCTGATATGCAAGTGATACTGCTGAAGTGTGAACTCCATCTCATGATATTTGAAACATCTACGCCAGTGTGGAATTGGTCACCTAGCTTGTGCATTGTATCTCTGTTTTTGGGGCCCTCTTCAAACAGAAGACCTGACAAGCATGTTGGGTGTAAGGGCAGTTCTATTGATCTACCCAGCATTGCAGCCAGCATCTATGATGCAGAGCTTGCCAACCGTCTACGTACCTTTTTAGTAGCATGTCCTCCATCATCTCCCTCAGCACCTGTGGCAGAGCTTATGATAGCTACTGCTGACTTCCAGCGAGACCTAGCTTCCTGGGGTGTAAGGTAATCTCTCTTCTTCAGGCAGTCTTTGTCTGCAAAGTAAGCAAGAGTGGATAATGCATCAGAATGGAATGAGTTGTGTTGTGCAATTGGATACAAAAATATAAAGCTGTATTTGTGATGTGTGTGGCAGGGCACAAAAGGGAGGGGTGGATGCAAAAGACCTATTTCACCTGTATGTTGTGCTTTGGATCCAAGACAAGCGTCTCCACCTCCTGGACTTCTGCAAATTTGACAAAGTAACTCTCATGGTTCTATTCCTCTGTTTGTTGTCTTTGGTCCCTACTACTCTAGAAAAGTATGAATGATAATGCTTGAGAAAAGGAATTGGCTGATCAAGTGAAAAACATTGGATATGGGGGTGAAGGAGCGGTGCACATGGGTAACAACAGAGCACAGCACATCACCATTTGTGGAGCAAGTGTACGAGCGCATCAAGGACACTTTGAATGAATATGAGGTTATCATCAGTCGATGGCCCGAGTACACATTTGCACTTGAAAATGTAAGGAGAATTTTTCCTTTTCCATCACATTCTTGTGTTCATGAAGCTCGTTCTATGCATACTTACCATGCTGAACATCCTGTACCCCACTAGATGGGAATCTTCTTTTGTGGGAATAATCTCAAATTTGTTTCTAACCTTGATTATGATGTGGCTGAGAGTTTCAGGCAGTGGCAGATGTGGAGAGGGCAGTTTTGGGAGCATTGGAGAAGCAATATGCAGAAGTTCTCTCACCTCTGAAGGATGCTATGGTTCCAAAGAAGTTCAGCCTGCAGTACATGCAGAAGCTTACCCGCCGGGGTTCAATCACCATTTATAGTGTTCCTAGCCAGGTGCTCCACCTTCCTCCCAGCTTTTCTTAAGCCACTGATTCCTCCTGTGATCATGATTTCTACTGGTTCCAAAAGTTGGAGTAGCCCAAAGTCTCTTGGGCTTTTTCATGGCAGGTCTTATCTAAAAGCCAGCATTCCTGATGTGTGTTATTTTGGGTTGTTCCATCCAAAAAGGTAGTAATCTTGGAACGAGAAGAAATGAATAAAAGCTATTGCATGGGGATGCAGTTGGGGGTGATGCTGAACAGCATGAAGAGGCTGCTGGACACTTTGAGGCCCAATATAGATGCACAAATGAAGGCATGGGTGGCATGCTTGCCAGGGGAAGGTGGTCACGGTCGTGTAGTGTTTGGAGAGCGCCTGAATGAGGTCACGGTTGAGCTGCGTGCCAAGTACAAAAGCTTTTTACAAGCCATTGTTGAGAAACTGGCTGACAATGTACTTTCTATCCCAAGTTCATACTGAGTTCTTGTAACTGTGTAGTTTTATTACTAGGAATGGTATTAGGCTTCTAGCTAGAGTTAATATAGGCAAGTGTGCTTGGCAGTACTGTGCATGGAGTGAAAATCTTGACTGTTGGGCTGGGTAATTGCAGGCACGTTTGCAGCGGACCACAAAGTTGAAAAAGATCCTTCAGGATACAAGAGAAGCAGGTGGTGAGTCAGATATTCGGGAGCGTATGCAGCCACTCAACACACAAGTTGTGGACACCATCTCTCACCTCCATGATGTTTTCACAACCCGTGTGTTTGTTGCTGTATGCAGAGGTTACTGGGATAGGATGGCTCGGGTACTCTCCCTTTCTCTCTGTTTCTCCATTTATCTCTGTTTTTTTTAAACAAGTTTATGTTCTAGATGGTTCAGGGGCCCCAATTCTGACTGAAAACCAAGGGTGTCCTGCATTATTTCATGAAATCCCATCTACACATAACACTCACACAAGTAAAAGAAGAGATCTGCTCAAGGGTACATTTTGATGTCCTTAGATCCTGCCAGGTAAGTTCCTGATGTGTGATAATGAGCAACTCTACACCCAGTGCTACCCTTTTCCCATTAAGAATGAATATGACATTTCACACTCCCATTCCTTCTTAGCTGCCATTCTGACTGGTAGTCATAAAGACCTTTTAAGTATCCATCAACACAGACCTGGCTTGCATGGATCCTCAATGTCTTGTGATTTTGTTCTATTGATTCTCCCATGATTTCAAGCACACCACCAAACAGCCGTGGAATGAAATTATTATTATTTCTGCTCATGTTTGTCTCTTAGGAACTCAAAACTGTAGACCTGTTTCTTTCTTATTCTACCTTTTCAAGCTGATCATGATCAAGCCTTCTTGAGTAAATCTTCAGTTCTTGAGGTGTGAGTTTTTATCTGGCCTAAAGGGAAGATCTATGGGTACAGGATGTGCTACACTTTCTGGAGAACAGGAAAGAGAACCGATCATGGTATAAGGGATCATCAGTTGCCCTTGGAGTGAGGCCCTCTGCTCTGGCTTGTTTGGCCTGTATGATTGTTTGTTTATATGCTGATCCATGAATTGTGTTTCTGAATCTTGCATTGATGACTAAATGAGGAAAGCTTACAAAAGCTTATCTAATGGGTGTTGCAGATATTGGATGATGTGTTTGCATCACAAATGCAAAGGCTGCAGGGTTGTGAATTGCAAGAGAAGGACTTGGAACCTCCACGGTCTGTTGTGGAAGCCCACTCTATGCTTTCCCGTGATGCCCCTAATGGTGTGGACTCCTCCTCCTTGTTCTTTTACTAATATGCAATACACTGTAGACATGGTAGATCTGGCACAGGGCTGTATGATTTGGAGCAGCAGCATTTTCTGTCTCGTTTCTGCAATGAAGGGTCAAGATTAGGTGTAAGGGCTTGGATTCTAGTATCGTAGGCTGGGTCGGTGAAAGAGAGTCATTCATGAAGTGGGTCGCACTGTTACAGTCTGCAACCATGTATAGATGAGGACAGCCAGGATATACACCTTTGCTGGATTCATGTGCATACTGTTCTCTGTCTTCCTACTGTTTGCCATTGATAAAATTTTCAGGAATTTTTTTCACAAGTGGTTGTCAGCTTGTGCATTGTACACTTTACTCTCTTCATGATTCTGCACTTTAAGAAGGTGCAAGAAAATCTAGAGGATATCTGTTGACTAGACTCCTGAGGAAGCCCTGTCCAGTCTTATGGTTCTAGGTGATCCCATTTTAAGCTTGATTGCTTTTGTCTCCAAAGACAAAGGAATCTGATGCTTCATAAATTCAATTGTGTGATTTGTGCTCTCAGTTAGCAGAAATTGAGTCAAGCAATATGTGGGATTTTACACAAACCCAAAAAAGGCACTTTTACATAATTGCCCCAAAAAAAAAGGATTATTAGAAAAGCAACTGAGCAATTTAACAGGATGCAAAAGTAAGTTATTATTTTTTTGTGTGGGATTAAAAATAAAGAAAATATGCTTGTGAAGCTGTTGTGTTGAATAATTATTTTAAATTATTTTTACATCTTCATAGGAAAGTGTACTAGGATTTCATTTACACATAATGGACTTTTGTGGTGTATATATTATATGCCCTTAGTGACTATTCCCATTTGGAATTCATATTATTAGTTGTGAATGCATCTTAATGTGGGTGCCTTCAAAAGCTCACAGTGATGGACCCTTTGAAAAAAAAAAAGCTTTATTAACATTTTGGAATTGCTTCTCTTTTAACCCACCTCTATAGAATACAAGTTTACACTTTAGAGTAAAGAAAAGGCAACAAATTGTGTTGCTATTGGGGAATTTCTTGGGTGCACATTCTTGGGTGCATATTGGATGTATGTTGTCCCACCTCATTCCTCAAGTATGATTTTTCATTCCTAATTTTGTTCATCACCATTTTTGGCTTACGCCTTTACTAGAGTTTGGGTACCTATTGTGATTTGTATTCATTAGTTTCATTAGTTGTAGTGCATCGCAAAACTCAATAAAAGGGCCACTTTGATCAACCCATCACCAAAAAAAGTACAAATGTTTTTTTGGGTATGCACATTATTGACAAACGTCAAGTTTTGTCCAGCACTATTAATGATAAAGAACCTTATCAATTTTGGTTTTGTAATGGAATGCAAACTCATGGTGCATTCTTTAATTGACCCCAAAAAATAATAATAATAATAACAATTTTGAAATGGGATTAGGAAAATCTTTTGAATTCAACTCACAATCATGTTAAATCAAATAATGAAATTAAAGAAAGGTGGTTAATATAGTTTTGAGCCAAAATGACACACAAACAAACCATGGGTTAACAATAATTCAGAAGTCATGTCATGACCTGAACTTGAGAGGAGTCATCACTCTTCCTTAAGGTGCATTCACACTTTATGCTAAGTCAGTGTTAAGTGAAAATCTAGGTGGCATCTTAGGTAGCACCTAATGTTAAATGGGTGATTGTTTAATATTAAATGAATGTTACTTTAACATAAAATCTTTGTGGTAAATAAGTTTAGGTCCTAAATGACTAGCTTGGTGTTAGGGGACTTAACACCAAGGTCCTTAATACCAAGTGTGAATGCACCTTTATAATATGTTCTAAAACTTTTCACAAAGGTTCAACGTGATTACATCAAATCACATCTTTCCTTGGAACTCCAAGAGCCCCAAGGTTGCCAAGTTATGAATGGATTGCCATTTTGCAAGTTCATAATGTTTTCATTGTGCCTTTGATTTGAGAGCTCCCAATGGCAAAATTGTAGTCTTTGAAAAATACTTTCCAATCACAGATAAGCTTCTCAATTGGCAAGACTTTTAATTGAACCCTTGATTAAAGGATTACATGGTCATGAGTCATTTTGTCAACTTCATTCCCAACTTTTCAAATGCTCATAACTTGTGTTATAAGTCATTGTTTTTTTATCTCACTTTAATATATGATTGTTGAAGAAAATTTCAATAAACAAAGTTTGATCCTTGAATCTTTGATCCAAATACTTGAAACAACCCAAGATTCTCAACTTGTAGCCATTTTGCAATGTTGAAACTTATTCCCTTGCACTCTTCTAGACAAGTGGAAATGTGTTTGAGGCAAGGGACTTCGGCTTCACTCCCAACATGTTTCCCTTTTCATGCCCCAACCTTGGTGATGAACTTAAAGCAAGGGTTGGGACAATTAGTGACACCCAACAAGAACTTTATTGTTAAATTTGTTGAATGTAATTGTTTTTACAATCAAATTTAAATACATAACTTGCTTTATTTATAACCAAATTGAATTTTTGATTTGTTGATTATAAATAACAAATGTTGTAGGGGGGAATGTGGTGGATTGGTTTCAAATTATCCTTTAATGGAAGGATTGAAGTTTGGATATGGTAGAGATCAATTCTTTTTATGCTTCATGTTCGTTAACATTTGATTTATTGATGTGTTAGGTTCTGTAAGATGATTTTTTCACAAGACTGAAAAATGAGGAAATGAGACAACGAATGAACTTGACAAAGTTTGTTAAAAGTTGAACAACGGATGAACCCATGTGATTTAATGATGTGTTAAATTGTGTAAAATGTTTTTTCACAAAAATGAAAAATATGAAAGTATGAGGAAACGGGACAACAAATTCATAAAATTTGTTAAAAGTCAAACTATGGATGAACTCATGGAAGTTGACCCAAATTCCTTACAAAATAGGGTAGTGAAATGATCTAGGGTAATTGGACAATGAATGAACCCTAGGGCAAGTTGGCCTAACTTCTGAAATAAATTGGATGGTTAAAAATCAATTTGAGGAAGTTGGGCTAAAAATGGGACGATGGATGAACCCATGGAAGGTGGGTGGGTCAAGGACATGGCATAGGTGATGAATTGGGCCAATTGAACAATGCATGAACATTGGGAAGGCTTTAGGCTCAATTCCTTCATGGAAATTAAACAATGGACGAACATGGGGAACTTTGCCCACCTTTTTCATGGAATTGGATAAGTGAAGTAGTGGATGACCCAAAGAAGTTGGACATTGAATGAACCTTGGAAGCTATCCAATTATTTGGAAAGTGGGACAATGTGTGAACATTAGGAAGACTAAAGCTCACCCAAGTTGTTCATAGAATTGGGATAAAGGATGACAATGAAAATTTTGGGTGATGGGTGAACCTAATGATCATCTGTCCTAAGCAATTAACATGCAATTAGTTTGCAACTTTACAACTAAAATAAAGACATCATTTAATATGATTATCATGTTAAGAAATTAGGTAGCTTTTTAATTTGCAAATGGATCACCAATTTGAGACATCAATTGCCAAGTGGAGGGTTTTGATCAACATTAATTGATTATTGTATGCCCTACTTGCAAGAAGGTTACAATAGGTAATTCCAACCCATGTGGTGTGAAGATATGGACTACATAAAAATGTCACATTCATGGTCCATTAACATGACTAGCATTATCTAACCCATATTTTACCAATTCAATCATGCGGTCATTATGAACTAATACACAACTAAATTTCAATTTTAAAATTTAAATTTAGTGGGATATGCAAAGGCACAACATAATAATACAAGCCACGCATGCCCAATTAGATAGTCCTTGAGTCAATGTTTAAAGTTGTGGTTGATTAGGATTCACAAACTCACATACATTACATAAATCAAGGTTATGTTATTTGCAAACTATTTTTTGATATTATATATTTATTGAATTCATTTCAAATTTATGGTACATTGATATTTTTAAAATTTTGCTACAACTACATCATGCAACATGAATTTGATTCCCTATTAAAAAATGTGCAGATTAAAAAATGATTACATGTTTTTTATTCATGTAACTACTTTGGCACCTCTTAGCCATGGCCTTGGACTTGAAGGGGAGGCTTCATTTTGATTTCAATGCAAATGATATAATTGATTTTTCACATGTTAATATTTTCTAACATCATTTCTCAATATTTACAATATCAATTATGGGAAGTCTTTAGTTTTATTTGCATGCAATTGAAATTAATACATGTTTGGTAATTTATCCTAACTCAAAGAAAGGCAATGTCCTCCTCACAATTTAAAACTTCTTATGTTTCTTCATTGATTGGTTGTGGAAGACATTAATGGCCTCTTGGGCATGGTCCATATTAAACTTTTTTCATGTGTGAATATTTTATTACATTATATCCTTTTGATAAAAGAAAGCTTCATATTCACACCTTCATCATTGGTTAAATTTGAACACATGTAGGTCATTATCAATGAGGTCTATTGGACAATGATATTTTATCATTTTTTTGATGCCATGTCATTGGTTAACACCCTAAGTTTTAAATGAAAATTTGTTACCAAACTAAAATAAGAGTCGAAATGTGGTAAAATAATTTCAATTTGATTCCAAATTTTGGTATTTTTTCTTTATAAAAAGGAATATGGGAACAACTTATTCCCTTTTTATTTTATTTTTCACATTTTGACACAAAAAAACAGTACTAGTCAAGATCATGTCATGTTTTCAAGCTAACCTCAAAATGTTTTTGAAAACTAATTTCAAAAAAAAAACATGAAAATTTGATGAACTTTTATATTCTCCTACAATACTAAATTAAAAGTAATGGATGTTTGTTTTGTAACATTTTGAATAGGAATTGTATTCAAGCCTTAAAACTTAGGGCTTAAGTACTTTTCTTGAAACCATAAATTGATAATTTATGTTAGTAAAACTCCATGAACTCACATGGACAAAAGATCATGGTAAGGCTTTCAACATAATCCTAGAACTCAGCCTTTTGAACTTCCATAAGTTTATCCATCTAACTTTGTTAATTTTATCCATTTTGAAAATTTTAAAACATTTTCATCTAATTCTATTTTCATTCTTGTTGAACCTTTTAAAGTATCAAATTCTTTTACACAAGTTGACATCTAAGAAAGTTGATTATTTAAGATGATGAATAAGTGTATTTTTGTTAGATTCCAACTTTAGTACGTGAAATCCAAAAATGAGGCATAAATTAGTGCACCACATTCTTTTGTTCAAAAAATTGATATTAGACAATATCAAATCAATTTATTATAAAATTGAATAGACTAAAAAAAAAGGATTCTTGTTAGGCACATTGAACTCATTGCACATTTAATGCCTCTTGGGATGATTTTCTTATTTTTCTATAAGAGATTTTAAACATATAATACTCTCTTCAATGAAGGCATGATAATTTTCCTTGGAATATTTAGGTTTATTGTTTTTAAATGCTCCAAGACAATCTCTAAAACTATCTTTGATTAAAGAATTTGACTTATCAAATACTTAAAATAATCTTGCTAAAGTTAAACCATATAGTTTGACCTTTGTTGTTTTCTTGCAACTTAATTTTTTCATAGTTTTAATAAATTCAATAACAATGCCAATGTATTATGAGAGGTATTTTCATCCTAGCCTCCCCTTCCCATCCCTAAAAAAATCTCCCTTCCTCTTTTTTATCATATCCTTCACAAAGGGGGAAATATTATTAAAAAAATTGTGACAACAACCAAAACAACTCACAATTCATGTCATTAATTCATAGGTGAAAGAGCCCTTTTCATGTAGACTTTGTGTGCAGGGTACCTAATACCTTGGTAGAAGGGCATTACACCTTATAAATTGCATGTGAAGTCCAAGGTTGAAGGTGTGATGCCTTGTTCCCAAAGCATTACTAGGTGTAATGATGGAAGCAAGTTAGTATGCAAGCCTTCCAATTCATATCTCATGAAATTATAGTTTCCTAATTTCTTGTCACATGAATGAGAGGGTTGTACTAGCATTTTGTAATTTCATATTGTGTGAGCAAGAGTCCTTATTGTATTATCCATTCTATTTCATAAAAGGAATGACCTCCAACATCATTATGTGTAGGGGAAGGCCTACTCCCATGCCCCTTTTGGGGCCTCAACCCCCCAAATTAAATGTCCACAATAACAAACCTTTTTTAGTGTAAAATACAAATAAATGTTTTCAACATATGTTTTTTTAAAAACCCTTTTTATTGTTCTTAATTATGGACATTGACTCGTACTTTCTTGGAAAATTAGACAAATTTTTAAAAAATTTAGCACAATACTAATATATAGTAACAAATCCCTACTAACTGTGAAACAACCCAAGGTTCTTTTAAAAAATTGAAAGGGATGTACTAAACATGAACAATGAATAAAATGCATGGCATTGGGCTTGATGATGTTGCAAGACAAGTGCCCAACTAAAAGTTGTTTTCTTAAACAAAAGAAATTGGACCTCAATTATCATAAACAAAATAACTATATATTATCTTTTATTTTTCAAATAAAGGTTTGTGATGCAATGAATAAGAATCATTGTAAATATGGCCAGTTAAGGGGATCAAAAATTATTGTCTAAGTCTAAATCCTAAAGCTGGGTGTTGAATAAAAGGAAAAAAAACTATTGAATATTACAATTAAATCATATTATATTATAAATAACAAGAAAGAATGTACAAAGAGACAACCATACTCCCCACTAGTGGTACTTTACATCAAAATTATTGCTTAGTTGATTCTACTAAATAGATAACATTTAGAAAACAAGAATGTGATGATTAGTTCATGAGTGGAAGTGATCTACCTTGTAACCAAAATATCGTGGGGTACCAATTTGTTTGGCACCAAAAGTATTTTTGGAATCATGCCAATATAAACAATAAATAAATTTAGGGGGTAGAGTGTAAGGTTATTTGCCTTCTACAAGTTAAGAAAACTCCCCAAATTATTCATTATAAGACTTTTTTTAGTGTTAGTTAGTTGGCTAACTAATTTTTAAAAAACTAGTTTAAACTAGTTAAATTGTTTTTTCACTTGCCATTTTCAAAAAACAAGCTAAAATAATTGGCAACATTTTTTAAGTTAATGGAAGTAATATGTAAACATACTTTTTAAGTTATGAAGTTACCTTACTAACATAATTAAATAATTAAAGGTAGGATTTTACCTTTTAACAACCATCTTTTGAATGGATAGATTTTGAGTTCAAGTCATTTTCCCAACAACCATCTTCTTCCCAATATGATTCCTCTATATGAAGTTTTTTTTTAATGTTCATTTCAGGAAACCATCAAAAGAAGAAGGTTGTTCTTGAGATGTTTTCTTTGTGCAACTTCAAGTTGGCAAAACAAAAAAAAAGGTTAAGTCAACTTACCTACTTGGAGAAGAGAAATTGGGATCATGTTTTCTTTTAAGACTTTGACTACATTTACATAGGGAAAACATCCAAGGAAGTTGCAAGGCCTTAGAATTTTTAATTGTTGTACAATGTATGAATGTGTCATTTTTTTTTTCCATCTTTAAATCTTTCAACCCTAACTAAAACTTGAGGAGGTGATTGAGGGGCGGGCAAGTGAGGGGGAGGGAACAAAAGTACTCCCCCTGAGAACACAACCATAACCCCAAGGACTACAACTCAAGGCAATAGTTCAATACAATTGTCCCTAAGGAACACAACCATTCACTTGAAGAACATAGCCCTAAAGGGGCAATCTAACATTTGTCTTTGTGGAAAGCATTTCCATGATGAACACAACTCTAAAGGGCAATTCAATGGAGCTTCTCCATGAAAAAACATGAGCAATCTAACAAACTTGTCTTGACGCAAAGCATTTCTACAAGAAACCTAACCTTAAAAGGCAATTCAACAAAGTTGTATGGATGAAAAAACATTTTCTTGAAAAGAACAAGCATATCCTTGGAACACACAACCATTTTCTCAAAAATGAATGTCCTTCTTTCTCAAATGAAAACAATCCAAAATAAAAGATGGAGATGATAAAAAAGATTTGAGCACATTCTCTTTAAATTAAAGTGGAAATGATCAACCACTATGCCACATCAAATTACATCTTAATCGTATTATCACAACCATAATCAACAAAGTCATCATAATTTGAAAAAAATTATAAAAAAAACTGGTTTCTTGTTGGGCATGCATACTTTAGCATTTAATTTGTCACTATTGTTTAATGTTTGCCATCTGAAAACACCTCCCTTGATGAATACACTTCCTTTGATGGAATATTCATTCATTAATTGAGAGACCCTTTCCCTGATCACATGTAGAACTTCTACCATTGCAATAAGAAAAACCTTTCTTGCTTTAGGGTAGGGGAAGGCTTGCTCCAATGGGCCTCCCCTAATGGCCTACAACTTGGGGCTACCACCTTGGATGGCTATTACCCTCAAATTACAAATTAGGGGAGGCCCTTGGAAGCATGCCTTCCATTATATTAAACATATGGTAGAAACATTTAGGCTCAAGGCTTATTTGATTTCATTTCCTTCCTATCGAAACATATAGGTGTCTTCATTCTTGTTTTAATTCATTTTTGATTACTTGTGCACATTTCATTATTATGCGTTTTCAATGATCTTTCTTAGTCCTCTTTATGTTTGTTTTTTATAATCAACAACATGTGTCCATAGCCTTGCAACATACACAAGCCATAAAGATTTTTTTAGTGGGCTATTGCACTTGGTCGGGATTTTTCATCTCTTCCACATATCATAGCTTGTGCATCTTTATCCCTAGTCAATTTGTGGTAAATGACAACTTTTTTATCTTAGGTTTTCTTTGTTATCGTTGTTTGTTGTTGTTTGTCTATTCGTAACTATCAGTCCTCTTTGCATAAGGTCTTAACCTGATTTTTGTTAATTGTTCGGTTTTGTTTTTTTGTTTTTGGTTTACATCTACTTGTGTTCTCATTTGCCTTGTACTTTTGATAGATGGGTTCACATCCTTGATTTTTATTTACAAGGTTTTTATTATTATTTGTCTTACGGGCAGGGAGGTGCTTTCCAGATACTTACAAAGAAAAAAAATCCATGCAGGGAGATGTTGTCAAATACAAAGAAAAAAAAAGCAAATATTACTTTAGGTTTGAAAAGAGGTTAATTGAAACCTTCTTGAGCAAAGCCTTGTACTATCTACAATAGCACTTAGTAAGGTAGCTTCACATATGTTGAGACTTTGTCGAGTAATTTATTAATTTTGAAGATTTAAATTCGAAAAATAAAATATTCCAATATTCCAAAAAGATTTTTCATTTTCCTTCACAATTTTTTTTGAGGATTTTTTAATAAAAATCAGCATCTCTAAAATTAATACAATTTGTTTTGAAGCTATCAAGGTATTACAGTATATGTAACCTGAGAAATGTAAGTTTTGGACTCAGATACCTGGATTTGGTCCACAAGGGAAATTGGGATATGGTATTTGCAATATTTTGAAATAATTTAAATGAGTTTTTGGAATTTAACCACAGTACCAAGCATGGGTGAGCACCCACTTTGGTACCTTTGCCTTTTTGAGTGGTGCCTCTTAGTGGTCATATCAAGCCCAAAAAATGTTAGATTTGAGCTTAGAAGCCCTGATTAAGTCTAAGCACGAGACATTTGTAATAAAGTTATCAGTAAAGTCGTCATGCGATTAGGGGGCGAGAACGGTCAGTTTCGTCATAATAGGGCATCAAATGTGTAACTGGGAATGAAATTTTACAAAACGAAATAACTGGGACCCAAACTAGTTTTTTCACCAATTTTGCTGGTAAACTGAGTTTCATCCCCTCTTTCCGTTTTCGTGAGCGCCGTGACCGCTGCTACATGTATTTTCACTGCTCCTACCTGTACAACTACTATATTTAGTCTCGAACCTTGTGCATTAAATGCTAAGTGTCAGCATTTCATACTGAGATTTAAATAAAATTTCTTTACTTTGCGGATACCACTCAAAGAGGGAATAGGGGGTGAAAGCAGAGAGGATAGAGGGTGAAAGAGAGGGTGACTTCAGGGATAACTATAATATTTAGAAATAATTAGATTGGATTTTGGGGGTTTAAGGTTTTTACCATGGTATCAACGTGGGTGCTGGTTCAACCAAGGTGTCAGGTGGAAGTTGGAAGGAAAGAGTACCCAAAGTGCAGGCAGTGTTTCTAGTAGGTCCCTTTCCTTGTCAGCAAAGTAAAAGAAGTACATACCCTACTCCATAAACAACAAATTGGCAGACGTGTAAACTCGTGCCAGCGTTCTGCGTTATGACAACTAAGCATATTCGCCACGTGTATTTCCACGCTGTTGCAGCAAACCACGCACAGAACCGCGATTTCGACTGCGCGGTCCTTCCTTCCTCCACTTAGTCCCCGGCACACCATATTCTGCTCTACGTGGGCCTCGACTCTTGATCTTCTTCCCTTGTGTCGCACGGCTACGCGCACGCGAAAATACTTACGCAGCAGACCAGGGATTTTATTTGATCTTTTCCAGTTTTTGTGAGGTAGGTGGGTTGGCGACAGGGGTTTTCTTTTTTTTTTTGGGGCCAATTTCGTGATGTAGCTGAAGTGGCGATCATCCGGAAGATGAGTTAGCTAGATTTGGCTACAGACTATAGATATGAAAGTAGGAAAATCAGAAAATATGAAAAATCAGAATCCTTCTATATTCTTGGCTACCTGCTGGAACCTATCATAAAAATCTGGCGAATCATTTATTTTTCATGGAAAATCCTTTGTATAGGTCGAAATCATTTTTTTCAGGTCGAAATTTCGCCAAAGAAAAAACACTTATTGGCGATGATTCTTTTCGGCGGAAAATTTCGCCAAAATGAAAAAAAAGGAATATTCTAAAGCAATTTTTTTTCTCCCTGAAGAAAATAGCCAAAATCCCCTGGGGGGGGGGAAGAGTTTCGCTAAGTTTGGACTCTGAATCTAGTTTGGTAGCATGTTTAAAACTATCAGTTTAAATATTTAGACAGGCTCAAAAAACCTGTCGCCATTATTGAATGCTAAATCTCTCTTTGTTCTCTATGTCAGCCAGTGACACAACACCAGAAAATTCCCCAAAACAAATTCACTGATTCGCTGCTGCATTGCCAAATTGTTTTTTTGGTCGCCAAGTGGCGAAACTTCGGTGGGGAAAAAACCGCTGCAGCACACAAACCGAGCGACCGAGCGTGGAAACAGCAGACGCCACGCAGCAAGAGACAGAAAGAGGATATTTGTTTAAGTATTCCTTGCTGCTTGCCGATGTCTACTCGGCATAGCTCCATCGATGCCGGTATAAACTACTCGAGTCCGGATTTGGATTTGGGGGAGTGAAAGGGTTTTTGAGGCAGACTTGGGATCCATTCAAGTCGGGCATTGAAGAAGTGGGATTCGAAGTGGTAGTAGTAGTGCTGCTCAGGAATTTTGTTTTTTCTGTTTGGTTTGGTTTCTGGTTTTGTTTGATTGCTTTCTTAGTACATTGGACAGGTTGGGGTGCGCGCGGGGGGAGAAGGATCCGACTCCTGAGTGAGAGTAGTGTCTTCTGTGTGGTGTTGGAACAAGAAGGAAGGGGCGGTTGGTCCACATGGTGCCATACGTGCCATACCCACCAGGGCTGGGGAAAGTGGGGTACACGGTACCCGAGGGTCAGGAGGATGGACATGAGCTCTTGGATCCGTCTCTGCCTCTGCTCCAACATGCCGACCTCAAGGACAAAGTTGTGCTCCTCCGGGTGGATCACAATGTTGTGAAGAAAGGTAAACCATAAATAACTAGATCCCCATAAAACACTCTTCTCATATATATATGTATAAGTCCCTACCCTATTCTTAAGGATAAGGATTTAGTATATGAAGTACTAAAGCAAAAGGAACATAGATGAAAAAAATTCGACTAATTGATGATTGCACCCAGATCAGTTGATTGATTGATTCGTGGCGTTTACACATGCTAATGTGTGGTGTGAACTAGGAGAGATTTTGAGCTATGTATATAGAGATAGCGTTGCACCACAAAAGCATTAGGTTTGTTGTTGAGATAAGTTTGGGCTTTGATCATCTATCTGGTGGTAATCTGCATTGGACTCAGGCAAAATAATGGATCAGTATCGGATTGAAGTAACATTGGCAACCATGTACAACATCATTGAACGTGGTGGGAGGTGAGACTCAGATCTTGTTCTCTCCTGTCACTCTTGCATTTGTCAATTTGCAGTCTATGTGAAAATACCTAAATTGTTTATTGTCGACTCAGTATTTGCAGTCTTGTAATTTTTTTAAAAAGTACATTAGCAATATCTTTCGATGCACAATGCCAGATACTTTGTTCTTATTAAAAGGGAGGGGGGGCTTCTTTTGCTTTCATTGACAGGCCAATCATAATGACTCATGTCGGGCGTCCATATGACAAAAAGACAAAAGTTTTGACTGTGAAGCGCAATGATGAGACAATTGATCCAGTGGTGGCCTACTTGCAACGCAAATTGCACATCAAGTTTGCTGTCCCCTTATTCAATGTGACTGACAATGAGGGCATTCACGATATTGACACTTCCATTAATTGGCTTATCCATGATCTTCGTGAACGCAAGATTGGTGGCATCTACTTGCCGAATACCCGATGGTTTGCAGTAAGTTTCACTGTTTTTCTCCATCTTCTTTTGAACCTTTCTGGTTGCTGCAGAGCTTGCATCTGTGACTTGACATGGTACTGTCTCTGCTTCTAAATCACTTTGATGGGTGGTCTTCATGCACTATGCCTTGTATGAGACTATTATTCTAAGTGACTCTGTGCAATCACCTCTGTGCATGTGGGCTTGATATTGCAAGCTGCATAATATGCATTTGGAACTGGTTTTTAAGCATGTGAAGTATGTAATTGCAGGGGGAAGAAGACAAAGGTGAAAAGATGGAACGCTTTGTAGTGCAGCTGGCTGGTCTAGCAGATGTGTTTGTGAATGATGCATTTGGATCTTGGCAGCCTCATGCATCCACTTACCACATCACAAAGTACTTGCCTTCATTTGCTGGACTTTGCATGCAGGTACAGTTCCTAACTGTAACCAGGAGGATTCTGAATGTGTAAACAAGGAAAATTGTATAGCATGTAAAGCCTTTGAGCATATTGTGCCTAAAGTCTATGTGCAGATTGGAATGGTAAGATTTGATGCATGCTTTTGTCCAGGGCAAGTGCTGATTAGTGTTCAACAGTGTGTGATCCATAAACTCATCATGAGTGTAGTCTTACAGGTGGTCATGATGGCAAACTGACTGTTGCAGTATTGAACTGCTAGGTCTCATATTGAAACAGGTTTGGTATTGAAGTATGGTAGTGCTTTTATTACTATGTTAGCTTGCTAAAAATATTCTTCACAAATTCTTACCCTGTGTAGAATGAGCTGACTCATGTGCGAGAAATCCTGAACCCAAAGAAGCCATTTCTTGCAATTGTTGCCGGTGCCAAGTATGACACAAAAATTGGGCCATTAAATGCAATGTACAAGAAAGTGGACAGGCTCATTCTTGGTGGCCTAATATACAACACCTTCCTTTGTGCCAAATATGGTGTCAAGATTCGAGGTGTGGAGGTAAAGCTTCTTCACAGTATGAGTAACAGGTCCATTTTGATATATCATTGAGGGTTTCCTGACAGAGGTGTTCATGAAGTCATTTTGTGTACTAGAAGAACAGCCTGAAAATGTTGGAAACCTTGATTGTAGTCGTTCATGTATGTTGAAGCATCAGTTGCTAATGCAGAAATCTGTTCCCACAAAGTGATGCAGGATTCAGATATTCAGTTAGCAAAAGAGCTGGTTGAGGAGGATAAGGTGGGCCACAAAATTGTAGAGCTGCCATTCCTGGTTGAATCAGATACACTTGAGGCACGAATTGAAGGAAAATATCGCACAATTGGCATCAAGGTTTGGACTTATCAATAGAAACTTGCAATTCAATAATATGTGTGGCCTGCTCATTTCCAGAGCATTCTAGAAATTCATTACATCCTCATTGTAGCCAACTTAATGGCATCAGTTACCTCTGTTTAGAATCCCAAGTTTTTCTTGTGTGTGTACAGGACTTCACTCCAGGCAAGGAGTATAGCTATGTTGTTGATGTGGATCCTTCGTCATTTGATGAACCACATGTGGTTGAGGCCGTAGACTCGTCAAGGACCATCTTTGTCAATGCAGTAATGGGCTTAATGCCATACTTCTGGCATGGCACTTCCAAAATGGATGAAAGGATTGATTGCAATCGTGCTGCCCAGAAGTTTTTCGGTGGTGGGGATACCCTGCAGGAATTCAAGAGGTAATGAACAAATGATGACTTTCTGGTTTTCACATTTGTTTGGGGATTACAGCATGCAACTGGCACCCAAATTCTGATGCTTTTAAACATAAAGCCCCAATTGCTGCAGAGAATGGGTCAGAAAATCTGACAAGCTTTTTGTTGGTTGTTTGTCAATGGTTGACAGTTTGCATCCTGGGCTGTATCAGAAGGCACTTGAAAGTCCCAAGTACTATCTTTTCACTGGGGGAGGCACTGTTTTGAAGGTGATTGAAGAGGGGGATCCCTTTGCTTTGCCTACAGTGAAAGCTCTCATTGCGAATGGCAAGGAACATGGTTACAAGGTGCCCACCACCCAGATTTAACATTCAAAAGCTCCTTTTCACTCTTCTGAAGAGTTCAATTATGGCCACCCCAATCTTTTCCTGCCTCCTTATATGATTCAGAAGCCTATTTACATCACAACCCATTTGCAGAAGGCATCACCAGATTCATCAAATTTAGGGTTGATTGAATATGCTGCTTCTCCATCAAATTTATTAAAAAAGAAAAAACTAGGATGTCAATGACAAAGTTTTGAGACATACTAAAATATCATTTTTGAGTCATTTCAGTCATCACCAAACTTTTAACATTATTTCATGTATTTGAATATATATGTCATACCTCATTACTTATTAAAACTGCTTTTGTGTGAATTTATGGCAAATTTCACAGAAAGTGCATGTGGTAACCCAGTACCCAGTTCCTTTTTTCTTTTTCTCTTTTGGCCACTTATGAAGCTGCAACCTACAGAATACTTGACAATATAGGTTGACAGTAGGTATAATTTCTGGAAGCATAATTAAATGAGAAATCAGCACCTTGAACATCTACTATTAAGAAACTTTTCTTGCTCAGCACATCATATCTGATCACTAGGTTACTTCTTATCTAATTTGAAACACACCACAACCCAATCATTTTGAGAACCACAACTGAAACATGGTCCAAAACCCAATCAATTACCTCATTCCAAGAAATTCCAAAGTAGTTGGCAAAAATCATTTGTGAAATTAGTCCACACTAGTCTATTGCAATTAATCTGGTACAAGTGCTTTCTGTATCACCTTACAACCTGTACTAATTTGAGTGTTAAAACCTTTTTAGTTCATTACGCCCTTCTGTGTCACAAATCTCAAGACCTCAATCTATCTATTGCCCTGCTGCGTCTGAGCCCATTACAAGTCTTCTGACATGGGTTTAGAAAGTGAGACAGAAAGGCCGCATGCATGTTTTGTTGACCTAATCAATACAAGCAGAAATATCAACATCACTTGGGACATGCAGACTAGGAAATCCCAACATCACACTAACACTATTACTGACAATATCTACACCTGGCCAACCTTCCAGGTTGGCACACTAAGCATATTGAGCTCTAGTCTGATATGTGAGTCATCGCTCAAATCTCCATTGTGTTGAACAAACTAGCTCCCAGTCACTTCCAGTGCAGTGGGTGGCAAATTAGGAACCACACCAGCACCATTGTCACTGGTTGTGTACAGGGGCTCTTCAGGTCCATCTCTCTGCAATTACACACCAAATAAGATTTGCAAGCCTTTCTTTCTTCAAGCAAAGGAACCCCGAAGTCAAACTTCCCTGTAATACTTCCATTTTTTCCATATTTGAAAGTCTCAGTTTCTGAAACATGAAGTGTAGAAACCTTAATATCATTGAATAAAGGTTGCAAGTCACAATACCTTGTCAGGAAGGGAAGCTTGAGTGAGCAAGTGTTTGGGTTGAGCATTCAAATCAATCATGTGTGATGCAGGCTGGTTGCTCTCAAGCAACAGAGGCTCCTTATCACCCATTACAATTGCAACAGCTAATGTGTTGCTACTCTTATGTTCACAACTTGAATTGGAAATAATTATCTTCTCCGCTTGGAGCACCTCATCATGATGGTGATGGTGGTGATGGTGGTGGTGGTGGTGAATAATCTGCTGCTGCTGAGTCCTGTCTTTATTAAAATCCCCTGCTTCTTGATCAACATCGATGGTCTCCTCAGGTGTCAGCTTTCTTGTAGGAAGCTGAACATTGCAATTCAAGCAGTGCCAGAAGTTTTGAGAGAATAGACATCAGTCTGAACTCAAACTCAAACTGAAGGATCAATGCTGATACAAAAGCTTTGCATTTCATCTACAAAGGAATATCAAACAGAACATGAGAGCATTCTGTGTATGCCCTGTAGGCTATCATAGCAGAAAATGTGAATTACTACCTAGCAGTATGTGATCCAGAGTCTGAAGGCCCAACTTAGATTTGACAACCTTCAGAAGCATAAATTCAAGAACAAGTCAACATTCCCAGGAAGCCATAATCTGTAGAATCCCTGCCCTACACAAGGGCAATTCTTCAAAGCCAGTTAATGTACAAGACTCCTCATTTGACACGACAGGGAAATAGGAAGATAGGAAGAGTCTTGCCTCCACTCTCTGGCCTGTCAAAAGGTAACGTTCATGTGTCTTTTTCCCTCCTATATGCACATCAATATCACAATGTAGACAGAGGGATGTCCCATCAATCCCACAGAAGAAAAAAGCTGTAACACAAGCAATGGCACCATCCATTGCACATGTTAAATATGGAAAGCTTTGGGAATAAAGAACAGAGTTATGTTGAGCTTGTAGCACAAATTTAGTTTTAAGCTAACCCTTGTACATCTTTTTCTTGCAGTACCAAGTGCTCAACATATTCATGAACTTGAGTACCCTCATCATGGTTTAAACATGCAGATGACTAGTATGGGCTTTTAAAATGTTATTTCCTGGGAAAAGGAAAGTACCTGGAGCATTCTCACAGATGTCACAGCGAGGCACAGCTCTAGATTCTGCCAGCTCCAACCGCACATGTCTGCTTGCCAACTTGTTGCAGCCATGAACCTGCACTTCCTCTCTGTCAGTATTTGATGGAGCCTCTGAGTGCACATGTGTGTATGTGTGTGTCTCAACCACTTGATGCATGAACAACTAGCATGGCTTCAATGACAATACATGATGCTGTACTGTCTAGCCCTGTTACTAACACAAAAGCTTCCACATCAGAACACACAGGCCCTGCAGAACAGTTTTGATACCCTGCCAAAAGCTTCCTCAAAGACCCCTTCTTAGCTCTGATTCTCAGATGGCCATGGTAACTATACATATCTCAATGATAGAAGCCAAGGCAAGCACCAGAAGCTAATGAAGCTGAAGGTACCAGGTAAAAAGACATTGATGTTTCCAAATAGAAGTGCAAAAAAAATATTACAGATGTTAGTCAATCTATTCTAACAGAAACACCTTGTTAAGCATCAATATGTCGCATAAAGCAAGCCTCCTAAACAAACAAACAAAAAGGAGAATTTTGCAATGAGAATTGGTCTGAAACTCCCCCAGCAAAACAGAACCACATCCAAGGGTGTTTCTAACACATTCCTGCTTGTACATAATGTGCATGAGACACTGTCATTGAATAAGAACACCGACAAAATAATGAAAAGAGAAGGAGAAAACCAGACAACCAAAGGACAACATTGAATACATACTTCCTTATACAGATACTAGTTCTGATCCTTTCCCTCCCCGGATCGTTGGTGCGAGCTTCTTCTTCTTCTTGTCCCCGGAAAATGATGGAAAAAAATAAACGGGATTTCGACTACCTTTTCGTCACATCTAAGGCACAGAGCCGCCTCATCTGCTGCGCAGAACATGCGAGCTGCCGCCCCCTCACAGACGTCACAAAGAATTTTCATCGGTGTCTCTCCAGTAAAAGCCGTTTTTTTCTTTTCGTCTATCCGTGGAGGTATCTTTGCTGCAACCGTCCAGTGAAGACCTCCTTCGCTGAATACCTATGACGAGGGAGTTGGTGATGATCAGAGATAATAAGCTACGAGAGTCGACTCAGGCTCCGCACGATTTCTACTACTAAGGTCCATCCCTGTCCGACTCGTCCCGAGTCGCTTTCCCCTCTAACACACTCGATTTCTGCCATCCATTGGCAGCAGCAACAGCTGCTTTCTCATTCTGTTAGGCAAAACCCCCAAGTGTTGGAGTCAAGCAAGGGAATTGAGTTAGGCAAACGGATTTGTCTCGGAATCACGCAATCTATTATTCCTCTTCTATAACAACAAACGTTTGCGAATTCCAAACAACGAGCACGCAAGAGAGCACCTGACCTTCCTACGCAGCATTCCTTTTCTGTACATCTCAGAATTATCTTGACATGAAGGCAAGCAAGCAAGCAAGCGCGCGGGGTCGAGCAAAAGAGAACTGCTGCAAAACAAAACACAAAGCCAGCGAAAAACCCTAAATCCAAGAAACACGAAAGTGCAAGTCTCCTTCCTTCCTATTCATCCAAGTCTCTTTCTTTTCTGTTCATCTAAGTCTCATTTTTACTCAACCAAAGTTGCTGAGCAAGAAGGGATGATATTCGTGGAACTTCATCGACAGACCAGAAGGAAGAGAAACAGATATGCCTTTGGGACCAGGGATTTTTTTAGGAATTTTATTATGTAGCGCTTAAGTTGGCAATCATCCATATGAAAGATGTAGAAAAATGGCGATCACCTTTAGGAAAATTTAGCCAAATCTGGCTATAAACCAGATATGATGTACACATCTTTAAATCAACATTCTTTTTGTATGGCTTCGCACTGAGAACTAAATATCAAAATCTGGCGATTAACTATTTGTCTTCCCTCACTTTTAGCAATTAATGCCCTCCAAAATTGATTCATTTTTTATTTTATTTTATTTTATTTTTTAATTTCTCTGTTTGGCAAAATTTCTCCAGGAAGAAGAAATCCTGTTTTGGACATTTCTTTACACAACCAGGCTATTGCCAGGACATCCAAAGTTTAAATGAGGTTCTGGCCTTAAGATATTTATTATTAAAGATTATTATGTCTAATGATAAATTTAATTTTAATAATAATAATAATAATAATAATAATGTTATTATTATCTCAAATCTCTTGCATTAGAAATATTAATGTTGTGTTTTTAACAATTCATATGAAAATTTAAGAAAATCTCCTCACTTTGTGGATAATAATGTTCGAGGTTTAAGGGATAATTGAGGGTGGTGGGTTTGTGGGTGCTTGGTGTGACCAAGCACTCATATGGAGGTATGATTGGAATAGGTGAGTAGAATGAAGGTAGAATAATAGGTGATTATTATGTAAGTAGGTAAAATAACATGTAGGTAGGTTTATAGGAATGTTGGGCAAATATTAAAAAATGGTTGAAAACCAATCAATGTTTTAATCCAAGTTTCAAGTCATGTTTTCTTTTTCAATTTCCAGAAGTAAATTTATTGGCAATATTATGTGGCAAGATCCAAAATCGTTATTGATATGTGCATGTCATTGATCGAACTTGTAAACCATCTTTTATTTTTAAATTTTAATATTATGCGAAACTAATTATTTGTTTTTCAAATGGAATTAGCAAATGTAAAAATTTCAATGTTGAACAAGTAGCGATATGTGGAAACACAACCTAAGAATCTAGCAAACATGTTGTACTAAAGTTTAAAATTATAGCAAATGTGTCATGTGGGGGAATCAAACCCTGGTAAAGACCGCCCTACCCATTATAGCACATGGTTGACTTGCACAAGTAATCAAGGTTATTGTTTTTAAGAAAAATCATCAAATGGCCTTTGCATGTTGATTTGCTAATTTGTCAATTGTTGCTTACCAAACAAGCCATGATTATGGAAACAAAGGTCACTAATGAACATCAAGTTTGTGGTCTAGCCCCTCACCATCATGCCCAATGCCATCCATTCAAAGCTTAAATCTTTACTAATTGCAACTAACATAACAAGAATTAAAGAAGCAACTCGCTTCACATTCTAAATATTCTACAAAATCAAAACACAACTTCAAGTTATGCATCAAACCCATATCGAATGGGCATTTCCTTCCATTCCTTGATGGCTACATCATAAGGAAAGTTCTCAAAAGTGTTAAAATGTTGTGAAAACATACATATCACCAAATCAAGGTGAGTGGTAAGGTATTTTTGAGCTTGGATTTCATGAAGCTTAAAGTGTTGAAAATGCGTTTGTCCTCCACTAATCCAATCACTTGGACAATTGCAACCTTTGCTAATGTTATGTACTCCAAAATGCGATGCTTGATAATCTAGCTAGTAATCAATCCCCTCCACAATCAAATCAAAGGATGAACTAAATGCGAAGGGACCACAACAGCCCACGTACTATTATTCATGGATTAAAAAAATGTGGATATATGTAAATCTAGTGTTGTGACATCCAACAATGGAAGAACCCCCAACTTTACAAGACCAACCTTCCGAAAGGTATAGTAGAAGGATTTGATAATGTTTAGATGTAATCCAAACTAGCCCTCTAGGTCATCTTGTAACTAGTTTTGGGGGTAGACCACCTTTAGAACATCCATGAGTTCCTAAGAAAGAAATCACACTTCCAGTTCATTAATCAATTAAACAACAACAACCGATGCTTGTTGTTTCACCCCATTCATGATAGTAGCATAAATTTCTAGGGTCACAAAGGCTACCACCTTAATCTCCAAGTTCCTATGCCTTGTCCAAACATGCTGCCTTTTACATTCAAAGCCCAAGTGATCAATTCCAATGTTTGGGTCTATGATCCATTTCAAACTAATATGATCATGATTTGCTTCCACCAACCCATAAAAGCCTCGAGAAAGGTCACCAATAAAAGCTAGAAATGATCAACATAGAGTTTGTTTATATCATCTTGACAAATCTTCACTGCTACCACAAAATCACACGATTGGACAAATTTCACTAATGTATTAAAAATTTCTAGCATTGGGACCAAACACGCCAAGGACAACATAATTTCCACATCATATAACAACTCAAGATTGGAGGTAGCCAAGGCAATGGTGAGAGAATCCAAAGCCATCTTCATCAAGAGGGGGTGATATTCACAAAGAACATGTTTCACAACTAATAACATAGAGATCTAACGTGTTTTCACATTGCGCAAGATCTTATTTCCCTTTGTTTCCATAATCTCTACTAGTTTAATAAACTCCAAGTATCTCTTTAGGCTTTTTGCAAAGTATGAATACAAATATTGCATGAGGTTTTTTAACCTTGTAATTGTTGGTAGATTAGAAAATGTTTGCATCACCAAATTGCATTGGTGAGCCATGCAATGCATGCCCACAATGAATGGTGTGTAGTCCCACTAGATTTACATTGTGATTCCATTTTGCGTTCCTTCAAACACATTAATTCCATCTGCCCCAAAGGAAACAAGCGTATTAACAATGTGTTTTTTTGAAATCCCTCCACAAAGTTTAAGATAGTTCATAAACACCTTTGTAAGGTTGTTTGAATTAGAACTATGCACAATCTATTCCATAATCAACAAAATTGAAATTTGACACTAATCTTTTAACACATATCCATGTATTCAAATCCAATTTTGGTTGTCCATGCTTGTGGCTTTATCAATTATCAATGCAACATATGAAACATTGACCATGGCCACTTTCGATGTTGCCATGATTTTGGTTATGGATGTAATCTGCCATCTCCCAGCCAACAAAGTCATTCCAATGTTTTTTCAAAAAAAAATTCAACATTAAAAAATCAAATAGAACTTTTAAATAACCTTATCTTTGAATCCTTGTTTCACTTTGAATCTTTGTTTCATCCTTAAATATTAGTCATCCAAAAACAAAAAAAACCAGATTCAAACAAAGATGAATATTTTTTTATAAAGGAAGGTGAAGAGCCATAGTTTTTTCATGAACGGCCATTTATTACATTACATTCATAGCAATGTAAACCAACATAAAATGAAATCAAAATCAAAACTAAAGTTGGAACTCATTTTTACCTCCAACCTATTGAGAAAAGGGAGTTTCAAGCTTCGCTTATTACCAATGTATTTTTTTGGCTATTAGGTTTTGATCTCAACCTAAGTTCATTGCCTTAATGGGAAAACTACTATTCTTCACCTAGCGTCTTCTTTCTCTTGTGGATATTTTTCTTATCAATTAAGTTTTGAACTCAATTTGTAAATGGCATTTCAATTAACCAAACATGACTGATACTTCAAAAACAAGGATAACAATTTGTGAGAGAGGATTCTTCAAACAAAATGCAATCTAGGGTCACTTTTTGTTTCACTTGAAGTTGAAAATGTCACATGTTTCTTGCAAAAGTGTTACAAGGAGACCAGAGGCCAACTTTTGATGGTATATGTGAGCCATGGCATGAAGAACCACCAAATCTTTCAATACATTAAAACATCTCTTACAATACCTCTTATGGAGGCCTCTTCCAAGGTCTATGGCATCCAACATAGAGTGTTAATTGTTTTCCCATCCCCAACCCATACACATGAGAAATTGAATAGCTTAAGGTGAAAGATTATTTTAAATGCAACCATTTGATTGGCAATCACTTTAGTCCACCAATCAAAAGCGGTCATTTTTTGTGTATAGTGCATTTGAAAAAGCACTATTGTGTGCACATTTACTAAACCAAAACCTAATTTTACCTTATCTAAAGACTAGGAACAAAAGTCTTGTGTTGTACATCGCTATACTACACATACACAAGTGCTTTTGGTTTTCCAAATCATAAGATTTTGCGAGACAAATTCCTATTGCACACACAATAAAGTTTTTTGAAAAAATCTTAAACCCCCCATGTTTATCATGTGTCCTACTTCAATTTCATTATGTTTGAGTAAAGTGATAAATTACATAATTAAATGTATTTTGGCTTTTGTAACACGTTGTGCAACCTTTTATTGCCATCCATGCATATATGCTATTTTTCTGGATAAATGGAATCTAATTTTGTAAAAAGGTAAATCACTTTGTGTTGCATTTGATGTGATTATGTAGTCATTACAATATGGGTGCAAACTCTTTTAATACAATTGGGAAAATGTTGAACATAGTTTGGGGTATTTAATATGGCTTGTACAAAAATCATGTGTACCATATATGTATCATATTTTATAACTTTTACATGTTGCATAGATTGATGCATATAACATTTCCTCATGGTGTTATCACATGTCATTTTTCTATATCATGGCATATCACAAATTATAATTAAAATAATTTATTTTTTTATGGTAAAAAGTCACCAAATTTTGACTTGAATTTGGGTTTTACTATCACTCCACTAAATTTTTAAAGAAATTTTTTAAAGCAAGCTCACTTGATGGCACCCTAAGTGGTTTCCTTTTCCTTCTTTTTCACTATACTCAATTATAATATAACTTATCGTAACATGGTTTGAATTGTTTTGTGTTTTTGTGTGTAATTTAAATATTTATGTTAGCATTATATTTGGCTTTTGACTACCCATCAAAATGTCACCATTGAAGTAACTTTGTAGAATATTTTATAAAAAAACCTTGAACTAAAAGGCTTACAAGGGCCATTGGGCAAGGTTAGAGAAGCAAATGGAAATTAGGCGGGGGGAAAAAAATTGGTGGCTTGGTGAACACTATTTAGAAAGGTGTAATAAAGTGTTTCAATAAGAGAATCCATCACATATGTAATCACATAACATTTACGAACATGTATGATTCAAGGCCAATTTATCTTTGTATATTTGGTGGGAAATAAATCTGATTCTTGTTGTCATTGTTCAATAAACATTAATTCATCCTCCATCCCAACAAATCTTTGTTGCAATTAATGTTTATAAATTAAAAGGATATGTGATATATTAAACTTTGTGCAAGTGTGAAACTTAAAATTTACCAAAAATGTCCCAAAATATTTGTTAGTTACAATTTACCACAACTCAACACGATACAATACTTCAATGACATGCATGCCATAAATCATTGCCATAATGTTCCTTTTGGCAAAAAAGCCTAGTTGTTATTTGGTTGGAATAAAAAAAAATCTTGATTTATTTTGTGATGGGGCTTAAATAATTATTTAACTGTAGAAACTCTCAATTTGACAAATATATTTAATCCATTTTCTCCAAACTATTTTCTATTTCCCTAAAAAAAAAGTTTGTTTTTTACAATGAATGTTTCCCCAAAAAACAATTATCCATATGAACCATTGTTACTTGGAAATGAACAACAATTATGCCGATAATTAATTTATTATGCACAAACAAGATTTGAAAGTCATTGAAATATTTATCTAAATATCCACAAGTTTGGGTCCCATCATTTAAGGCATGTTTGGATTATGGCAAACTATTTTCATTGTTTCAAAAACAAGTAATGTTATCATGATTTTTATCAAGTGGTTATAAAGTATCGCCTAAAAGTTCAAACTTATGTTCTACGACATGGGCCTTATGGCCTCCAACTTTTTTCTCACAAGAATTGATCAAAGCCTTAGACATGGTGATGCGCCCCCAAGTTCCTTGTTAGACCCAAAAAGGGTCCAACTATGTTAAGGAGCGAAAATAGTTGGAACTTGGTGCCGCTCCTAGCTTCCAGCACTAAAGGGGGGGGTGAGAGGGGCGTGCTGAAAGCTGCAGGATTAGACTAGGAAGAGGGACAAGCTACTTAGTTATTCGATCCTACATCCAAAACCAACCAACAAGTTGGTTAGAACTCATTCTGCACATTTTTAGTGTTGGGACAAGCCACGGGCAACCTTGGATTCACTTGACTCACCATGGCTTGGACTCGAAGGAAGCCACCACCTTCCTCCATATAGTATTCTCTGCGTCTCTCCGCCGCACTTGCATCCAAATGGCATTTTTTCCCAGGACTCCTAAAGTGGAGTCCCGAAACTGTCCCGGTTTAGACTCCTGGGACTTTGGGCGTTCTTAACTTCTTGCTCTGACCTCCAATTAGGACGTGGTCTAAAGTAAACTTGTAGATCTCCTTGAAAGCTTTCCAACGGTGTGTCGCACTCCACCTGCACACACCGGAATCAGGTCGATTCCCAACTTTTAGTGGTTGGGAGTCAAATTGCCAATTTGACTCTTAACCTTTCTTTCGCCTATAAATTGTGTTGCAGATGTCCAAATGGGTCATGCAAGGCCATTTTGGACATTTACCTTCCGAGACCTTTCCAACGGTATAAAGAACACCTCAATGCAAGGTGTTTTGACCCCTGCAATCGAATTGTGAATTTTTAGGAGTCCCAAAGGACTCCCAAGTCCCATTTTCAAGAATGTGAGTGGCGACCTCACACTTCCCTCAAAGTGGGGTTACAACACATGGCAAGAAAAAAATTCTTACAATTCAATTCCAGTTTGTCAAAATATGTATATTCAAAACATGTATTTTTGGGCAAGAAATATGTGCCACATGAGACCCATGGTGCAATGAGAACAATGTTAAAGTTTTTAAACAAACTCTACATGTTACCAAACTTCATACTATGTTTTGGGAGATATGGGCACATTTGCAAGCAACTAGGCAATTACCCCTACCTATAAAAAGGGCTTTATGCTTAGGCAGGAACTCGCCCATATCTAGTATAATATAAGGTGTAATAGGGTGGTTGGAGCTCTTTTTTTCCCTAATAGCCTCTAGGATGTTGTATTATTATAGATTATTCATAAAATTTTTACTAAGGAGACCATGGACCCCTTTATAAATGTGTGGATGGTCCAACAATTTAGGTGAAGGGATGGGTTTTTTTTTTCCTTGTGTGTTTTGATGTGAAGGAAGGTGCAAAGTCAATGAATATGTTAAACTATGTGTGGACAATCCACATTTACTACATTGTCCAACCATATATTTGGGTGAGAGGATGTGAAGTTTTTCTTTTCTTTTCTATCTTGAGGGTGAATGAGGGTGGAAGAGGGGTGGAATATTCTCCCCTCTCTCGTAACTTTCATCACTTTTTAGGGATGTAATGCAAGGGTTATTCACCTTAGTTTTTTTTCCCTTTTCTTTCACAACTTTTTGAAGATGTAATGTATAGCCCATTCCCCTTGGTTTGTTCCTTTTTTCCCCTCATAACTTTCTTTTTCATTTTATCTCTTTTTTTTTTCTTTTTTTTTTCCGCATGCCCATAATTTCTTGTTTAACTCACTATTTTGATTTCGTAAAATTGTGTAATCATTTTTTTTTCTTGATATTTATTTTATGTTATTTTTCAGACATTTTATGAACCATTTGACCTTTGTTTTTTTCTTTCCCATGCATTTTCTCACAATTATTTTAACATAAATACTTGTTGGTTCATTTTTGGTCACAATTCATAAAGGTGGAGGGTGTTGAAATAGTTTTTTTCTTCCCATAGATTGTGGATGGTTAGTGATATATTTTTTTCCTTTTCCCTTAAAGGGGTACTTCTAACTTGCAAGTCTTTTTTGTTTTGTTTTGCAAATCTTCCAAAGGAGGGTGTTTTTTTTGGTGGTCACAGTATCATAGGCTACCCCACTTTGGATCTTTCCTTTTTTTCTTGTTTATCTTTTTAGCTTTCCTTCTTTTTAAAAAAAAATGTTTCTTGGTTTTTATTTGGTTTTTATTTGGTTTTTTTTCTTTAGTTCTTTTCTTTTCTTTTCTTATTTCTATCCCCCCCTCTTTTCCC
>Ga0116229_10001385_pt1 | contig 37752 bp, 31 predicted proteins | sample S1TSphgellanicum_3_FD_87313 | JGI IMG/M metagenome (GOLD analysis project Ga0116229, IMG submission 87313) | Host-associated microbial communities from peat moss isolated from Minnesota, USA - S1T2_Fc - Sphagnum magellanicum MG | ecosystem: Host-associated > Plants > Peat moss > Unclassified...
AAATAGCTGAAGAAGATGATCAGCGCGGCATAGAGCGCCATGTAGACCGGCTGGCCCGGCGCCATCAGGGTGGTGATTTCGCTGACCACGTCGGACAGCCAGGGCGGCATCCAGGCGGGCATGGTCGCGGTGCCGGAGAAGCCGGCGATGGTCGCGGGCAGCACCAGCAGCGAGCTGGCGAAGATCGGCGGGATAACGCCGGCGGTGTTGATTTTCAGCGGCATATGGGTGGCGTCGCCGCCGAACATGCGGCTGCCGCGCTGCTGCTTGGGATATTGGATGACGACGCGGCGCTGCGCCCGCTCCATGAACACGATGAAGGCGATGACGCCGAAGCCCAGCACCAGGAACGCGATGATGAAGAACGGCGAGAGGCCGCCGGTGCGACCGAGTTCCAGCAGGTGACCCAGCGCCTGCGGCAGATTGGCGACGATGCCGGAGAAGATGATCAGGCTGACGCCGTTGCCGATGCCGCGCGAGGTGATCTGCTCGCCGAGCCACAGCAGGAACATGGTGCCGCCGACCAGCGTGACGACGCAGGACGCGCGGAAGATCCAGCCCGGGTCGATCACCGCGCCGACGCCGGCGGCGCTGCGCATCGATTCCAGGCCGACGGCAATACCGTAAGACTGGAAGATGCCGATCAGCACGGTGAGGTAGCGGGTGTATTGGTTCATCCGCTTGCGGCCGGCTTCGCCGTCTTTCTTCAGGGCCTCCAGGCTCGGGATCGCGCCGGCCATCATCTGCACGATGATGCTGGCGCTGATATAGGGCATGATGGCGAGCGCGAAGACCGTCATGCGGCCGAGCGCGCCGCCGGAAAACATGTCGAACATGCCGAGGATGCCGCCGGCGTGGCGGTTCAGCATTTCGCCCATGACCGCGGCGTCGACGCCCGGCACTGGCACATAGGTGCCGAACCGGTAGACGATCAGCGCACCCAGGGTGAACCAGATGCGGCGGCGGAGTTCGGTGGCTTTGGCAAGCGTGCCGAAATTCAGGCTGGAGGCGAGTTGTTCGGCGGCCGAGGCCATGCGCCGATCCTTTGGGATGGGTTTAGAGCGGGGTATCTAGGCGGCGGGCCGGGGGGAGGCAAGAAAGGAAGAAAGTTCTTATTTTTTAAAAAAAAGAAGCAAAAAACTTTTGCCACTTGGCACACGCGGCCGATGGCGAAGTTGGTGCGTATGCCAACGGGCAAACGTTTTTTGCTTCTTTTTTTCAAAAAAGAAGGCCTTTCTTTCTGGCACGCGAGAAGGTGGGCTGAAGCCCAACCCTACCCGATCAGGAACCAGAGCCGGAAAAGCTGTGTCTCGCCAAAGCTTTGCCGCTGCAGGCCGGGATGCCGCAGGGCGGCCAGGCGGGGCCTTACGCCGCCGCGCAGGCCGGCGGAGATCAGCTCCAGCGCGTCCCTGGCGGGCGGGGATAGTAATTCCGGTTGCGCCGCCAGGGCTTCCGCGTGCTGGCGGAAGGTGCGCATGAACACGCCGGGGCCGCGGCGGACGGCGGCAACGGCGCGTTTCCAGGGCGAGAGCGGCACGCCGACCGCGTTGCCTTCATGCTGGCGGTAGAGCACGGTCGCCGCGTCATCGATCAGCACGCGGCCGCCGGCCGCGGTGACGACCAGGTAGGCCCACCAATCATGCAACGTGGCGGGCGGCGCGCGGCTGGCGGCGATCAGGCGCACCGCGGCGGGGTTGAGCATGACCGTGCAGCCGGTGGCGATGTTCTGGGTCAACGCCTGCGGAAAGCCGGGCGGCTCGGCGAGCCGGGCGCTCAGCCGGATCGGGCGCAAGGACGCGGTGACCAGCGACTGGCGGGCGCAATACAGCGCCGGCAGGTGGTCGCCCACCTGGGTGAGGGCCGCCACGCCGCGGGCGAGCTTTTCCGGCAGCCAGACGTCGTCCTGATCGGCGAAGGCGACGATGCAATTGTCCGGCGCGCGGCGCAGCAGGGTGAGGAAGCTTGCGGTAATGCCGATGCGGCCGCGATTATCGGGGCATTCGACCACCTTGCCGGCGCCGTCCCCGGCGGCAAAGGCGCGGACAATATCGGCCGAGCGATCCTCCGACCCGTCGTCGCGCCAATAGAGCTTCCAGGCCGGCCCGTGCAGCTTCAGGAAGCTCGCCAACTGGTCGGGCAGATAGGTGGCGCCGTTCCAGGTGGACAGCAGGATGGCGACGTTGGCCGGAGTCATGGCGCGGGTTTAAGCCGCCACGGTGGCGGCGCAAATGGCGGTCACCGCACGCGCCAGGCTGTCCTGCCAGGGCGGCAGGCGGATGCCGAAGCGCGCCGCGAGTTTGCTGCAATCAAGCCGGCTGTCGGCCGGGCGCCGCGCCGGCGTCGGCCAGTCGGCGGTGGCGATCGGGTCCACCTCGGGCACCGGCCAGCCGAGCGGCCCGGCCGCGGCGAAGATCGCCTGGGCGAAACCATGCCAGCTCGTCTCGCCGGCGCCGGTGGCATGGTAGATGCCGCCGCCATCGGCCGGCCCGCGCATCTGGTCGGCCACGGCGAGGATGGCGGCGGCCAGGTCATCGGCGTTCGTAGGGCAGCCGCGCTGGTCGGCGACGACCCGCAGGCGGTTGGTCCGCCGGCTCGCGTTCAACATCGTGCGCACGAAATTCTTGCCGCCTTCCGCATAGACCCACGCTGTGCGCAGCACGACCGCGCCTGGCAAGGCGGCCAGCACGGCGCGCTCGCCTGCCAGCTTGGTGGCGCCATACACGCCGGTCGGGTTGACCGCGTCGGTCTCGACGTACGGGGCACCCTTGCTGCCGTCAAAAACATAGTCGGTCGAGACGTGGATGAGTCTCGTGCCGTGGCGCGCGCAGAGCGCGGCCAGGCGGGCGGGGCCGGTCTCGTTGGCGCGGCGTGCTGCCTCCGGCTCGGATTCCGCGAGATCCACGGCGGTCCATGCGGCGGCATTGACCACCAGCGGCGGGGCGCCGGCGGCGAACAGCGCGTCGATGCTGTCGGGCCGGTCGAAATCGAACGCGGGCCGGCCGACCACGCGGACGCGGCCGGCGGCGGCGGCCGCCAGGGCGGTCGCCAATTGGCCGGTGCCGCCGGTGACGAGCAGGGAGGTCATAGCGAAAACCAATCTTGCGCGGCCTGCCAGCCGGGCAGCACGGTGTCCTTGTCCGACAGCACCGGGCCGCTGGCCGGGAGCGGCCAGGGCAGCGCCAGCGTCGCGTCATTCCAGATCACGCCGCGCTCGGACGCGCGGTCATACAGGCTGGTGACCTTGTAGAACACCTCGGTATCCGGTTCGAGCGTGCAGAACCCATGCAGGAAGCCGGGGGGCACCCAGAGCTGGGCGAAATTCTCGGCCGAGAGCGTCGCCGCCGCCCATTGGCCGAAGGTGGGGCTGCCGCGACGGGCGTCGACCGCGACGTCCCAGATCGCGCCGCGGAGCACGCGGACCAGCTTGCCTTGAACGAACGGTGCGACCTGGCAATGCAGGCCGCGGACCGTGCCAGTGGCGGCGGAGAAGCTCTGATTATCCTGGATGAGCGGTTGGTCGATGCCGGCTTCGGCAAGCCTTGGGGCCACGTAGGTCTCGGCGAAGAAGCCGCGCGCGTCGCCGTAGCGCTTCGGCGTGATGACCGCGACGTCGGGGATGTTGAGGCGTTCGATTTGCAAACTCACCTACCAGAGAAGAAGGAAGTCTTATTTTTTGAAAAAAAGAAACAAAAAACTTTTGCGCCTGCGCCTCCACCGCCTGACGCGTGCGTCGTCAGCTTGCGCGGGACCAAACGGACAAAAGTTTTTTGGTTCTTTTTTTCAAAAAAACACTTCTTTCTCTAAGCATCGGCCAGGTCATGCAGCAGCCGCCCCAGTTCGGTCTTGCCGAGCCGCTTGGCGTGGCCACGCAGCACGGTGTCATCAATGAATCCCATGCGGAACGCCACTTCCTCCGGGCAGCCGACCAGCAAGCCTTGGCGGCTTTGGATGGTCTGCACGAAGCCGGCCGCCTGCAGCAGCGAGTCCGGGGTGCCGGCGTCGAGCCAGGCGCAGCCGCGGCCGAGGCGCTCCACATGCAATGACCCGTCCTCCAGATAGAGGCGGTTCAGGTCGGTGATTTCCAGCTCGCCGCGGGCGCTGGGTTTGACGCTGCGGGCGAATTCGGTGACGCGCGCATCGTAGAAATACAGGCCGATGACGGCCCAGGGGCTGGGCGGGTCCTTCGGCTTTTCAATGATATCGGTGGCGCGGCCGTCGGGGCCGAACACGGCGACGCCGTAGCGTTCCGGGTCGCGCACCTGATAGGCGAAGACGGTCGCACCTTCCGGGCGCGCCGCGGCAGCCTGGAACGCGGCGGACAGATGCTCGCCGAAAATCAGGTTGTCGCCGAGGACCAGCGCGCACGGTGCGCCGGCGAGCCAGGTGTCGGCGATCAGGAACGCCTGCGCGATGCCCTCGGGCCGCGCCTGCTCGGCATAGGTGAAGCGGACGCCGAGGCCGGCGCCATCGCCGAGCAGGCGGCGGAATTGCGGCAGGTCGTCGGGCGTGGAGATGATCAGGATATCGCGGATGCCGGCCAGCATCAGCACGGTGAGCGGATAATAGATCATCGGCTTGTCGTAGACCGGCAGCAATTGCTTCGATGCCGCCAGCGTCATCGGATGCAGCCTGGTGCCGGAGCCGCCGGCGAGCACGATGCCCTTCATGTCCATCCGGTCGGTTCCTTTCTTAAGCCGCGGTGCCGAGGCGCTGGCCGGCATAGGTGCCGGCGCGCACGCCCTGCCACCAGGCGCTGTGGTCGAGATACCAGTCGATGGTCAGGCGGAGGCCGGCCTCGAAATCATGCGCGGCGCGCCAGCCGAGCGACGTTTCGGCGTAGCCGGGATCGATTTCATAGCGGAAATCATGGCCGGGGCGATCGGTGACGAAGCGGATCAGGCGCTCGCGCGGGCCGGCTTGGTCCGGCAGTTTTTCGTCCAGGATGGCGCAGATGGCGCGGACCACGTCGATGTTGCGGCGGGGCTGGCGGGCGCCGATGGCGTAGGTTTCGCCGGGCTGCCCGCGCTCGATCACCGTGAGCAGGGCGGCGGCGTGATCCGCCACGAACAGCCAGTCGCGCTGGTTGGACCCGTCGCCGTAGACTGGCAGGGTTTTGCCTTCCAGCGCGTTCAACAGCACCAGCGGGATCAGTTTTTCGGGAAATTGCCAGGGGCCGTAATTGTTGCAGGTGTTGCTGACGAGCGTCGGCAGACCATACGTGTGCTGCCAGGCGCGGGCCAGATGGTCGGACGCGGCCTTGCTGGCGGAATACGGGCTGCGCGGATCGTAGGGCGTCGCTTCGGTGAAGGGCGGGTCGGTGGGCCCCAAGGCGCCGAACACTTCGTCGGTCGAGACGTGATGGAAGCGGAATTTTTCCCGCGCGGTCCCGTCCAGCGTGGCGAAATAGGCGCGCGCGGCTTCCAGCAGCGTGAAGGTGCCGACGACGTTGGTACGGATGAAATCGGCGGGGCCGTCGATCGAGCGGTCGACATGGCTTTCGGCGGCCAGGTGCATCACCGCGTCCGGCCGTGTTTCGGCGAAAACATGGCGCATCGCGTCGGCGTCGGCGATGTCGGCCTGAACCAGCGTGTGGCGGGGGTGGCCGTGGGCGGATTCCAGCGCGTCCAGCGAGGCGGCATACGTCATCTTGTCAACGTTCACGATTTCGTGATCGGAGTTGCGTAGCACATGGCGAACGACGGCGGAACCGATGAAACCGCACCCGCCGGTAATCAGAAGACGTGCGCGCAAGAGTTATTCGCCTTAAAGTTGCATTTCACTCTGGCATCCGGCCACGTTGTTGGGAGAAACGCAACTAAAAGCTGGCCATAAGGCGTGGTGTTTGCGCCCCGGCACCGATACGCCTCCGGGCACGCCCCAGGATGAAAGGGAACGGATCAATTATGAAGCAGCGGGCGCCGATGCGGGTGGATTACCAGGTGACGCCGGACGGCGTGCTGCACGCCGTGCTGCGCGGCCCCGGCGCCACCTCGCGTGATCAGGTGGCCATTGCGCTGGACGGTGTGGTCGCCGCGGTGGTGGGCACCACGCCGGGCGGCCGTGCCACGCGGCACGTGACGTGGGATTTGCCGCGGCAGGCGATGCCGGTCGCGATCGATCTGCTTGCGGTGCCGGATGGCGAATTGCTGCTGCCGGTGCCGGGCGATCTGGCGCGCGTCTATGCGCTGGAGGCGACGGCGCCGGTGCTGCATGGGCTGGTGCTGGATGGCGGTTTCACCGCGGCCGCGTTCCTGGACGATGTGCTCGGTGTGGAGGTGATGGACGGCGCGACCCCGGTCGGCCGGTCGCTCGCGCATCGCCAGGCCGGGACCGGCACGTGGCAGTACACGGTGCCGATCGCCGCGCTGCTGGTGCCGGGCCGCACGGCGCGGCTGCATCTGCGCATTGCCGGCCGCGTGCTGGACCAGCCGGTGGTGACGCTGACGCCGAAACAGCTTGGCTTCGCCGGCTGCCTGGACGTGGCGGCGCCTTTGCGGGTCGAGGGATGGGCGGTCAGCCTGCGCGCGCCGGGCCGGCCGGTGATGCTGGAAGTTCTGGTGGATAACGCGGTGGTGGCGACCGTGGCGGCGGACCGCAAGCGCGCGGACCTGGCCGGGCTGGAGATGCCCGACGTGAAGCTGGGCGATGGGCGCTGCGGGTTCGCGGTGGAGTTGCCCGAGCCGGAGGATCCGCACGCGCGCAAGCGGGTGGGCGTGCGGATCGCCGGCGAACGCACCGAGCTCACCGGCAGCCCGGTGGTGATCGACCCGATGCCCGATCTGCTCGGCCGGTTCGATACGCTGCACGGCATGTCCGCGCATGGCTGGGCGCTGGACCGCGCCCATCCGGGCCGCCTGCTGATGGTGGAGGCGGTGGGGCCGGGCGGCGAGGTGCTGGGCACGGCGCCGGCCAATAATTTCCGCGGCGATTTGCTGGGCGCGGGCCTGGCGGACGGGTTGTGTGCGTTCAAGATCGATATTTCGGCGCATTTCGACCGGCTGGTGGGGCAGGACATCGCGGTGCGGTTTGCCGGCACGCAGGTGATGCTGGCCGGGTCGCCGATCCGCATCATGCCGAATGGCAATATGCAGCGCTTCCTGCGCCGGCGGGACATTTTCCTCAATCGGCCGGGCGTGCTGCCGCGGCTGAAGCGCGCGCTGACGCATCGCGCCGGGGACATGGGCATATCCATCATCATGCCGGTGTTCGACACGCCGCGCGCCTGGCTGTCCGAAGCGCTGGAGAGCGTGCGGCACCAGTTCTGCGAGAATTGGGAGCTGATCTGCGTCGATGACGGGTCGACCGCGCCGCACGTGCAGGAATTGCTGGCGAGCTACGCCCGCAATGATGTGCGTGTGCGCGTGCTGAGCAGCCCGCAGAATGTTGGCGTGACGCGGGCGACCAATTTCGGGCTGCGCGCGGCGCGTCATCCCTACGTGACGTTCCTGGACCATGATGATTACCTGGAGCCGGATGCGGTCTGGCAATTGATCCGCGCGGTGCGGCTGACTGGCGCCGATCTGATTTATGGCGACGAGGTGCTGACCGACGAGAATTTACGCGGTGTGCTGGAGTTCCGCCTGCGCCCGGCGTTCAGCCATGATTTCTATCTCAGCCACCCGTATTTCGTGCACCCGATCTGTGTGCGCACCGATCTGGCGCGCGCGATCGGGGGGTGGGATGAGAGCATGAAAATCTCGGCCGACGTGGATTTCGTGCTGCGCGTGATCGAGAACGCAGCCAGCGTCGCGCATGTGCCGGCGGTGCTGTATCGCTGGCGGACGCACACGGCCAGCACCGGGCATGCCAAGCAGGATAGTGTCATGGCCTCCACGGTCGCCGCGTTGCAGCGGCATCTGGATCGGTTGGGGCGGGGTGGCACGGTCAGCGAGGGGCCGTGGTTCAATCAGTTCCGTGTCGATTGGCCGGCGAGCCATGGCAAGATCCTGATTGTGATGCCGACCAAGAACGGTCAGAAACTGTTGCAGACGGCGGTGGAAAGCATCGAGCGGACCGGCGGGGGCGTGGATTACCGGCTGGTGGTGATCGACCACGAGTCCGATGACCCGGCGGCGCGGGCGTATTTGCGCAAACTCAGCGCGCGACACATCATCATGCCGTACGAGGGCGAATTCAATTTCTCGCGCATGAATAACCAGGCGGTGAAGCGCTATGGGGCCGATTGCGAGTTCGTGCTGTTCCTGAACAACGATATCGAGGCGACGCAGGCCGGGTGGCTGGATCGGCTGCGGGCGCTGGCGCATCGCAATGACGTGGGCGCGGTGGGCGCGCTGCTGATGTATCAGGACAAGCGCGTGCAACATGCCGGCGTGGTGCTCGGGTTCAATAATTCCGCCGACCATGCGCTGCGGTTGCAGGAGGTTTTTCTCAACGAGGCCGGGCGGCGCAATCTCGGGTATAATTGCGGGTTGACCAGCGTGCGCGATTATTCCGCGGTGACCGCGGCGTGTATCATGATGCGGCGCGCGGTGTTCGAGCAGGTGCGCGGGTTCGATGAGAAGTTCGGCATCGGGTTCAATGACACCGATCTGTGTTTGCGGATTGTCGATGCGGGCTACAAGGTGCTTTATGATGGGCACACCTTATTATATCATTATGAGTCGGCGACGCGGAGCCAGACCAAGCAGGTTTTTCATCCGTCCGACACCAAGCGGATGGTGAAGCGCTGGGGGAAAAAGCTCGCGGCGGGGGATCCGTTTTACAATCCGAATTTGTCGCTGCGGACGCAGGACCATGTGCCGCGGGAGGATGCCGGGTGCCGGATCGTGAATGCGCCGCGGGTGGTGCGGTTACGGTAGAAAAGAAAACTGTGTTCCTTTTTTGAAAAAAGAACCAAAAATTTTTTTCTTGGCATACGTGGCCCACTTCGAATTGCGCCGCGTCAGCCAAGGAGCAAAAGTTTTTTGCTTCTTTTTTTCAAAAAAGAAGGCCTTCCTTCCTTCGCTCACCCGTGGCACCAACCGTGCCATGAACGCCATCCACCCGACGCGCCCCAATGCGCTTGCCGGCAGTCCGTTGGACCGCGCGGGCCACCATCGCACCGATGCCGCCTGGATTACCGCGCGGCTTGCAGATCCGGCGACGCTGTTTGCGCCGGTGTGGCGGGCGCGGACGCTGATGCGCACGGCGCAGGGCGCCGCAGCGGAGGCGGCATTGCTGCCGGGGGCTGTGATCGGCGATGCGGCGGCGCGGCACCCGTGGGCGTTCCTGGGGCTGCTGGGGGAGGCGGCGGTGTTCGCGATCGACCTGTCGGCGCTCGACGATCCGCTGCCGGGCGTTGCCGATGCGGCGTTTCACGATCTGCGCCGCATTGGCGGCAGCGTGGCGCCGGCGGACGCCTCGATCATGGCGCATGCCCGCGGGCTGATGCATTGGCGGGCGCGGCATCGGTTTTGCGGTGTCTGCGGCGCCGCATGCGTGCCGGGCAGCGCCGGCCATGTGGCGCTGTGCCAGGGCTGCGGGACGCATCATTTCCCGCGCACCGACCCGGCGGTGATCATGCTGGTGACGGATGGCGACCGCGCCTTGCTGGGGCAGCCGTCTGCGTTCCGCACGATGCGCGTGTTCACCACGCTGGCCGGGTTTGTCGAGCCGGGGGAAAGCCTGGAGGAAGCGGTGGCGCGGGAGGTGTTCGAGGAGACGGGGATTCGCGTTGCCCGCGTGCGGTACCATTCCAGCCAGCCGTGGCCGTTTCCGAGTTCGATCATGCTCGGGTTTCACGCCGATGCGGTCAGCCGTGATATCGTTATCGACGCGAATGAACTGATTGAGGCGGGGTGGTTTACGCGCGACCAATTGCGCGATCCGGAGGGATTTGTGCTGCCGCCGGATTTTTCAATTGCACGGCGGCTGATTGACGAATGGCTGCACGCGTGAGGGTGCTGGCGATGAGTCTGCTGCTGGCCGGGTGTGCGGCGGCGGACGAGCGCACGCCGCAAGCGTTTTGCGCCGCTGCGGCGAATCGCGATCCGGCGGTCAAGGCGCTGGTAGTGCGGGGGGTGAGCAATCCGTCGTTCATCACCCAGTCGGGGAGTGAAATAGAGGCGGCGAGGGCGGCGTCGGTGCGGGCTTGCCTCAAGCGGCAGGGGATTGTGCCGCCGAGCGATGGCGTGCAGGGGACGCCGCACGGGGATACGTTGTTTCAGTAGGGAAGCGTTGCGTTCGGACGGCGCGAAATTGGTGGGTTGGAGCCCACGCTACCGAGCGGCGGTTGTTGTCGCGTCGGGGGCGGACCTCGCTTCGCTCTTGCGCCCTACGTGGTTTTGTTTTCGTAATGGCTGTGATGATGCATGGGGTGATGAAGGCGCAGGAGCAAAAGTTTTTTGCTTCTTTTTTTCAAAAAATAAGACCTCCCTTCTATTCCTGCGCGGTCGCGGTCGCGGTCGCGGGCGCGGGCGCGGCGGCGGCGCCGGCTAGAAGGCCGCCGTCTATTACGAATTCCGCGCCGGTGATGTAGCTGGCTTCGTCGGAGGCCAGCAGCACGGCGAGAGCGGCTACTTCCTCGGGGCGGCCGAAGCGGCGCAGGGGTGTGTCGGCAACGAAACTGGCCATGCGGGATTCGAGCGCTTCGCCGTGCAGGCCTGCCAGCATGGGTTCCCACATGGGGGTCAGGATGGCGGCGGGAAAGATTGTGTTGCAGCGGATGGCGAGGTGCTGTTCGGCGCAATAGAGTGCAACACTCTTGGTGTGATTGCGGATGGCGGCTTTCGACGAGGCGTAGGCGGCAGCACCAGGTATACCGACCAGGCCGGATCGGCTGGAGATGTTGACGATGCTGCCGCCGCGGCCGGCCTGGCGCATTGCCTGGATGGCGTATTTGCAGCCCAGGAATGTGCCGTCCAGGTTGGTGCGATGCACCGCGCGCCAATCCTCCAGCGCCGCGTGTTCGGGATTTTGCGGTGCGGTGCTGTGCTCGAAGCCGGTGATGCCGGCGTTGTTGACGACGATATCGAGGCGGCCGAATCGTTGCAGCAACGCGGTGGTGACGCGGGCCCATTCCGCTTCCTCGCGCACATCGAGGTGCGCGTAGGCGGCGCGATCGCCGCGTGACGCGGCGGCGGTGCGGCCGGCTTCGTCGTTCACGTCGGTGATGCAGACATGGGCGGCGGCTTCGGCGACGAACGCGTGCGCGATGGCTTCGCCGATGCCACGGGCGGCGCCGGTAATGAGGGCGATCTTGCCGGCCAGGCGGGGCATGCGCGGGTCCTTGTGTCGTGGCGGGGGGAGGGGCGGATCTCGCGGCACTCTTCGGCCCTACACGTCGTAATGGTTGCGAGCGGTGCGTGGGTGGTGTCGGCGCAGGCGCAAAAGTTTTTTGCTTCTTTTTTTCAAAAAAAGAAGCGCTTCCTTTCTTGCCTCAGCTTTCGAAGATTACCGCACCGAACAGCGTCTTTGCGGTGTCGCGCAGCAGGAATTTTTGCACTTTGCCGGTGGAGGTGCGGGGGAGGGGGCCGAAGGCGAAGGATTTGGGCATTTTGAAGCCGGCGAGGTGGGTGCGGCAGAAGGCGGCGAGGTCGGCTTCGGTGACGGTGGCGCCGTCGCGCAGCTCGATGAAGGCGGCGGGGGCTTCGCCCCATTTTGCGTCGGCGCGGGCGACGACGGCGGCGGCGCTGACGGCGGGATGGCGGCAGAGGACTTCTTCCAGTTCTACCGAGGAGATGTTTTCGCCACCTGAAATGATCACGTCCTTGCCGCGGTCCTTGACGCGGGTATATCCGTCCGGTTCGACAACGGCGAGGTCGCCGGTGCGGAAGTGGCCGCCGGCGAAACATTCCGCGGTGGCCGCGGGGTTTTTCAGGTAGCCTTTCATGACGACGTTGCCGCGGAACATGATTTCGCCGATTGTTTCGCCGTCGGCGGGAACTGGCGTGAGCGTGACCGGGTCGCGCACGCTCATTTCTTCTTCGGCGAGGGAGGCGAAGCCTTGGCGTGCGACTTTGCGGGCGCGTTGCTCGGGCGGCAGGTCGGCCCAGTCGGGTTGCACGGGGCACATGGCGGCGGGGCCGTAGGTTTCGGTAAGTCCGTAGATATGGACCAGATCGAAGCCGATTTCGGCGGCGCGGGAGAAGGTGCGGCTGGGGGGTGGCGCGCCGCCGGTGGTGCCGGTGACGCGATGCGATATGCCCGCCCGCAGCGCATCCGGCGCGTCGATCAGGCTGGTATAGATGATCGGTGCGCCGCTCATGTGGGTCACGCCATGAGCGCGGATGGCGTGGAATATCGCGGGCGGATCGGGGCGGCGGAGGCATATATTGGTGCCGGCGATGGCGGCGACGGTCCAGGGATGGCACCAGCCATTGCAATGAAACATCGGGACGACCCACAGATACACGGCGTGGCGCCGCATGTCCGCGGTGAAGGCGTTGTTCAGCGCGTTCAGATAGGCGCCGCGATGATGTGCGACCACGCCCTTCGGGTTGCCGGTTGTTCCTGAGGTGTAATTCAGCGAAATCGCGTCCCACTCATCGGGCGGCAGCGACCAGGCGAAATCCGGGTCGCCTTGTTGCAGAAAAGTTTCGTACTCGATGGCGCCGACCCGCTCGCCGGGCGCCTCGGCGTCGTCGATATCGACGACCAGCGGCCGGTGATCGTGCGGCAACAGCGCGAGCGCGGCGGCAACGGTGGTGCCGAAGGCGCGATCGGCTAGCAGAACACGCGCCTCGCCATGCTGCAATTGAAACGCGATCGATGCGGCATCGAGCCGGATATTCAGGGCGTTGATGACCGCGCCGGTCATCGGAATGGCGAGATGCGCCTCCACCATCGGCAGCGTGTTCGGCGCCAGGATGGCGACCGTGTCGCCGCGGCCGATGCCGTGTTGCGTCAGCGCCGCGGCGAGGCGGCGGCAGCGCGTGTAGGTCTGCGCCCAATCCTGCTGACGGTCGCCCTGGATGATGGCGGTGCGTGTTGGATACAGCGACGCGGCCTTGGGCAGGAAACTCAGCGGCGACAGCGCCACGTGGTTTGCCGCGACGCGTTCCAGGCCTTCGTCGAAGATGCTGCTCGCCATGGCGGGTTGCCCGAAAAGAGGAAACGCCTTCTTTTTTGAAAAAAAGAAGCAAAAAGCTTATGTTGAGCCTACCGGCGCGTCAGAAGGAAGAAGAAAACCAGGATCGCGTACGGCAAAGAGCAAAAGTTTTTGGTTCTTTTTTCAAAAAAGAACATACTTTGTTTTTATCGGTCACGGAATGAGGCGCGCTGGTAGACGCCCAATACCCGGATTTCGCGAGAGAAAAACGCAAGCTCCTCCAGCGCCAGGCGCAGCGATGCCTGTTCGGGGTGGCCTTCGACGTCGCACAGGAACTCGGTGGCGGTGAAATTGCCGCCGACCATGTAGCTTTCCAGCTTGGTCATGTTCACGCCGTTGGTGGCGAAGCCGCCGAGCGCCTTGTAGAGCGCGGCGGGGACGTTGCGGACGGCGAACATGAACGTGGTCATCAGGCCGGGCGTCTGCGGCGGCGGCACGGCGGGGGCGGGGGCGGCGATGTAGAAGCGCGTGGTGTTGTGCGCGGCGTCCTCCACGTTGGCGCGCAGCACCTGCAGGCCGTGGATTTCGGCGGCGAGGCGGCTGGCGATCGCGGCATCTTCGCGGCGGGCCCAGCGCGCGACCAGTTCGGCGGCGCCGGCCGTGTCCTCCTGCACCACGGCCTGCACGCCGAGCTCGCGGATGATGCCGCGCACCTGGCCGAGGGCCACGGCATGCGAATGCACGCGCCGGACGTCCGCGACGGCGGCGCCGGTGACGCCGAGCAGGCAATGTTCGACGCGCTGGAAATGCTCGCCGACGATCGAGAGGCCACTGCCGGGCAGCAGCGCGTGGATGTCCGGCACGCGGCCGACGAGCGAATTTTCGCACGGCAGCATGGCGAATTCCGCGGTGCCGTCATGCACGGCGCCGATCGCGTCCTCGAACGACGCGCAGGGCAGGGTGGGCCGATCGGGGAACGCGGTACGGCAGGCGAGATCGCTGTAGGCGCCTGGCGTGCCCTGGAACGCGACCGGGCGCATCAGGAGAGCGCCGCGCGGGCGCGCGCCAGGTCGTCCGGTGTGTCGACGCCGAACGGCGCTTCGGCGACGCGCGCCACGGCGATGCGCATGCCGGCTTCCAGCGCACGGAGCTGCTCCAGCTTCTCGCGCAGTTCGAGCGGGCTGGGCGGGAGGGCGACGAAGCGGCCCAGGGCTGCGCGGCGATACGCGTAGATGCCGATATGGTGCCAGAGCGGACCGGCGCCCGCCGGCACGGCGGCACGCGAGAAATACAGCGCCGGCGCGGTCGCGGCGCCGTCGGCGAAGGCGCAGACCGTTTTGACCACCGAGGGCGCGGCGGCCTCGGCGTCGTCGGTGATCGGGGCGACCAGGGTCGCGATGTCCGCGAGCGGGTCGGCCAGCGGGGTCAGGACGCTGTGCAGCAGGGCGGGCGGCAAGGTTGGCAGATCGCCTTGCAGGTTGATCACCACGTCGTGCGCGCCGTCCGGGTCCAGTGCCAGCAGTGCCGCCCAGACGCGGTCGGAGCCGCTGGGGAGTGCGGGGTCGGTCAGCACGGCGGTGCCGCCGGCGGCGTGGACGGCGTCGGCGATGGCCGCGTCACCGCAGGCGACGGCAACGCGGCCGATGCCGGCTGCGTGCGCACGGCGCAGCACGTGGACCACCATGGGCGCACCGCTTATGTCCGCCAGCGGCTTGCCCGGCAGCCGGGTGGCCGCCAGACGCGCGGGGATGATGATGATGGGGGACAATTTTGCCTGGGTTGTCGCGCGGCGGGTGCTTGGCTTAAACGATCGGCGCGCAACATAAGCGGGATGCAGGGCGCCGGGCAAACCACCGGCGCGCGCAGTCTCGCGTTTGGGGTCGGCCGCCTTATGGACAGCATGGAATGGAACAAGATTTTCGGCGCCGTGTTGGTGGCGGGGATTGCGTATAGCGGGCTCGGCGTGGTTGCCGACACGCTGGTGCATCCGCAGCGGCTGAAACAGTCGGTGCTGAAGATCGAGGGCGCGCCCGAGGCGCCGTCGGCGCCGGCGGCGGAGCAGCCGAAACCGATTGCGGCGATTGCGCCGCTGCTCGCGCATGCCAGCGTCACCGATGGCGGCGCGGACGTGAAGAAGCTGTGTTCGGCGTGCCATAATTTCGTCGAGGGCGCGGGGGCGAAGATCGGCCCGGATCTTTATGGCGTGGTCGGGCGGGTGCGGGCGAGCGCGGCGGGCTTTGAATATAGCAGCGCGTTGAAGGGCAAGCCGGGCAATTGGACGTTCGATGATCTGAACGCATGGCTGCATAGCCCGAAGACGTTCGCGCCCGGCACCAAGATGGCGTTCGCCGGCATCGAGGATGACAAAGAGCGGGCTGACGTGATCGACTATCTGGATAGTCTGTCGCACACGCCGGTGCCGCTGCCGCCAGCGAAGTAAGAGTTCTTTTTTGAAAAAAAGAACCAAAAACCCGTTGCACGTTGCGCGTCGCACTTAAGTTGCTCGCTGGAACCGGCCGCCGGCCGCAACGCGCAAAAGTTTTTTGCTTCTTTTTTTCAAAAAAGAAGTCTTTCTTTCATGTTTCCTGATTTTGTCGCGTTTGCCGATTTGCTCGCCGATGCCGCCGGCGCGGTGATTCGCGGCCATTTCCGGGCGGTGCCCATGGCCGAGCAAAAGCAGGATCTATCCCCGGTGACGATCGCGGATCGGGCGGCGGAGCAGGCGATGCGGGCCATGATTGCGGCGCGCTATCCAGGGCACGGCATTCATGGCGAGGAATATGGGCTGGAACGGGCGGACAGTCCGTATCGCTGGGTGCTGGACCCGATCGACGGGACGCGCGCGTTCATCACCGGGCGGCCGATCTTCGGGACGCTGATCGGCTTGCTGCATGAGGGGCGGCCGGTGCTGGGGGTGATCGACCAGCCCATTACCGGGGAGCGCTGGGTAGGTGTCGCGGGTGAGGCGACGCGGTTCCGGGGCGCGTACGGACGCGCCGGCACGCGGCGCTGCGGCGCGCTGGCGGCAGCGGAAGTGTCGTGCACCAGCCCTGAATTGCTGGGCGATGCGTTGCCGCGGTTTGCGCGCCTGGCGAGCGCCGCGCGGCGCGTGACCTGGGGCGGGGATTGCTACGCGTATGGGCTGCTGGCGTTGGGGCAGATCGATGTGATTGCCGAGTGCGGGCTGAAGATCTGGGATTGGGCGGCGCTGGTGCCGGTGATCGAGGGGGCGGGGGGCCGCATGACCGACTGGCAGGGCGCGCCGCTGACGCCGGGCTGCGCCGGCGATGCGCTGGCGGTAGGGGATCCGGGGGTGTTGGCCGATGCGGTCGCAGCGTTGGCGGATACCAATTCGCTTTGAGTTCGACATATCTTGCTGTGTCAGCCTCCACGCGGATTGGGATAACGCCATGGCACGTAAGCCCCGCAAACCGCCGGCCACACCGACCGAGGCCACGTTGCGGGAGGCGGCGCTGGCGCATCTGGCGCGCTATGCGACGACGCGGGCGGGGCTGTTGCGCGTGCTGGACCGGCGGGTGGCGCGGTGGGCGGCCTCGGAGTCCGGCGACATCGAGGGGGCGGCGGCGGGTCGAGACGCCGCGCGGCTGGTGGTGGCGCGGCTGACCGAGAGCGGCGCGGTGAGTGATACGGTGTTTGCGGCGAGCCGCGCGCGCAGCCTGCAGCGTGCGGGCAAGTCGGCGCGGGCGATCGGGGCGCATCTTTCCGCGCGCGGCGTGGGGGCGGCCTTGGCGGCTGAGTCGGCGCGGCAGGATCCGGAGCGCGAGCTGGCGGCGGCGGTGATCCATGTGCGGCGGCGGCGGCTGGGGGCGTTCAGCGCCAAGCCGCCTGGGCCGGAGGTTTTCCGGCGTGAGCTTGCGTCGCTGGCGCGGGCGGGGTTTTCGCAGGCTGTTGCCAGCCGGGCATTGCGGTTGGATCGGGAGGCGGCGGAGGCGTTGATTGCGGCGTTCCGCGCAGATTTGTAGCAAAAAAACGGGCGGCGCCTGGCGGCGCCGCCCGCAAGGTGACGCGCCGCTTGGGGCGCGTTAACCGGGGAGGAAACGCGAGGCCGGCCGGAGCGGGCCTCGATCGGGACCATGCGCCGGCAAGACTAAGGACAAGCTAAAATCTGGCGGAAAAATCATCCATGTTGCGCCGGACGACGTATGGAAGCTGTCGCTGTCGGATGCGATGAAGGTTGCAACCTCGGGTCGGCTACGCCATGTCCGGGGTCGAACGCGTGCGCGAGACCGCGCCTAGGGAGTTTTAGCCATGGGTTTTTCGCCCCAGCACCTGCTTCTGTTCCTGCTGGTCGTGGTGCTGCTGTTCGGCACCGGGCGCATCAGCGGCGTCATGGGCGACTTCGCCAAAGGACTGAAAGCGTTCAAGAAGAATATGGCCGACGACACCGACGTGTCGATGGAGGCCAGCGAGTCCAAGCCGGCCGGCTCGATTTCGCCGCCGGAAACTGTGCGCGCCGCGCGGCCCGAGACCACCAGCGTGCCGCACGCGTAATCTTCGGCCTGACTTTGGCGATGGACCAGAAGCCGGTCCATGTTCCGGTGCGGGCGCAGGAGGATATTATCCGTGCCGGGCGCCGCATGGATCAGCGCGGCTGGGTGCCGGCGACCGCGGGCAATATCAGCGTGCGGATCGACGGGGCGCGGATCGCGATTACGCGCAGCGGCGGCCATAAGGGATTCCTCGACTCGTTTTCGGTGATCGAGGTCGATCTGGACGGCGCGGTGATGACGCCGGGTGCCAAGCCGAGCGCGGAGACGCTGCTGCATTGCCAGATCTATCGCGCGTTGCCGGAGGTGGGCGCCGTGCTGCATGGGCACTCGGTGGCCGGCACCGTGCTGTCGCTCGAGACCGGGGCGGCAGCGATCAGCTTTACCGGCTACGAGGTGCAGAAGATTTTCGCCGGCCAGACGACGCACGCGGCGACGCTCGAGCTCCCGCTGTTCGACAACGACCAGGACATGGCGCGGCTGGCCCGGGCGGTGGCGCCACATCTGGCCCATGCAACGATGGGCTATCTGATCCGGGGCCATGGCATCTATATGTGGGGTCCGGATATGGACACCGCGCTGGCACGGCTGGAGGGCGCTGAATTCCTGCTCTCCTGTGCCCTGGAACGGAGAAAAAGATGAGCCGATTGACTGTGTATGCGGAACAGACGCCCGGTGCGCCGCGCCTGCGCACCGAGGAGCCGGAGGTGATCGCCGCCACGCTGAAGCAAGTCGGCGTGCGGTTCGAGCGCTGGGAGCAACCGGTGGACATCAGCCCGGACGATGACCAGGAGACGATTCTGGCGGCGTTCCGGCCGCATCTGGATGCGCTGATGGGCGATTGCGGCGCCGGGTCGGCCGACGTGATCAAGATGCGCGGCGTGACCGAGGCCTATCCGGCGATGCGGCAGAAATTCATCGACGAGCATACCCACACCGAGGACGAGATTCGTTTCTTCGTGCATGGCGCCGGCAATTTCGTGCTGCACCTGAACGGCGAGGTGTATGACGTGCATTGCACCGCGGGCGACCTGATCAGCGTGCCGGCGGGCACACGGCATTGGTTCGATGCCGGCCAGGATCCGTTCTGCACCGCCCTGCGCGTGTTCACCGATACGTCCGGCTGGGTGCCGCATTATACCGGCGAGAAGATCAGCGCGCTGTTTCCCGTTTCGTGACGGTGCCGCCCGCGGCGGTGGTGACCGACATCGAGGGCACCACCACGCGCATTGCATTCGTGCATGATGTGCTGTTCCCGTATGCGAAGGCGCGGCTGGCCGAGTTTCTGGCGGCACGCGGTGACGATTCGGACGTGGCGGCGTGCGTCGCCGAGGTGACGCGGCTGGTGCCCGGTGAGCCACCCTTGCGGACATTGCTTGGCTGGATGGAGGCCGACGCCAAGGTGACGCCATTGAAGACGTTGCAGGGGCTGATCTGGGCCGAGGGTTATGCGCGCGGCGACCTGCGCAGCGAAGTGTTCCCCGACGTGCTGCCGGCGCTGCGCGCGTGGCGCGGCAGCGGTGTGCGGCTATATGTCTATTCGTCCGGTTCCGAGGCGGCGCAAAAGCAGCTTTTCACCTATCTGCCGGAAGGCGACGTGACCGTGCTGTTCAGCGGGTTTTTCGATACGACGATCGGCGCGAAACGTGAGTCGGGCAGTTATCGCACGATCGCGACCGCGATCGGCCTGCCGGCGGGGGATTTGCTGTTTCTGTCCGATGTCGGCGCGGAACTGGACGCGGCGGCGGCGTCGGGGTGGCGGACCTGCCAGCTGGTGCGGCCGGAGGATGGCACGAAGCCGGCGGCAGGGCATGCGCAGGCGCGCGATTTCAATGGCGTGGCGTCAAGGTTTGGGCTTTGAAGAAAAGCACTGCTTTTTTTGAAAAAAAAGAAACAAAAAAACTTTTGCTCTTGCGCTGGGACGACCCGGCGTGGACTCCGTTCAGCTTGCGCGTACGCCAACGAGCAAAAGTTTTTTGGTTCTTTTTTTCAAAAAATAACGCTGCTTCTTTTTCTTTCTAAATGCCCCGCGCCAAAACATCCATCGGCGATGTGCGCGAAGCCTGCGTGCGCGAGGCGTTCGCCATTATCGGCGAGAGCGGGCTGGAGGCGTTGAGCCTGCGCGACGTGGCGCGCCGGCTCGGCGTGTCGCATCAGGCGCCGTACAAGCATTTCGCGTCGCGCGATCATTTGCTGGCCGTGCTGGTCGGGCGGGCGTTCGACGAATTCGCCGCGCATTTGGATGCGCGCGCGCGCAGTGACGATCCGTGGATCGATTTTTTCCATATGGGCCAGGCCTATCTGGCGTTCGCACGCGCGCGGCCGCTCTATTACCGGCTGATGTTCGGTGCCACGCTGCCCAACCCGGCGCAGCATCCGGAGATGGTTCGCAGCGCGCAACATGCGCTGGCGATGCTGCGCGGCGGCGTCGTTGCGTTGCCGGGGCGCGTGGCCGGCGCGGCGGCCGATCTGGATGCGCTGTTCGCGTGGTCCGCGGTGCATGGGCTGGCAACGTTGCTGGAAACGCCGGCGTGCCGGTCGGCGGGTTTGGCGGCATCGGTGCTGGAGGATGCGGGCGTTCATACGCTCATGCGCATTGGGCGGGCTTTTGGGCAGGGTGGGGGCAGTGCTGGCGGCGATCATGACGTGAATCATTGATCATGGTGCGCCCGATATTATAATGAACATAGATATCGAGGCTCCGGCATGAACGCTCAAACTTACCACCATCGGCACCGCCACCGGCGTCGTCATTCCCGAGGCGATGCTGCAAGAATGAAAGAGTGTGTTTCTTATGGTCATCGCATCCGGTGATTATCCCGTGACCGGCAGCATCGCGGCTACGCTATAAACATTTCGCCGGTGGCAGCAAAGAATTGTAACCACGAAGGCACGAAGAACACGAAGAGTTTCACGAAGACTGTGCGGCAGCGTTTCCTTATTCGTGCCAGCTTCGTGTGGTTCGTGCCATCCTGGTTAAATTTCTTGGTCCGTGCTGATAGCATAGTTTAACGGGTTATCGAGTGCTCGTGCCGTGCAAAACGAGTTGGACTGAAGCCCACACTACGGACGGTTTGTCCAAATTCTTGCTTTGGCGGGTCTAAACGCCAACTTTGCGAGCGGCATTGTGTGGCGAAACAATCGACGGATATTTCCGACAGTTGGGATGAACGCCTGGGTTGCTTCGCCGTGAAGGGCGGCCCGCAATGACGGAAACATGAAACCAACGGCGTATTTGCGCGTCGGCAGAAGTGGCGCACCTCGAAATGGGCCGCGTACGCCAACGAGCAAAAGTTTTTGCTTCTTTTTTTCAAAAAAGAAGACCTTCCTTACCTCGCCCGCACAAACGCCGCAATATAGTTCACGCCCACGTCGCGCGTCGCGCGCCAGTCGCCCGATAGCACGCTCATTTCCATGCCGGTGATATCCACCAGCGACAGGCCGGCGGCACGGGCGTGGCTGGCCAGCGCGTCGGGGGGGAGGAAGCGGCGCCAGTCGTGAGTGCCGCGGGGGAGCAGGCGGGCGATGTATTCGGCGCCGATTTTGGCCACGGCGAGCGAGCGCAGCGTGCGATTCAGGGTCGAGACGAAGACCAGGCCGCCGGGGGCCACCAGGGCGGCGAGCAGGCGGAGGAAGGCGGGTTGGTCGGGGACGTGCTCGATGACTTCGAGGGCGGTGATGACGTCGAAGCGGGCGCCCTCGGCTACCAGGTCCTCGGCGGTGCCGGTCCGGTACGCGAGGTCCAAATTCAGCCCGGCGGCATGGCTGCGAGCGGCTTCGATCGCATCCTCCGAGGCGTCGAGGCCGAGCACCGTGTGGCCGCAGCGGGCGAGCGCTTCGGCGGCGATGCCGGCGCCGCAGCCAAGGTCGAGCAGGCGGACCGGCGGGATCAGGCGGGCGGCGATGCGGGCGTCGATCCAGCCCACGCGCAGCGGGTTCATGCGATGCAATGGACGCATGGGACCGGTCACGTCCCACCAGCGCGCCGCCAACGCGCTGAATTTGGCCACTTCCGCCGTATCGACCGATGACATCGTGGCCTCCTTCGCGGCACCACGGGCACTGACCCGCGGCCGACGTGCTGCTTGATACGCGCCCGCACCGCCGTTATGCCACCCCGCTTCCCCAGAGACCTCCCGTATGGCCCGAATCGTCATGAAGTTCGGCGGCACGTCCGTCGCCGACCTCGACCGCATCCGCAACGTCGCCGCACGGGTGAAACACCAGGTGGACCAGGGCGACCAGGTGGCCGTGGTGGTCTCCGCCATGGCGGGTGCCACCAATCAGCTCGTCGCCTGGTGCCAGGCGCTGAGCCCGCTGCATGACGCGCGCGAGTATGACGCGGTGGTGGCGACCGGCGAGCAGGTGACGGTCGGGCTGCTGGCCATTGCGTTGCAGACGCTGGGCGTCGATGCGCGGTCCTGGCTCGGCTGGCAGGTGCCGCTGCGGACCGACGGCGCGCATGGCACGGCGCGCATCCAGTCGATCGAGGGTGATGCGCTGATCGCCAGCCTGGAGGCCGGGCAGGTGCCGGTGGTCGCCGGGTTCCAGGGCATCGGGCCGGATGGGCGCGTGACCACGCTGGGGCGCGGCGGGTCGGACACGTCGGCGGTGGCGCTGGCGGCGGCGGTCCACGCGGACCAGTGCGATATCTACACCGACGTGGACGGGGTCTATACCACAGATCCGCGCATCGTGCCGCGTGCCCGCAAGCTGGCAAAGATCAGTTACGAGGAAATGCTGGAACTCGCCTCGGTCGGTGCGAAGGTGCTGCAGACCCGCAGCGTGGAGCTGGCGATGAAGCAGCGCGTGCGGGTCGCCGTGCTGTCGAGTTTCGAAGCGCCGGAAGACCGGTCCGGCACATTGCTGGTGGATGAGGAAGAGATCGTGGAAAAGGAAGTGGTCGCCGGCATTGCCTACGCGCGCGACGAGGCCAAGGTGACGGTCAAGCACGTGCCGGACCGGCCGGGCGTGGCGGCGGCGGTATTCGGCCCGCTGGCGGACGCGCATGTCAACGTGGACATGATCGTGCAGAATGTCAGCGACGACGGGACCACGGACATGACATTCACGGTCACCGGCAGCGATCTGCCGCGGGCGATCGCGTCGCTGGAACAGTCGCGGGCGGCGATCGGCTATGCCAGGTTGATCACCGACACGGACGTGGCAAAGATCAGCGTGGTCGGCACCGGCATGCGCAGCCATGCCGGTGTGGCCAACACCATGTTCCGCACGCTGGCGGACAAGGGGATCAATATCGAAGTGATATCGACCAGCGAAATCAAGGTGAGCGTGCTGATCAAGCAGGATTACACCGAGCTCGCGGTGCGGGCGCTGCATACGGCGTACGGGCTCGATGCCGCCTGACAGCGTGACCCCGAGCGAGAGCGTGACCGCCGGGCGGGCGCGGCTCGACGCGTTGTGGGCGCGCGGGCGCGCGTTCCTGGGCACGCGCACCGCCATCATGGCGGGCGCAATGAGCTGGGTCTCGGAACGGCATCTGGTGTCGGCGATCAGCAACGCGGGCGGGTTCGGCGTGATCGCCTGCGGCAGCATGGGGCCGGACCTGCTGGCCGCCGAAATCGCCGCGACGCAGGCGATGACGAACCAGCCGTTCGGCGTGAACCTGATTACCATGCACCCGCGGCTCGACGATCTGGTGCGGGTGTGTCTGGAAGCGCGGGTCGGGCACGTGGTGCTCGCGGGCGGGATACCGCCGGGGACCGCGGTGCGCGCGGTGAAGGATGGCGGCGCCAAACTGATCGCGTTCACGCCGGCGCTGGTGCTGGCCAAGCGCCTGGTGCGCTCCGGCGCCGATGCGCTGGTGATCGAGGGCTCCGAGGCCGGCGGCCATATCGGGCCGGTGAGCCTGACCGTGCTGGCGCAGGAGATCCTGCCGCATGTGCAGGACGTGCCGATTTTCGTCGCCGGCGGGCTGGGGCGCGGCGAGGCGATTCTTTCGTATCTGGAAATGGGTGCCGCGGGGGCGCAACTCGGCACCCGGTTCGCCGCGGCCGAAGAGAGCATCGCGCATGCCAATTTCAAGCGCGCGTTCGTGCGCGCCGCGGCGCGCGATGCGCTGCCGAGCATCCAGCTCGATGAGCGGTTTCCGGTGATCCCCGTGCGCGGGCTGGTCAACGCGGGGACGAAGCGGTTTTTGGAACATCAGGCCGCGACGCTGGCGAAATTCCAGTCCGGCGCGTTGAGCAAGGACGCGGCGCAGCTCGATATCGAGCATTTCTGGGCCGGCGCGCTGCGACGCGCGGTGATCGATGGCGACGTGGAAAACGGGTCGGTCATGGCCGGCCAGTCGGTGGGGCTGGTGACCGCGATCCAGCCGGTGGCGGAGATCATAAACGAACTTACGGATCAGGCGGTGGCGGCGCTGGTGGCGCGCGAAAGAAGCAGTGTTCTTTTTTGAAAAAAAGAACCAAAAAACGTTTATCCGTTGCGGCTGGCATTAGGGTGCCCGGGGTGACCCCATGCCAGCCGTAACGGGTAAAAGTTTTTTGGTTCTTTTTTTCAAAAAAGAACACTTCTTCTAATGGCACTCACATCCACGCGGCGTTTGCTTGCGCGCCTGCGGGCGCTCATGGCCGCCGGCACCGCGCAATTGTCGGACATCGTGGCGCTCGTCGCCGGCGAGCTGGTGGCCGAAGTGTGCAGCGCCTATGGGCTGCGCGGCGGCGAAATCCTGGAACTGCGCGCGACGCACGGGCTGAACGCAAGCGCGGTCGGGCGCACCCGGTTGCGCGTGGGTGAAGGCATTGTAGGCCTGGTCGCCGCCACCGGGCAGATTTTGAACCTGGCCGACGCGCAGAACCATCCGTCCTTCGTGTACCGGCCGGAGACCGGCGAGGAGCCGTACGCGTCGATGCTCGCGGTGCCGGTGCGGCGGGCGGGCCGCACGCTCGGCGTGCTGGCGGTGCAGAACCGGGCCAGCCGCCGCTACACCGACGACGAGGTCGAGGTGCTGGAAACGGTCGCGATGCTGGTGACCGACAGCCTGGCGAGCGGCGGCGACGAGGCCGCGGCGAAAGGGTTTTTCGGCACCGTCGCGCGGCATTTCGAGGCCGCGGCGCTGTCGGCCGGCATCGTGCTGGGCCCGGCCCTGCTGCATGGCGCGCGCCGGGCGCCGCGCCGGCTGCTGGCGGACCGGCCGGAGCCGGAGCTCGCGCGGCTGGACTTGGCCTTGGCGGCGATGCGCAAGGATCTGGACGCGCTGATCCGCAACCAGTTGCCGGATGGCGAGGCGCCGCGCGACGTGATGGATGCGACGCGCCGGGTGGCGGCCGACCAGGGCTGGTTGCGCCGCGTGCAGGCGGCGGTGCGCGGCGGCCTGACCGCCGAAGCCGCGGTGCACCAGGTGGCCAGCGACGTGCGCGGCCGCATGCGCCAGATCGTCGATCCGTATTTGCGCGAGCGCCTGGCGGATCTGGAGGATTTGGCCGACCGGCTGCTGGTGTCGCTGGACGGCGAGGCGGCGCCGATGCCGGACGTGGCGGGCGCGATCCTGATCGCGCGGCGGCTGGGGCCGGCCCAGTTGCTGGAGTGGCACGCGCGCGGCGTCGCCGGCGTCGCGATCGAGGAGGGATCGGCCGGCGGACATGCGGCGATCCTGGCCCGCGCGCTGGGGCTGCCGGCGGTGGGCGGCGCGCGCGGCGCGGTGGAGGCGGCGAGCAGCGGCGATGAGGTGGTGGTGGATGGCGAGGAGGGCGCGCTGATCCTGCGCCCCGAATCCGGCGTGCGCGATGCGTATGAGCGCGCGGCGCAGACGCGCGTGCTGCGCGGCGTGGCGCGTGCCCGGTTGCGCGACGTGCCGAGCGTCACGCGCGACGGCACGCCGTTCCGGTTGCTGATGAATGCCGGCCTGCCGCAGGAAATGCCGCAATTGGAGGCGAGCGGCGCGGACGGGATCGGGCTGTTCCGGACCGAAATCGCCATGATGGCGCGCGGCGCGGTGCCGGACGTGACCGAGCAGGCGGCGATTTACGCGCGTATCCTGGATGCGGCCGGCGGGCGCCTGGTGGTGTTCCGCACGCTGGATCTGGGCAGCGACAAGCTGCTGCCGGACCATAGCGGGCCGCGCGAGGAGAACCCCGCCATGGGCTGGCGCAGCCTGCGCGTCGGGCTGGACCGGCCGGCGGTGCTGCGGCGGCAGTTGCGCGCGCTGCTGCTGGGGGCGGCCGGCCGCAAGCTGTCGGTGATGTTCCCGATGGTGGCGACGCTGGGCGAGTTCCGGCAGGCGCGCGCGTTGCTGATGGCCGAGGTGGCGCGCGTCAGCGTCAGGCCGGAGCATTTGTCGGTGGGCACCATGCTGGAGGTGCCGGCGCTGCTGTGGCAAATCCCGGCGCTGATGGCAGAGTGCGATTTCATCAGCATCGGCTCGAACGACCTGGTGCAGTTCATTTTCGCCGCCGATCGCGGCACCGCGTCGCTCGCGGAGCGGTATGATCTGCTGAGCCCGTCGATGCTGTCGTTGCTGGAGGAGGTGAGCCGCGAGGCGGCGGCGAACGCGATGCCGCTGTCGCTGTGCGGCGAAGCGGCGTCGCGGCCGCTGGATGCGGCGGTGTTGCTGGCGCTGGGGATTTGCCAATTATCGATGTCGGCGAGCAGCGTGTTGCAGGTGAAGGAGTCGCTGTGCGCGCTGGATTTGAACGCGTTCCGGCCGTTTCTGGACGGGTTGCGGCGGACCGCGGCGGCGTATGGCAGTTTGCGCGAGCCGATTGCGGCTTGGGCCCGGGATCATGGACTCCCGGATGTTTAAGGAAGCAAGGGCTTCTTCTTTGAAAAAAAGAAGCAAAAAACTTTTGCCAGTTGGCACACGCGGCCCATTTCGAAATGGGCCGCGTATGCAAGCGAGCAAAAGTTTTTTGCTTCTTTTTTTCAAAAAAGAAGACCTTCCTTTCTTCTTCTGATGGATTTCTCCACCCTGACGGTGCTGTGCATCGGCGACGTCATGCTCGACCGTTTCGTGCACGGCGATATCGAGCGCATTTCCCCCGAAGCGCCGGTGCCGGTGATCAAGCTGCGCGAAACCAAGGAGATGCTCGGCGGCGTCGGTAACGTCGCCAGCAACATCGCATCGCTCGGCGGTCGGGCGGTGCTGGTCGGCCTGGTCGGCGCCGATGACGCCGGCGCCAGGCTGCGGCAGATTGTCGCCGCCCAGAAGCGGATCGCGCCGGCGCTGCTGCCAACCGCGCATCGGCCGACCATCTGCAAGACAAGGTTCGTCGCCGGGCGGCAGCAGGTCGTGCGGGCCGACGAGGAGAGCGCCGCGGCGGCTACGGGCGACGAGGTCGCAGCGCTGATCGCGGCGCTGGACGCGCATATCGAGGGCGCCGATGCGGTGATTTTTTCCGACTACGGCAAGGGCGTGGTCGGTGCCGCCGTGGTGCGGCATGGCATCGCGGCGGCGCGGGCGCGCGGCGTGCCGGTGTTCGTCGATCCGAAGACCGACGATTTCTCGATCTATCGTGGTGCGACCTGCATCACGCCGAATGCGCGGGAAATGGGGCGGGCGGCGCGCGCGCCGGTCGCCACTGAATCGGAAATCGCGGCGGCCGCGCGCGGCGTGATGGCGGAGGTCGGCGTCGACGCCATTCTGGTGACGCGCAGCGAAAAAGGAATGACGCTGGTGGACGCGGACGGCGCCCACAGCGTGCCGTCGCGGGCGCGGGAAGTGTTCGACGTGTCGGGCGCCGGCGATACGGTGATTGCGACGTTGGCGCTGGCGGTGGCGGGCGGCAGGTCGCTGGTGCAGGCGATGCATATCGCCAATGCGGCGGCCGGCGTGGTGGTGAGCAAGCTGGGCACCGCGACGGCGGATATTGCCGAGGTGATGCATGAATTGTCGGCGCAGGACATGCAGGCCGGGCCGGCATCCGGCCTGCTGAGCTGGGACGCGGCGTGCAACCTGGTGACGCGCTGGCGCGACCAGGGATTTTCGGTCGGGTTCACCAATGGCTGCTTTGATATTCTGCATCCGGGCCATGTGTCGCTGCTGGCGTTCGCGCGCGGGCAGTGTGACCGGCTGATCGTGGCGCTGAACGATGATGCGAGCGTGGCGCGGTTGAAGGGGCCGGCGCGGCCGGTCAATGCGCTGGCCGAGCGGGCGGCGGTGATGGCGGCGATCCGCTATGTCGATGCGGTGGTGGCGTTCGGCGAGGATACGCCGCTGGCGCTGATATCGGCGCTGATGCCGGATGTGCTGGTGAAGGGCGCGGATTACAGCGTGGAGGCGGTGGTGGGCGGGGATGTGGTGCGCGCCGCGGGGGGCAGGGTTGTGCTGGCGGAGTTGGTGCCGGGGCGGAGTACTACGGGTATTATTGCGAGGATGCGGGATAGCTAAAAGTAAGGCTGGGTGAGGCGAAGCCGCCCCCCCCCCCCAGACCCCCCGGCGCTCCGGCGCTGGGATCACCGTATGAGCTGAAATTGCAGACCAGGTGCTGCCATCAGCAAAGTAGCGCCGGGGGGTCTGGGGGGGGCGGCTTCGCCCCACCCAGCCTTACTTTTTATTTTTCTAACCTCAGGAGCTCACATGGCCTTAACCCGCGGCGTCATTTCAACCCTCGGCCAAGATGGGCGCGAGGTAATGGGCCCGAGCGTCGTCGCCTGGCACTATCCGGATAATTCGATCGTGTCGGGGTCGTTGCTGACGGTGGAGAGCAACCATTTCTGCGTGCTGAAATCGCGCGGCGCGATCCTGAACGTGTACGACACCGGGCAATATCCGGTGACGACGCCCGACAAGCCGCTGCTGGGCAGTTTTACCACCGCGTTCTTCGGCGGCCAAAGCCCGTGGCAGTACGAGGTGATCTATATCAACCGCAGCAAGATGGTGGTGAAGGCGCGCGGCGTGGCGCTGTCGGCCGAAATGGCCGAGCTGGCCTACGAGGTCGATTATTATTTTCATTGCACCAGCAAGGAGGACGCGGTCGCGCTGGTGACGCATATGCCGATCGCCGATCATCTGATTTCCGCCGACCAGGTCAATACCTACGCGACGCCGGTGGTGGAGCAGGCGATCAACCAGGTGGTGCAGGTGACGCCGCTGGAGCGGGTGAACGAGAAAATCCACGACATTACCGATATCGTGCACAGCCATCTCAGCGATTTCCTGAAAGTGTTCGGCATTACGCTGGACATGGTGAAAGTGCTGGTGTTCCCGCGCGACGAGCGCATGCGGGCGCTGATTTCGCTGAAGGCGTTCGGGTTGAACGAGCTTGACGCGGTGCGTTTCTATACCGCCATGATCATGGCCGAGCGCGGCGTGATCAGCGCACCGAACATGGCGGTGGGCCAGCCGTTCCATATCGGCGCCGGCGCCCAGATCGACCTGCCCTTGGGCCCGACCAAGGGTGGCTGACGCCGATCTGGCTGCGTTGCGCCGGCTCAACGATTGCGGCTATGGATTTTACCGCAACCTGGCGCAGGTCCGCGCCGATGATCTGTGCGTGCGCGGCCAGGCCACGGACGCGCTGCATCGCGCGGCCGCGCTGCTGGACACAGCCGATCGCGCGGCCCGCGCCGCCATGCCGCAGCCGTCGCGCGAACACCCGTTTCCGGACCCGGCGGCACTGGCTGCGATCCGTGCGCTGCGCGCCTTGCGCGACCGTGTCGCGGTGCTGGAAACGCGGCTGCGCGGTGCCGCGGCATTGCCGGATGGCGATTTCTCCGCGGTTGTGCCGTCGGAGGCGGTGCGGCAGGAATTGGTGGCGCTGGACGCGGCGCTGCTGACGCGCGCGGACGCGGTGGCGGCGGGCGCGATCGAGGCGCTGGCGGGCGCGTTGGACGCGCTGGAGACGGCGGTGGCGGCACGCGAGGCGCTGGCGGTGCGGGGGCGCGCGTGAGGGCGGCAGACATGGATTGCTTCGCCGCGGCCCGCCAGGACCGGGGATATAAGGCGCCCGGGCTACGCGGTGAAGCGTGCGGGGGTGGCGAACGCGCGCTGTCATACCGATCCGCTTTGAGAGTGACACTTCGGAGAAGGCGGGGGCTGCGCCCCTCGACCCCGTCGTGCGCAGCACGCATCAAAGCGGCTTGGTATAAGAACGTTTCAAGATCCGCGGCGATCGAATTGCGGTCTGTTGGACTCGCCTCGATGTAATCCTTCATTGGATGCGCATGCCTTCAGGTTGGCGCCCAATGAATTCGATCCGGTGCTCTCCGCGATGCTGCGGCTCCGCTGCCACGGATGAGTCGTTTCAGTAAACCAGCGCGGAGGCCGTAAGGAGATTGCAGATGCGCGCAGATGAACGCAGGTGCGGGCGCTCATCACAACCTCGCGCGAGCCCGGGCGATGTGTGCGAATTGGGCCATACATCCGAGCCCTATCTGCGTTCATCTGCGGTTCCATAATTTCTTTTTCTGAGGCCGCCATCATCGCAAGCGGCTTCGCTTTACAACTATTTTGACATGCGCCGTTCATGCGTCAGCCACTGCGACACCCGCTAGGGTCTGTCCGGAAACAGAAACGAGGTTGCTGTCATGCGCCGTGTTGCTCTCGCGTGTTGCGCCGCCATCGGCGCGGCGCCGGCCCATGCCGCCGACCTGACATTGCATCGGGTAATGCTGAGCGCGGCGGGGGTCGGGTATTTCGAGTTTGGCGGGCATGTGGAGGGCACCGGGTCGTTGGGGCTGGATGTGCCGTTGAGCCAGGTGGATGACGTGCTGCGGTCGCTGGCGGTGTTCGACGACCATGGCGGGGTGGGCAGCATTGAATTGCCGGGGCGCGATGATTCGGTCAGCGCGTTCGCGGATGTGCCGTTCGGCGCGGCGGCGCTGAATGCGCCGGCGGACCTGCTGGCCAGCCTGCGCGGTGATGAGGTTGCCGTGACGGGGCCTGCCGCGATGACGGGGCGGATTGTCAGTGTGGTGGCCGAGCCGCTGCTGGGGCCGGCGGGCGGCGGTGACGGCCGGGCGGCGGCCGCGTCGCGCACGCGGGTGACGTTGCTGACGGATGAGGGGTTCCGGCAGTTCATTCTGGAGGACGCGGCGGGGGTGCGGCTGACGGATGCGGGGTTGCGGGCGCGCGTCGGCGCGGCGCTCGATGCGGCGCGGCAGCAGACCGGCGCCTCGACGCGGCATTTGACGTTGCGCAGCAGCGGCGCCGGGGCGCGGGAGATCAGCGTCGGGTATGTGGTGGCGGCGCCGTTATGGAAGGCGTCATACCGCGTCGTGCTGCCGGCAAAGGCGGGCGATACGGCGCGGGTGCAGGGCTGGGCGGTGCTGGAAAACCAGTCCGGCGCGGATTGGCAGGGCGTTGATCTGACCTTGCATGCCGGCAATCCGGTGACGTTTCACCAGGCGATCTATGCCAGCTATTTCGCCGATCGGCCGGAGGTGCCGGTGGAGGTGCTGGGCCGCATTCTGCCGGACGCCGATGTGCGCGCCGATAAAGCGGACTCTGTGCGGATGAAAACGCAGCGTCGGATCTTCAATGGCGGCGCCCATCAGGCGTTCAATTTCGATGCGCCGCCGCCGCCGGTGGTGCCAGCGCCGGCGGAAGCAGCTCTCGCAGCGCCCGCAATGGCGGCGCCGGAGACGGAGGCAGAGGCGACCGAAAGCGTCATCGACACGTCGTTTCATATTGCAACGAAGATCGATCTGGCGCGCGGCCATAGCGCCAGCGTGCCGATCCTGGACACGCAATTGCCGGCGGAACAGGTCGATTGGCTGCAGCCCTATGCGACGCGCCCGGTGACCGCGTTGCGGCTTACCAATAAATCGGGTGTGAGCCTGCCGCCCGGTGCGCTGACGCTGTACGCGACCGACGCCAAGGCCGGCGCCAGTTTCGCCGGTGACGCGCGCCTGTCCGGCCTGCCGGCCGGGGAAAGCCGGCTGCTGGCGTTCGCCGAGGATATGCGCACCGGCGCCGAACGGACCACCTCGTCCGGCCCCACCATGCTCGTGAGCGTCTCCGCTGCGCGCGGGGTGCTGCACCGGTCGGTCCGGTTGCGCACCATCTATACCGTGCGCCTGACCGCGCCGGCGCAGGATGCGCGCCGCGTGCTGGTGGAGTTTCCGAAACTTGCCGGCGCCGCATTTTCGATGGCGGGCGGCACACCGGCGGGGCTGGAGGAGACCGCGACCGCATGGCGCGTGCCGGTGGACCTCAAGCCCGGCGAGGTGCGCCGCCTGACCGCGTATGAGGATGTCGAAACCAGGCGGGAGGACGCGCTGCTGCTGGGTGACGGCACGTTCGACACCTACATGACGATGCAGGTGCTGGGTGACGGAAAGCTGGACGACGCGGCGCGCGCCAAGCTGCATGCTCTGTTCGCACTCAGCAATGACGAACAGGCGAAACGGGCCGTGTTGCGGCGGCTGACCGGCAAGCAGGATGCGACGAGCGCCGATGAAGAACGTTTACGTAATAATTTGCGCGTGGTGACGGGGCCGGGCGATCTGCACACCAAGCTGCTCGCGGCGCTCGACGCGGACGAGACGCGGCTCTCCGCGCTGCGGGATGATATTGCGCGCGCGCAAGGTGAGGCGGATCAGGCGCATACGGCGTTGGCAGATGCGGTGAATACGCTGGAGTTTTAAGGAAGGCAGTGTTCTTTTTTGAAAAAAAGAACCAAAAAACTTTTGCCAGTTTGCATCCGCGGCCATTCCCAAGGGCTGCGTGTGCAAACGAGTAAAAGTTTTTTGGTTCTTTTTTTCAAAAAAGAACACTGCCTTACTTTGCTGCCGCCACCACCCGCTCGATCAGCTTCTCATATCCCGCGATATATTCACCCATCTGCAAATTCTTCTCCGCCCACGCACGTGCCGCGCGGCGCAGGCGGCGGTTCAGCGCGTCATCCTCCAGCAGCGTCAGCGCCGCCTCGGCCACCCGGTCCGGTTCCAGGAACGGCGCCAGCAGGCCAGTTTTGCGGTGGGTGATGAATTCACGCACCGGGTCGGTGTCGCTGCCGACCAGCGCGCAGCCGGTGGCCATCGCCTCACGTAACGACCAGCTCGCGACGAACGGGTAGGTGAGGTAGATATGCACGTCGGATCGTTGCAGGATCTTGACGTAGCTCTCGTACGTCACGCGGCCGGTGAAATGCACGCGGCTCAGGTCAAGCCGGTCGCCCACCTCGTCGAGCAGTTTTTGCCGCCAGGTGCCCTGCTCGGGCCGGGCGCCGTAGCTGACCGCGTCGCCGCCGACCAGGATCACCCGCGCGTCCGGCCGTTCGGCCAGGATGCGCGGCAACGCGCGCATCATGATATGAAACCCGCGATACGGCTCCAGGTCGCGCACGACGTAGGTGACCAGCTTGTCGGCGGGATTGATCTTGTAGCCGCCGAGCGAGACGGTGCGCGTGCGCGATCGCCCGTTCGGCGTGCAGACATCGAGATTGACGCCCTCATGCAGCACGTCGATGTTCGGCCGCGCCCAGGCGGGATAGGTGCGATGCTGAAAATGCGTCGGCGTGAAACCGTGGCCGGGATTATGCAGCGCCAGCAGGTTCACCGCGTTCTTTGCGCGCACGCGGGATAATTCGCCGGGCGGCATCGGAAATTCGGGGTCGAACCCGACATCGAGGCCGGATTCGTGATAAAAATACTCGTGGTAGCCGAGCAATGGCGATTGCGGCCACACGTCCTGCAGGTTCAGCAATTCGCCCCAGCCGTGATGGCCGATAATGATATCGGGCATGAAACCAAGCGCCTTGATGCTGGCGGCGGCGCGCGCGACGCCGTCGGCGCGGATCATGGCGAGCTCGAATTCGCGGCCGTCCCGATGCGTGTTGCGCGCGGGCGCCTGCGGCAGGCCGTGCACCACCTTGCGCACGCCGGCCAGCGACGCGGTGCGATTCTCGGTCAGGAACAGCAGATCATGCTGCTGCTGCGCCGCCAGATGCCGCAGCAGATGCAGGAACTGGCCGGGAAAATTCTGATGGACGAACAAATAGCGCATGGTTGGCCGGCCGCCTTCCGGCGTGCATGTCCGCGGCGGGTTTCGCCCGCCGCGGACACACGCCGTTCTATCTTTTCTTTGGGGCGGGCTTCGCCGGCGCCTTTGCGGGCGGCGCCGGTGGTTTCTTGGCGGCTTGTGGCGCGGCCTTCTTTGGCGCCGGCGGCGGTGCGGCGGTCTTTGCCGGCTTGAGCGGCGCGGCCTTGGGCGCGGCGCCGCGCGCGGTGACGACAACGCGGAACGCTTCCAGCGGCGCCAGTGTCTCGGCCTGCGCCGGCTCCCCGGTATCGAGCGGGCCGACTTTGGTGCCGTCGACGAACGTTGCCGTCACCGCGAGATCGTGGGTTTCCGCCGCCTCCCCGCGCAGGCGGACGCGCAGGCCCAGGATCGGCAGGCTCATGCCGCGGCTGCCGCAGAACTGGCCGCCTTCCGCCCACGGGCTGAGCCAGCCGCGGCCCAGCACCGCCTGATATTCGATGTCGCCCGGCTTGATCGTGCTTTGTGGGGCGATGGCGAAACCTTCAACCCAGTGCTTGCTGCCTTCGATGCCGATCCATTCGCCCAGCCGTGCCGCGATGTCGCCGCGCACCTGCACATGGGCGGTGATTTCGGCGCCGGCCGGAATGGGCCGCGCGGCGGCGCCGGCGGGCGTGTTCTGCGGCGTGGCGGGTGCTACGGCCGGCGCCGGGGCGGCAGAAGGTGGCGGCGGGGCTGCCTGCACCGCCGGCGCGGGGGCCGCCGCCGCGGCGGCACGGGGTGCTGCTGCCTGCGTCGTGCCATCCGCCAGCTTCATGATTTGCAGCTTGGGCGCCGGCCCCTTCGCGTTCGGCGCCTGGTAGATCGTGACCAGCACCTGCGCCGGGCCGCGCGCAACGCGCACCAGTGCCGCACCATTCCAGCCGCCGAGCCAGCCATCATCGCGAAACGTGCTGATGTTGATCACTTCGGGATGAAAGGCCGGGCCGGGCGGCAGCGACAGGCGCATGCCGGGCAGGCCGGTGGATGCGTCCGGCGCCGGGCCGCCGGGCGGGATGAAGATGACGAACAGGCCGGCATCCAGCGACATCAGGTGGCCGGACACCTTGAGTTCCATGGTGGGTTTCGGGGCCGGGCCGGCCTTGGCGGGTGCTGCCACCGCCTGGGTCTTGGCGTCACTCACGATGGAATATCTCGCTCCTGAATTGGACTGTTCGGCGGTCGAACCGGCTGCGTGCGCGGTGGCTCTGACCTACAGGCAAGAAATTGAGGATTCAACAATGCATCATTCACCGAAGCGGGCGGCAGGCCAAGCGGCAGCACCGCGCCGCGGCCGGTGCGGCGAACTCGTTCTGCGGGTGTTCCGATATCGAAAACGATGGCATCGAGCCCTCCGTTCCAGGCATCGGTGAGCGCATAGCACCATGTCTCGGGCCAGATCGAGGGGAGCCAGGCGAAATGCGCGCCGGTGGCGGCGATCAGCGTCGCGGCTTCGTTTTGTTTGTATGGCCCGGTGACGAAGACGTGGCCGGTTTGCAGCAACGGCGTGTCGTCGATGCTGTAGCCCACGACAACGAAATGCAGCGGCAGATGCCGCGCCGCCGCATCGCGCGCGCACGCCAAAAGCACATCATACCCCTTCTCCATGCCAATGGCGCCCACCACCGCGACAAGACGCTGCACCGAAAGAGCGACGGGGGGGCCGGGGGGGAGGGCGCCCCCCCCCCGGCTGTCTTCCTGCAAAGGCCGAACCTCGAGTCGCGCCCGAGGAAAATGCCGCCGGACCCGGGTCGCCACATCCTGCGATGCAACGACAACGCGGTCGGCGGCCGCGATCAGACGCGCGCTGCGGGCGCGCAAGGATGCGGCGTCGATCGGGGGTTCGAAGGCCTGGCCCCAGCGCGCGATACAGGGGACGCAGTCGGCGGCCGGGGGTTCGCCGCAGAAGCGGCCCTCGCCGGTGACGAGCGCCAGGCGCGGGCACAGCCAGCCGTAATCATGGACCCAGAGTTCCGTGGGCAGCGCGAGCTTTTCCAGCAGTGCCGGCAGGCCCGGGTGGTGACCCATCAGGTGGTGCCATTCGAGGCGGACGGGGCGGAGCGCGCGCAGAATTTGCCGCAAAGCGCGTGCGTCGTGCGGCAGGCGGTAGCGCAGATTGGGCGTGTCGTCGGCGAGCGTGGCGAGCGTGGTGTGGCCGTCCTCGCCGCGCAGGATGATGGGGGTCAGGCCTTCCGCGGCGGCCGCTTCGGCGCGTTCGCGGACGACGCGGGCGGTGCCGCCGATGCCGCCATGGGTGACGAATAGCACGGCACCGGCGCCGGTTTTGGTGGCGGCGCGCAGGCGGGCGAGATCCAGGCGATGGCGGGCCGGCGCCAGCGGGTCGGCTTCGATGAAGGCGTCGATCCGGTCGGCGTAGGTCGGGTGCAGGTCGTGCAGGATGGCGATGTTGCGGCGCAGCAGATGGTGTTTCGCGGCGCCGAAGCTGGCGCCGCCCTGATGCGCCACATAGATTCCGGGCACCGCGACATGGCGAAAGCCGCGCGCGCGGGCGCGTTCGCAGAAATCATTTTCCTCGCCATAGCCCTGGGCGAACAGGTCGGCGCGCAGCAGGCCGGTGCGGTGCAGGCAGTCGGCACGCATGTAGAGGCAGAAGCCGTGGCCGGTCGGCACGTCGACGACGGCGCCCCGGTTGGCGCGGGCGGCGAGCCGGGCGAGGCGGGCGCCCTCCATCTGGGTTGGCATCGGTGCCGGGTCGGCGGGATCCGGGTAGGTGAAGATGGTAGCGTCGTTGGAGAGGGGCGTTGCGGTGCCAATGTCGGGGGCAGCGTGGGCGGCGGCGCGCAGGCCCGCGAGCCAACCGGGGAAGACGAGGGTGTCGCTGTTGAGCAGGACGGCGTCGCGGCCGGCGGCGTGCGCCAGGCCGACATTGGCGGCGGCCGGGAAGCCGAGATTGCGCGCGGGGTCGGTGGCGCAGGACGCGAGCAGCGTGATCTGGCCGGCGTCGCGCGCCGCTTCGAGGGCGGCGACGAGCGCGGGTTCGGGGGAGGCATCGTTGACCACGATGATTTCGTCGTGCGGACCGCGTGTTGCCAGGACACTGGCGATGCAGGCGCGGGTCACGTCGGCGCCGCGATAGGCGGGTATGATGATGGCAGTGCCTGCATCGCGCCGCGGGCGGCGTGCCGGCGGCGGCGGCGTGGTGTTGCCGCCGAGCGGGCTGCCCCACAGATCGCGGCCGTCGCGCCCGACCACGCGCGCCGGTGCCGCGGTGTCGCATGCGACGCGAAAGGCCCGCGGGCGGGCGAGCGGCGTGGTGCCGGAAAACGACACGGCGAGGTCGGTTGCGACCACGTCGACGCGGTGGCCGGCCGATAGCACGCTGACAACCGGGTCGGTTTCCGGTGCGGCGGGATGCCAGGCCCAGCCTTCGATGCCGTCGGGCGCCAGGGCGACGAATCCCTCGGTGCGGGCGCGCGCGCGCAGGTCGATCGGGCTGCCATGCAGGTGCTGGCCGTGGCAGGTGACCGACAAAGTTGCCGCATCAGACCATTGGCGGGGCAGCCGGTTCGTGCTCGTCAGCCGGACGGCGCGGCCATCGAGCGTGATGATGGTCGCCGACTCGGCTTCGATCCGCAGCGTGCCGTCGGCTTCGAGCGCGCACCATCCGGGCGTGGCGGCGCAGGCGCGGGCCAGATTGATGATCTCGCGCGTCGGCGTAGTGCCGGCGAGGGCGCGTGCAATGGCGGCGGCGGCGGCTTGCCGGTCGTTGGCGGCGAAGGCGCAGGCGGCGATGCCGGCGAATATGTCGCGGGCGGCGTGGCGCGATGCGATCGCCTCGAACAGGGCGCGCGCGGCGGCCGGATCGCCGTCGGCCAGGCGTGTGGTGGCGAGCATGAAGGCGAGATTCTGGTCGCCGGGCGTGAGGCGGTGCGCGCGTTCGAGCCATTTGCGGGCTTCGGCGGGTGTATTCGCCGACTCGGCTCGGCGCCAGGCATCGGCGGATTGCTGGCGTTCGTAGGCGAGGCGGGCGGGGTCTTCGCGGATGGAGGCGGGCTCCAAGGAAGAAGTGTTCTTTTTTGAAAATAGAACCAAAAAGATTATATTGAGCCTAACGGCGCTTAAGAAGGAAGACGTAGAGCACGGCTGCCGCTGCAAGCGCCCTTAAGCGCCGTTAGGCTCAACATAATTTTTTGCTTCTTTTTTCAAAAAGAAGACTTGCTTTTCTTACTCCGCTGCTGCTTCGGATGACAGCCGGGCCAGATCATTCCCCGCCTCCTCAAGCCCCTGCGCTTGCGCCTTGAGCAGCCATTTGCGCGCCTCTTCCTCATTACGCTCGCCGGCAAGGCCGCGCATCAGGAAGCGGCCGAGCATCA
>Ga0116229_10001386_pt1 | contig 37752 bp, 36 predicted proteins | sample S1TSphgellanicum_3_FD_87313 | JGI IMG/M metagenome (GOLD analysis project Ga0116229, IMG submission 87313) | Host-associated microbial communities from peat moss isolated from Minnesota, USA - S1T2_Fc - Sphagnum magellanicum MG | ecosystem: Host-associated > Plants > Peat moss > Unclassified...
AAAATCGGGCAGGGAGGATGGGATTTTCGTCCATCCAGAAAACGGCCTCAACGGGCTCATCCGCAACTGGTGCATTGGTGGGTGCTAATTCACTCCAGCCTTAGATGTGGGACCTAGTATACTAGGTATCTATGACGCTCTAGATTAGGGTTAGAGGGCAGCCTACAGATTTGATTCTGATTTGCAAATTAGTTGTGAAAAGTGTAAACCAACGGCCATAGAGAAACATTCACACCTTGCATGGGATTTCAATTTTGAATACATGTGAACACATAATATTATAGCCCTCATCAATATAACTTCCCAAATGTCAAAAAGATTACTCAGTTCAAAAAGAACATACTTTTCTAAATCACATTCATTTTATACATATATGTGTGTGTGTATGTGTGTGTGTGTGTATCCTTGGAACTCACAAGATTCATTAAGAGCTCCTCTTGCATTTGTACTAATAGCACAAAGCAATTTTTTCCATGGCCTCATTCCTCACCAAACTTTTGCTCTCCCTATTGACTTGGCTGTTTACTCTCATCCCATGCCTTGGTCATGAACCTACAACTAAAGTTATTACACATATACCAAAACAAAAAGATAGAACAATACTTATTGTGCCTCACAAGGTGAAAGAAAGAAAACCTAAAGTTACATAACACATAGAAAACAACATTATACAATTATTTAAAATTCAGACTTTTATTATAAGAAACTCATGTCAAGTAGTTCCAATTAAATGAAAAACATCCACCTATGAAGGAAGGTAGTTTGTTTGTTTTATTTATTTGTCGTGTTGAAATCTTCCAAACCACAATGCCTTTTGTCACACTCTTGGTATAATTGGGACAACCTCCATGTAGGGGTGAAATGAGTTGATTTCATAATGTTTCAACTTATAGTGGAGAAGTTATTGAATGTTGAGTAAAATTTTATTTAAATCAAAACTAGAATTATAGGGGAATTTGGGCACAATCTTGGTATTGTTGGAAAGCCATTAGTGAGTAGGATTTCATCAATGTGATTTGAAATTTTTTAGACCTAAGGTCAAGAGATGTTGAATTTTGAATAGTTTTGTAAAATTGGAAATTCAACTAAATTACAAAAAATGATTTTGAAAAGAAAAATTAGTTCGATAACCAATTCACACTTGGGCCAACATCACAAGCCACATTAATTAACATTATTGTAACCTATTCCCTATATTTTAGGTGTTGCATCATGTTGCAATGGGCATTAAATGCAACTTTGCAAAGCTATTGTTTTATAGTCCTGGATTTGATAATCGAACATTGGAAACAAATGTGCCCCATTGATTAAACACAATTTTTTTTTAAAGGTGCAATTTTTTTAAGGTGTACCAAAACTTTGTCATAATGTCACCCTTTTTTGTCTTTTTTGCTTAGTCCTTTTTTATCATGTAAAAACACATTTATGGATGATTATAATGAAATCTAGAATTGTAATGGTTTAAATTATAATCCTTTAAAAGTTTTTGACAACTTTTGATTCATTATTTTTTATGGGGATCAAAATATAAGGTAAAAAATGACTGCGATAAGGACTAGGCCCTTTTCGTCTTGTGTGGGGCAAAAGCACATTAGCATGTCACAATTTTGACAAATTAGAATCCCTTTTCAAAGTCCATTTCTAGTGTAGTTGAAAATTGGCTTAAATATGAATATTTAAATGATATTGAAAATAACATTTTTTTCCATTTCCAATTTCCAAAAAAAATAATTTAATGCTTAAAAAATATTTTTAAATAATTATAATTTTTGGAATTTTAAAAAGTCCATAATATAATAAATTAAAATCACATTCCATTCATTCAATGGATCTTTGGTTTTCCAAACATAATTCATTTAATGCCGCAAAGTTTCAAACACATAAGATTAACACATTGTAAAATAAAAATCCATATCCATGAGTTTTGTAGGTGTGACAAAAAATGTGGGAAAACTCAAAAGTCCATTATTTATTGGCTATTCATGATTTTGATTATTTGATTATTTCATTTTTGAAAGGTTGATTACGATAGCTTTAGATAAGTGAATCCATTTTTTAAAAATTTCAATGGATCTTATTTTATTTATTTATTTGTACCTAAGGAATACAAAAAAAATTGCCATTGGGACGTTCATATAAGGTCACCATAGTGTGCAAACACCTTGTGATACACCTTGAAGGATTTTCATCCTTAAGTGAACTTTTGTTTTACATTCTTATAAACAATCATATAGAATTGATTCTCAACATTACTTATTTTAAAGTCTAATGCATAAAAAAAATCCTTTGTAATATTTAGCTAAATGTTGTGATTCCTTTGTTTTGTTTTTAAAAAAATTCATTAAGTAGGTCCAAAATCATTTTAAGTACAAAAAACACAATGTAACTTAACATCTTAGAACATTTCTAATGATGCCTTTTGCAATATGTTTTGGATGGAATTCAATCAAGTTTATGCTTGTTGGGGGTAATAAATTGGGTTTAGGCTAATATATGTGCACAAGATGTAGTGCCTACAAAAGGCTTTACACGATATGATAATTATTACTTTTGATTGTCTAAATAGAATGATGGGTTTAGGTAGTAAATTTATTTAAACTTTGTCTCTCAAGCAAAAACATAGTCAAAGGAGCCACCCAAGTGAGTGGACACTCCTTAAAACTACATTTTTGTATGTTTGAAAGATTATAAATGAAGCACAATAGCTTGGATTGCCATTATTTTTTTGGAAACATTTTCCATTAATTACAAAGTTTACATGCTCAAAGTTTGACATCAATCAAAAACGTTTTTGCATGTTCAAAGCACTCAAACCTCAAGAGTGGACAATTTTTGTTTTTTTCAAATGTCCTTTTTTATACCAAATGTGCACCATTCCTTTTGAAAATTGGATAGGATTTTAAATTTGATGATTAGAAGGGCAAAAGGACCTAAACTGATAAAAAATATTTTTATAATTGATTTGAGCAAATTTGATTCAAAAATGTTTTTGATCTTGAAAATTATGGATTTTGAAAATGTGCATTTAACAAAAGTTATTCATGTTTATGATATAGAGGGCATGAATGCATAAGATACATGATATAAAATCAATTTGTAGTCAAAATGTATTTATATTTAAAATGCAATGTTAAAAGGGGTTACCCAAAATACAAATTTTAAAGTTATAAACCAACACAAAAATGACATGTGTCATGTGAAATCCTTGGAAAAAGACTTTTACCTTGGTGCCTTTAGCTCTTCTAACTGTGTTTTCACCCTTTCATGTTTTGGTGTCCTAATTTTTTTATTTATGGGCAACAATTGGAAAATAGTAAACTTGAAGCCATTTTGGATATGATAAACATTGTTGGATTGGAGGCCTAAATATTATAATTAGGCATGGGTGAACTTGCTCTTGGAGTTTTTAATTTGAATTATACTCATTAATGGAAGTTACCAAAACCCTATTGTCATGTGTTATAAAATTGGCAACTAACACTATTTAAATTAACAAATTCATAAAAATAAAACACACACAAACATCATCGAACACAAGCTTGTGTTTTTTGTGTGTGGTTTATGAACTTGGATTCTTGATTTGCAGGTGAGTTTCATTTCATGACATAATTTTGAAACTCTAAATAAAAGAGCCCAATTATAATAAGCAACCAAACACAAAAATGGCTAGAACACTATTCAAATTAAGTTGGATTCCATTAACAAAATACTTCAAATAAATTAAATCTCTTGCAATAAGAACTTGACATTAATGTAACCACGAGTAAAAAATACAAGGTGATATTGATTTGGATTATTCTTGTACCAAGACATGAAGTTATTCCAAATATGATGTTGAAACAACTTTTTTAATTGCACAACACAAAACTCTAAGAAGTTGTAAGTTTAATGAATTGTGTGTATTCCATGAAAATGCACGTAGAATTTTCATTTAGTGGCTTTTGTAGAATTGTCAAAAAATTTGTCACAAAGATGGTGCATGTGGGAAAATGAATGAATGATGGAAAGGTTGTGCATATTATTATATTAAATGCATTGGCTAGTAGTTATGAAACTCTCATTGGGTAGCTACAAGCTATGATGCACATGCCTAAATTTGTGTTACATTATCTTTTTCAACATTTCCCATGATTAAACTCATCCTTAACATTACTTGTTTCATAAGATTATAAAATGGTACTCATTTTAATGAAGAATGTTGTTATATTGTTAAATTCAAGATGAATCAAAATGAAATTGTTCATATTGACCACGCATAAGGGACTTTTAAAGTTTTGTACACATTTGTCATAGTGCATTTTTTCATACAAAAAAGATCAAACAATTTCAAGAATTGTGGGAATCTTGGTCATTAGGGAATTTAGGTTCATGTGTCCTTACAAATATCAAAATATTAAAACCTAAAACTAGCCACAAAATTGACACCAAATCAATGTTATGCATGAGGGCAAGAGATAGTGGACAATTAGAAGGATTGGCAAAAGGAAAAAAATGAAAAGTTGTTTGAAATTGTTGTCATGATGTTGAATTTTGACAATAAAGACACAAGTTAGTATTTTGATTCTAGTGCCACAATTGAATGTGTTATGAGTGATGATAACAAAATTAACAAGAAAGTGTTGGAGGTAAAGTGTTTTACGTTAAATCAACAAGAGGCCATTTTCATGTTCTTTAAAAAAAATGCAATGCCTTAATTTAATGCTAGTTGTTACAATAAATGTGTTACAAGGAAGACTTATCATGACCCCAAACCATAAGTCAACACTCATTTAGCACTTCAATAACAAATGGCCATTTTAATTTAATTTATGTGAACCATTGATTGTGATGGACATCATTTACTGGTTCTAAATACTATTTTATAATTTTCAAAAAATATATTTAAAAAGGGATTGAATCTTTTTGCAAACCAAGGGAGGAAATTTTGAAAAATTGGAAGTTTTCAAATAATAGATCTTGAAAGTGTAAAGAAAAGAAAATCAAGGTGGTCTTTTTGGCAATGAATTCATAGCATTTTTTGAAGAAAAAAACATGAAAACCTAGCTTATCAAATTATTGGTTTGGACATTGGTGGTCAAAACAATAGGGTTTAAACATGATAAGTATAAATTGCTTATAATCCTTGGCATTTTTTCAAAAAGTAATGAAAAAATAAATTTGGTAGGATTTTAAGTTCAAAAGAACACATGATTTTACAAGGACTTCCAACATTGTTCAAAATTATGGAACCTTTTTTTCTCCAAATGTGTTTCAAAAAGTAGATTAAAAGTACTTAGAATGAGTATTGCATTTTTGTAATATTTCTAACGTATATATGATACTTTTAGAAATTCAAAACATGACTATAATGAAGATGTAATTTTGTGCATGCCATACATAAGTATGTTTCCTTTTTTTTGTATTATATAATATTTCATAGAGCTACTTGAAATCTATTTTTTTAGAATTAAAAAATAGTTGAAATAAAATGTGTTACCTTATAACTATTCATTAATGATAATTATTTACTTTTAGATTTAATTGTTACTATTTACAATAGTCATGAATGAATGTACTGAAAAAAATCAAAGACCCCGATTTTGCTTTGGGTAGCTTATTTTCCTTGTATATTTTTTCATGTTTTCACATAACAATGTACTTGATAAATAAAAGCCCATCATTTAGGCTAATGGAGGACATTTATAAAAAAATAACTATAGAGAAATTCATTTGGAATTAGAACTTTCAACATTTTCAAGTGCATCATGACATATGATTACACTCCAAAGAGTAAGTGAGGTAAGTTACATTGACTAATTTAAATCATAAGTGTTTCATTCTTATAAGGTATGATGACACTTCATAAGCTTATGCATGTTATAATCCTCTAACAAGGAAAATAATTGTCTACACTATTTTATTGTATTTTTGACAAAAGTATAATGGGATTTATAGGTCTTTGACAAAAGTAGGTGATGAAACCAAGAAGTGGAATTCCTTCAATTTTTCAATCAACTAATTAGGATCTGAGCTTGTACAAAATCAAAAACAAGCAAAGGAGGGGTGGAAAGGCTTAGACAATTTCCTTATAACAAATTCAAGGAGAAGAAATTTTGGAGGACAAAAATGAGACAACCCCATTTACATCAAAACTAACCAATGATAGGTACCAAGACTCTAGTGTTAATGCCAATTGTGAGATATTAGAACAAATAATAGGACCTCCAAATAATGCACTTGAAAGATTACATGTTTCCCACTAAGTCATTTGACAAAAGTTCACAACATATATGAAAAGACCATTGGGCACTAGGGTGGTAGCAAATCATGAAGTAAAAGCATGAATTTATTATTGAAATCATGATGACAATGGTAATTTATGGAAAGTACAAAGGAAGATACCCATTACCTTACACACTTATGTATATGCAAGACCAAAATAATTATGAACAAAAGAAAGAAAAAAAGTTTTCTAGGATAGACTTGTTGCAAGGGGATTCAAACAACCAAAAGGTGTAAACTTTACAAGATGTTTCCCCAATAGTCAAATGGGAGACAATGAAACACTTATGGCTCAAACCTCTTGCATTATAATAGGGATGACACAAGAAACATCAAGATGTAAATATAACTTTTAAAAATGGAGAATTCTTAGAAAAGGTGTACATATTTTAACTTCAAAGGTTCATAATGCTAAGGAAGGAACACCACAGTTTTGAATGGTGGAGGGAAACTTATGGGTTGCACCAGGCTTAAAGAGCTTAGTACCTATGGAAAGATGAGTTTATTTGCTTAGAGAGATTGGTGTAGAGTTCCTTTGATTATAGTACTTTTTATAACAAATTTATGTAAAAAGACTATAATATGTGTTGTTGGTCCTATATGTAGATGATATGGTGTTGACATGAAATTACACTTTTGAACTTAAATTACCTAGAAGAGCTGTTAAAAGAATTGGAAATGTTGATACTTGGATGCCCTAGCTAGCTTGTATGTTGGGATATGGTTCATTTATCAACCTACATAATGAGATTTTTCATATAATATTATAGTACCTAGGCTAATTAATTATTTTTCAATTTGCCAACTTTTTTGAAAAAGTCTAATTACCATGTCAAAAATTTGAAAAAAATTCAAACATACTAGTTACAATATTTAGTATATTGCTTAATTGTAGATATTATTTTTTTGTTGAAAGTAAATGACCAAAAAAAATTGTTTGGACTCACCTTCCTAGTAAGTTAACCTAACATGAAATTTTAGAATATAAATTTTAGAAAATAGTGGGGCATTAAAATGGCACATAGTTGTGATACCAATTGAAAAAAATTAAAATGCTTATGTAAGGTGTTTGCATGCTACATCAAACATGCACAAATGTAGTGGAAAATGGATGTACATAAATTACTAAAAGTATCACAACACTAATACAAAAGCAGGGTGCAATGCAATAGTCTAAATCATTATGGGACCTTATGTAAATGAAAGAAATTCACTTCACAGTTTAATCATTTCATCTTGGTTAACGTTATGTCACTATAAAATCAAATTTTTATGTAAATTTCATGATGTTTCATTATTAATTAACATAATTCATTACTAATTGAAATAATTTAGTACAATAAATAGGTTTCTTTTGATGTTGTTGCTTTCAATACCTTAAATTATTATGGACTATTATACCTTTAGCTATTTTAAGTTATTCTAAGTTTTACTTTAAGGGCATATTCATGGTTAAGGTACTCCTTTTTTAACATAAGACTTAAGGACTTTGTTTTTATTATCTTCCAAATATAGAATATACATGGAATAAATTTAAGTGAAAAATATCGAATAATTCAAATTATGATAATTTACATGGCAATGGTTATTTTTCACATGCATATGTAATTATGCATAGATATTTTGTTATCTTAGGCTATTTAGGGTTATTTAACCTTAACATAAAATGATTTAATGTAAAATAGTCGATAATAGTCTAAGGTACAATAACTTAAAATATAGTAGGGTGAAATAACCTAAAATAACTAGAAATAACCTAAGGTGGAATAACTTATAATAATTTAGAATAATTTAAGGTGGAATAGCCTAGAATATAATTGAAAATTACCTAGGGTATTAAAATAACCTATGGTGGAAAAACCTATAATAATTAATAATGGCCTAGGATAGAATAACATATGTACAATAGCCTAATAATAATTTAAAATTAACTTATGGTGTTCTAAACATAACCTAGAATAGCCTACAATAACTTAGGAATAACATAGGACTAGTTTAAAAATCTAGCCTATGGTAACCTAAGACTAGTGTATGAACTTAACCTATGGTATCATACACATAGCCTACATCAACCTACACTAGCCTAAGAATATTTTTGAGTAGTTGTCGATATAAGGTTAATCTTCCCTTAACCTAGATGTTAGTTTAATTAATTGGATGGGCAATTCAATAAATGTCTTTATTGGTAGTAATTTTCATTACTATCTCCCTTGGGAATTAACGCCCACTAATTAGTTAATATTTAGGTTGATAGGTGGAAAATCAACCAGAATTGTCTAGAAGGTGGATGTTAGTTAATCATTAAATAGTTGGAAGGTACGAAAAATTCTAGGAAGGGAAATATCCCCAACTAGATTAGTGAAGGTTTTTTAGTTGCCCTTTGGGGGAATTGGTATGTAGGGGTCAAGTGACCTTGGGGAGGGGTGAGTAAGTTAACCCTTGCCTTCCAATTTAAGGTATTTTTTCCTTTATATTTTATATTTTATATTTTTGCTTTTCTTTTAATTCTCTCTTCCCTTTTTTGGGTGGAGACTCTCTAGGTTGTTCCTTATGTCTTCTTTGTCTTATTTTTTTATTTTTTCCTTCCTAGCCCACTAAGTTTTCTTTTATTGTTTTTACTACTTATTTTGGTGTATTGATGGAGAATAAGGGAAAGACATGGTGGTATGAACTTCTCCATTCTAGTAATAAAAAGGTACTCATATTTCTTGGGACTCTCTTGTTTAATTTGTGTGTTTTCATTTTTGATAGGTAGTAAATGTGTGGTATAGATGGTAGGAGCATGTGGTGATGGTAGGAGGTTTGGACAAAAGGTATGAAAGTCTCAAGAGAGTCATATACCTTCTAAGGTATTAGTTTTTAGGTATTTTACTTCCTAGAGAGAGGGGTACCTTTTGTTGCCCTATAGTAGTAATTATGCTGCAAGGCAAAATTACTGTCCTTACATTTTTAAATATAATTTCCTTTTTGTTTTTATTTTGTTTGCATACCAAGTTGCTACCTATTTTTGCATAACATTAAGGGGTAATAATGGGGGTAAGGTGGACTATCATCTAATGGATGATTTTTATTCATTTCATATAAAGTTTACTTTTATTTTCGTAGTTTTAATATGTAGTAAATTATTATTAGTTCAATCTCTTGTTTGAGGTAATAATTTTCCCTAGTAATATCATCATTTTGAAACTAATTATCAGGGACATTGAAAGGGCTTATTCATAGTAGCTTATAATAACCTAAAAATAAACTATGAACTTAGTTTATGGTATCATACACATATTTTAAAATTAACTTAAGATTACCTAAAAGTTTAGCCTATGGTAGTTAGGAGTAGCCTTAGGGTGAATACATGTTCAAAGGAGCCAAGGGTGTCAAGGAAATACCTTTTTCCAAGGATTGCACATGTCATGTGTCGTTTCTATGTTGGTTTATAACTTTAAAATTTGTATCTTAAATACCCCCTTTAACACTACATTTTAGATATAAATACATTTTGACTAAAATTTGATTTTATATCATGTATATTATGCATTCATGCCCTCTATCACATAAACATGAACAAATTTTGTTAGATGCACATTTTCAAAATCAATAATTTTTAGGGTCAATTAAAACACTTTTGAGCCAAATGTGTTCAAATTGGTTATAAAAATAATTTTCATCAATTCAAGTCCTTTTGCCCTTCTAATCATCAATGTTAAAATCCTCTTTAATTTAAAAAAAAAATGGTGCACATTTGGTAGAAAAAAAGGACGTTTGAAAAAAACAAGGATTGTCCATTCTTGATATTTCAGTGCTTTGAACATGTAAAACCATTTTTGATTTGTGTTAAACTTTGAGCATGTAAAATTTGTAATTATTGGAAAATATTCCCAAAAACATTATGACAATCCAAACTATTATGCTTCACTTGTGATTTTTCAATCATACAAAAATGTAGTTTTAAAGAGTGTACACTCACTTGGGTGGCTCCTTTGATTGTGTTTTTACCCTTAAGACAACTTACACTAGCCAAGGAATAGTTAAAGACTAACTTACATTAACCTAGGAATAACCATTAAAGTAACCTATAATGATTGAACAATTTTCCAAGTGGATTGAATTGATTTTAGACATTTTGAAATGATTTAGGTAATGAGAGGATTGTTTTTGCATTTTTTAATCAAATATTGAATAGATTTGGCATTCTATCAAAAGTGCTAGGTGAAAGCATGAATAAGTGAATTGTTTGTATTATCACACATGTAATTTTTTTGGATAACATGCAAATGTAAAACTGAAAGCCATATTAAAAATTAACATTGTCAATTTTTTTAATTATTCATGTTGTCATAGACTTTAATGGGAATCATCATAAATTTTTTGGATGAACATTAAGAAGATTATGGACTTGTAATGAATTGTTAAAATGACAACATTACATTTGTCACACAAAATAAATGAAAAATTTGGACTTTAAAAAATTGTCAAAGTAGTGTCAATTTTATAAAAAAAAATAAAGCATCATTAAATGAAGAATTTATTAATGAAATGCATTGAAACTTTCCTAGTATAAATTTTTTAAGTTTTAAAAAACTTAAGTGACGTGATTGTTGTAAATTTTTATCCTCGAAAGTCCATTTCATCTTAAATTTTTTAATCTTTTGCATGGATTTTTTGATCAATCACATGTTTAAGGATATAATTTCATAAGTTGGTTTACAAATATGTATAATTAAAAGCACACAAAATAATTATAGGATTTATGGTTTAATAATTGTTAAAACTGCAAAAAAATTCATTATTGTTAGATTATGGATTCTCAAACACCACTTTTGAGTCACCTAACCATGCTTTTGCCCTACTCATAGATTAGGGCATAGAACTTTGAATTCTTTTAGGAGGTATGTGACTAGGCTCTAATTGACCATAAGACTACTTTCTGTGATCATCTTGAAGCCAACAACTTGGTAAAAACATGGTACAAAATGATGAAAAAAAGGATTTTCAAAAATATAAATTATAGAAGAAATATATAAATGATTGGACATATAGTTGCCATGGTTGGCTGTGGGATATTGATTCAACAACATTAGTAGAGGAAAATATTTTTTGACTTGTCTTTGAAATTAATTTTTAGTTGCATGTAACATTTACAACTAAAATCCTTTTAATCATGCTAGACAAGCTACAAAAGGTAATTGCCTATGGGGGACACTTAGTGTAAAGTTTGGGATCTATGTATGTCAAATGACCATTTTTAAAGGAGGCATTAGATAAATATCCAACGTATTTTTTATCATCCAATTATTATTTAATTTTCTAATATATACATATTAAAGCCACCCTATATTAATTATAATCCATTATTTCAGGTTATTACATACCCTGTATTATAGTTAAATTGATTATTTGAATAAAATGTACCCTATTTTTTAACTAATTAACTTATAATTTTTACGCAACAACCTATATATTGTACCCTATATTTTTACTTATGCATTTTCTACTTTTTTTTACGAATGTCCCCCCTGAATATAATAATCGCAGACGACATGGATTGTGGATGTAAAAAACAATTCAAAGAAATCTAATTTCATCTTTTAACTTATTATATACATATTGTCATTTACAATTTTCCATGTAACTAATTTGGTCACCTTAACAACAAATGATGTGTTGCCATGTGCCAACATTTTTTAATATTAAAGAATATTTTTATTTAATCTTTAAAAAATCCACATCATCCGTTTTGTATGGTTTTAGTATATGACACATGGTAAAATATTTTTTTTCCAAGTGAGATATAAATTGTGTTCATTTATTTTTAAGGTCAATTATTTAATGTCATTTGGCATATAAATGTATCCATTTATCTTTTGAAGGCTAATTATTTGGTAACATGTCACATGTTTAAACCCTTTTTAATATTTAATATTTTTAATTAACTAATTAGTTTTGGATTGTTTAATTTAAAGTCAAAAGGATGTCAACACATGGATAGGTAAAGAAGGTTTAGGCCTAAGGAGGTAAGTAGGTAGACAAAGGTTAATCAAGTAAGTTTTTAAAAATCTTATTTTATATTGGGTTTTAGCCTTTAAGGTTAAGCCTTTTTTATTGGTTCATCCTTCGCACTATGAAAACTTCTAGTGCATTTAATTGTATGCTACACATGAAAAGAGTGAAAGGAAAAAAATATGGGTTAAACATTGTAATTGCAAGTGTCACCAACTTAGTCACAAGTTATTTGCAACTATTTCCTAATACCCATATGATCCTAATCTAGTTTACCTATTAGTTGTATATCAATTATTATAAGTAACAAAAGTTAATAGGTAATAATAATAATAATATTATTATTATTAATATTATCTCATTTTTATAACTATTATAAGTTATACTAATCAATGTTTTTCAATAGTTTTAATAAAATAAATAAATTTAATAATAAAATAAATTAATAAAACTAATTAAATTATTATTGTAATTAATGGTTAGTTAGATTAATTATTTTGTCATTATTAATTTTCTTATTATTTCACATGTTACAGCTCTTGTTATTAATTTTGAAATTCAATCTTTTTTTCAAATTCAATATATGAACAACATACATATGTATGCATAATTCATATACTGAAAAAATATGTTTATTATATATATAATATATCATAAATATAACTTTAATGCATACATAAAAATATATGGTTACTAATACTAATTTGGTTACTATTGCAACTAATCAAAATATCAGCCTATTCATGGATGAAAATATATTTAAAAATAATCCAACTAATAAGATGAAAATTTCAATAGTTGCAACATAGTTGTAAAAATGACCAAAATAATTGAAAGTTGATCTCATAATTGTAAATGTTCCCAAACCTAATTACAAATGATTACAAGTCACATGTAGTCATAAACATAATGATTACATTTTGGCTAATGTCTAATAATGCAAATACATGTCCTTTGCATCATGTTTTCCCTTTATTTTTTGCTTTTTGGGCATGAACTTCAATTATTAACATCCATTCATAAGGATGCCCAATGTGGTTAATCTTAATGATCCAAAGTATGGGTTCAAATTTATGAACAACGTGTAACCTTGTTCAAAATAATCATGCCTATGGCTTAATAGAGAACTTGGCCATCAGGGTAAATGTAAGTTATGGCGGCTCATAAACGACAAAAGTCATAGTCTCAAAAATCCATATAAATGGAAAAATTAAAGTTAGAATAGAAAAAAATGTTAAAAACCAATGTTGAGTGAGCCTTATGTGGTGATTAATCAGTTAAGTTTCCAACCACTCTATTAGGAGTTGCACGTGCCCCCTTAGACCATTGTTTTATTCTTAGAATTTTTTTGAAATCTTTTTAATATGTCTTTCAAAGAGAATCTAATTTTTTTTTTGGAAATTTAATATTATTATGTTAAGGTGTACATAGTTTTTTTATAAAAAATATCATTAAAAAATATTTTCAAATTGTGCTTTTAGTGTTAAAATTGTTTTAAATTGTTTTTATGTAGCTTTTAAATAGTGGTTACAAGAGGTTAAAAATCCTAATACATATTTTTCACTCATTAGATTGATTCCAAATTTTTATGACATGTACGTGATGTATTCAAAATAATATTTTATAATCAATTATTATTATTATTATTATTATTATTTTACAATCCAAAATTCAAAAAATTAAATAATGGTTATGATTGCTTTTGGTACATGTTAGTATGATTACACCCTTAATAAAGTCCATATGAAAGGTTGCCCATTTTTTAAAAAAATTTATCATACATGTTAAGGGGAAAAAATATCAATCTAACAAAAAATGACCAAGATTGGGACTTTTGAAAGTAAGGTCCAAATTTGGTCATTCAAAAGTCCACAGTTATTTGTTGGTTGAGATTTTTGTTGTAAGTTTTTTCAATCCATATTTTTTTCCCCATCATATATCATATATTGAGTCCCTATAAAAAATATTGAGATGAAATCATAACAAAAAATGCATTTGAATGTTAATGCAAAACCCAAATTATAGTCCATATGTCCATTTTAAAAATCCATTACTATATGATTGGTGTATGTTTATTGAATCTTACCCTTCAATAAATATTCATATTCATGTTGGCAATCTTAATCCATGAATAATTTTGTCAATTTGATGATTTTGCAATGTGTTTATGGCATTTGAATAGAGTACACTCTACAGAAAGTCCATAAGGATGCAAAAAATGAGTCACTATAGCATCACATAACATTGAAATACATTATGATTTGCCACCATCCGTGGAGGTGGGTATTGACTTAAGGTTCAAAAGTTTAATTGAATTTGGAGATTATGTTTATTTGTAGTAGACAACACTTATCACATTAGATGTGACAATTAGTCATGTCATTTATGTGTGAGAAGGTTTTACATGTTAATGATTTGTTATTGGAAACTCAAGATGGTTAAATGTGAAAAAAACCATGTGTGGAATCATGCACCATGTCACCTTCTATGTATGGATGGCCAAGTGGATAGCTTTAATAAATTTGTGATGCATGTCATGTGGAGAATCACAAGGTGCAATAACCATGTTGATTTGTGATTATTGTTCCAAAGGATGACATATGGGTTATCTTACACCACCATTTGTGAAGGTTCCAACAAGAGATTGAATGTTTTCATAATGCATCAAATAGACAAGTTTTGTCATTTTGTGTTTAACTTTAGTACTAGGATATAAACATGTTCTTAATTTAAGGAAAGGTGTAATTTGGTTAAACATAAAGGATTGCAACTAGTGTTTAATGATGGGGCTCACATTACATTTGATTTGCTAACCTCATCATGTTTAAGACCAAACCCCTCTCATGGATTACCTACATCATTTTTTACCCAACAACCTTTTCCTTCATGGTAATTAGGTTGTCGAATCTTGCGGTTTTAAATTACTTTACCATAGTATGTCCTATTTGATCATAAATTTGGGTACTTGGTGTAGGATAAGAATTTTTATTCTAGACAAGGGGGTGATTTGTGTGCATGTTTTCATGTGTACATGACTTTGTTAATTTCAATAGTTTTGGGCATTGATCTTATTGTGCATCACAACTATCATATTAATTGTGGGACATTAGTTTCATGTAGTTTGTTAATTGTGATTGAAGCCTAGTTCAATATGAATTGGGATCTAGCTTTTTTTTTTGTGTGTTTAGGGGGTTTATCCCCATGATGTGGCTTTGGGTTTCATCTTTTGTGTTTTAAGATTCCAAAACACACATGAAAAATGAATTTGTGTTTTTGAACTTAGGTTCTTATGATTTGCAAGTGAGTTTTCAATATTTGTGTGCATGTTTTCATGTGTATGACTTATTAGTTTCAAATAGTGTTGGGCGTCAATATTGTAATGCCCATGACAAACTTGTTTAAAACATCTTATTTGACAATAGTATACCATTTTTTTATTAACCAAAAAATTCCACTTCAATTTCATGGATAAATGAAAACAACATCTAGAGCATCCAATGGAAGAACATTTTACCACCTACAAACATTATAATCATCACTATTATTATAACATATTGTACCACCAAAGGTTTATATTTAATTTAAATTTAAACTTCATTACTTTAAATCAATGTGAAAAAAGTTTGATCGAATGTTTTTGGTTGTACCTATAAACATTGATGTGCAAATTTTCATTGACAAATTGCAACTAAAAGTATTTCATAGTCATTTTGTTAGAAAAATTGTTTTGTGACAAGCAATTACATGTAACAAATGTATTTCAAAAGACTATTGCATCATTCTTATTTTAATCAATTTCATAACATAATGATAGATCATGGTGAACCACTTTTAATTGCACATTTTGACCATTAAACTCTTGCCACTTATGTTTTCAAATTGTTCAATTTTTGCTTGCAATCAAAACTACAACACTATCATACTTTTTTGGGTCCATCATACAATGCAAACAATAAATGTATAGGTGTATGGGTTCAAACTTGCTAATGAAATTGAATACCAAATTAGTTTGGTTGGTTGCCTTATTTTTTTGACAATAACTAGGCCAAACTATGGCATTTTCAAGGAGTTGCATGAGTAGGTAGGTATATGGCAACTCCATAAGATGTGCATCTTCAAGCTATCAAAAAGGGTATTGCATCACATAAGGGAACCATCTATGGAGGAAAAAAAATTCTTGAAAGAAAATGTGAATACCTATCAAATTGGAGCCAAGATTTGATATGTAGAAATCAACAATAGGGCTAATTTTGTTCTTATCTAATGGTTGTTCAATTATTTGGAGTAGTATATTACAACCTACGGTCACTCTCTCAGCCCTCAAGACAGAATATCATACACTTGTAGATGCAACAAAAGGAGTTGACATGGTTACGAACGTTACTCATGGAACTAAAGGCAAAAAAAACATCAATCAACAATTCTCTTTGTTAAAAATTGTGGTCAAGTTCTAGTCACAAATTTAGTCTTGCAAACACACAAAACATTTACAGATTCATTTACAACATATCATTGCATTTGAGAAAGTAGTATAGAGGCAATAGAGGTAGAATTAGTAGCATATATTCCAACAACAAAGCAATAAACTAAAATTTTCACAAAAACTGTTGGGGAAGGATTCAAGTTGAATTCCTAAGAGCGCAAGTTGGAGTACACAACCTCATAGGCATTCAAGTCTACCTAGCTTGAATGATTTTGCCACCAAATGGAGGAGGCGCAAGAGGATGAATAGATTGTGGTTGGTAGACTCTGCAGTCCATATATGTTGTTTCATGAGAGAATCAAGCAAGCTAGGTTGGAATCAAAGGCCCAATGGGAAAGAGTTGTAGTTGATTGTTCAATTTTCATGAAATCTCATGAAGAAACTCAAGAATCTGGTCACAATTGCAATGAACGAGCACAGTGAAGACCCAAACCCAGAGTTCAAAAAGACCTCTGAAGTAAAAAAATTCATCAACTTATTCCTATAGATTATTTTAAGATTGAGGACTTGCCATCTTCATGGCAGCAAAATCATTTAAGAATCTTCAGAGAGCTCAATGTTCTAATTTTCTTTAATCATTGCTATCTTTTACATCAATTAATGCCATGTATGTTAATTTGAAGGAGTTTGATCTCTCTGATGTGCCTCTCAGCTGCGTTGGAGGAAGACAAAAGGCAATGGGTACGAAGGTTTCACAGGAGTGAGCAAGCTGGCTTCATGTTGAAGGAAATTCATGATTGCCCAAATTCCTTTCTTGGGTTTCAAATTATTGAACCTTGCCAAGGAAGCAGCATGCACTTTACAATGTGTATCCTGGGGACAGCCTCATGTTATCAACCAGTAAACTGGTCAGATGCGTACTATCTTGAACTGTGGAAACCTTCTCCTAAGGTCATCCATGACTCAGGTAAGCTGGTGGATGAGCAAAGCTGGGTAATGTGGGCCATGCATTGGAGACAGGAAACTGTTTTAGAATGGCACAGAACACAACTGCAGCTGATTGAGCTGCAGGTTTGTGGTGATGTGCAGAGATGTATGAGCCATGTGTAGGCTGCTGCAATGGGTCACTATGAATGGGCATCCAGTAATTACAGTGGCTCCTTTACCAGGTGGACTAGCTGTTTGGGCATCTGCCATGCATGGAGAAAAATGTGTCAAACACATCAAGTGAGTGGTGCTTTCATTTGTGCTGAAGATTTATACATATCTTGGTGAGGTGAGGGTATTTGTCCCTCTCAGGGTAAGCAATTCTCTGACATGAAAAACAAGACCAAAAAAGAAGCCCACAAGCGGGGAGGATGTGGCTGAGAATCTGATACATGGGTGACATGGGCGCCAGCTGCTGGCCCCTGGTATTTTTTGTTCCTGGATATGCTAGAACTACAACTTTTAGAATCTGTGCCGGGACAACTTATGATTGCAGGCCCAACTGTGGTGTGAATCTTGAGTTGGGGCATAAGCTTTGCAGCTGCTCATGACCCGATCCTTGCAGGCTGCAGTAGTGATTTCTTCTAAACTATACTGGCACGATATCCATATAGACTCTGTGGATACAGAGTTAAGAAGTTGTCTGGAAGCCACTTTGATTGCAAGATTCAAGGCCACTTATGCATCTTTTGACAGGAGTGCTGGTTTCCTTCGAAGTTGCTATCCTCTGGTTTTGTCATCTGGATCACCTCCAACTTTCTATGTACCGAGATGATGTGAATGCAGATGGAAGTTTTGCCTGTTTCAGTCTCCCACATGTCAGCTGCCTCCAAACAGTCAGTGAATTACAGTTGCTGTGTGAGGGCTGTCAAGGTTCTGATCAGCTGGGCTGTCAAGATTCTCAGCTGGGTAGTTACTGCTGAGGCCCTCAGTTGCTGCAGTTCCCTCAGAGCATCCAACCTCTGAAGGTTGTCTGATGTTCTTTGATTCTGATTGCCTTCTTGATCGAACACCCTCTTGATTTTCAGCTCCATGGTTTGAAGAAGCCTTTACACTATGCTCTTGCTCGTTCCGCCTATTCAACCTAGTAGCCCTTGCACTTTCAATGTTGTCAGAAGGCCTACTTGACCTGGTCCTTGGGCCTGCTAAGTCCACATTTGCTTTGGTCTTGACACGTGCCACAGAGTTCTCATCTTTCTCATCCTCAAGTTTCTCCCTTTGATGATCTATTTTTGCTTGGTAGGCCTTCCTGATGTTCCAGAGAGCTTGTTGTGTTTTCTTCATGTCAGGCCTGTCATTCCTTGTTGGTGCTGAACATGAGAAGGCCAGCTCAAACAAGCGTTCAAGAATTCCCATTACTGCTGGTGTCTTCTCTATGTTTGGATCCAGGACTGCAGTCAGGTTTCCTGCTGTAAGATGCCTAAAGGCCTGTCACATACAGGAAACAAACTCTTTGTTTAGACATATAATATTGTACAACTCCTGTATCATGGTTCCCTAAAATACACAAAACCCATTGAAGATTCTGGGTAAACTTTAGAGCAAGAGCAAGAGCAAGAGGAAGATTGGTGATATCTAGACAGATCCAAGACTTCTTCTTACCCATAATAAAGTGATGCGCTGGTCACTGGGCCTGTTCAGCTCTAGTGGGCGTCTTCCTGAGAACAGTTCTATAAGCAAGATGCCGAAGGAATAAACATCGCTCTTCACATTCAACATATTTGTTTTCAGATATTCTGGATCCAAGTATCCTGCAGTACCCTTCAACTGTGTGAGCACACAAGAGGCTGATGCATCCCCAGCTGGACCCATGCGAGAGAAACCAAAATCTGCCACCTTTGCACGGAATGTTTCACTGAGTAAGATGTTGGAAGATTTCACATCCCGATGAATGATCGGGTTATCTGCACAAAAAAAGCATCTGAATTAGAAGGCTTCAGGTCTCAAATTTCAACACATTTCTATGAACATGTATGTGTCTTGAAACATTTGTTAGTTCTGGGTGGAGCAGATAAATTCTGTCTTGATGGACTTGGAGATCAAAGGATGTGCATCAAATTGCTAGAAACAAAAGTTACCAATTGCTCAAAACAATGCTTGCTTACCAGCATAAAAATGAAGATAAGCGAGGGCATGTGCCACATCAATTGCAATATCCAATCTTTTACTCATGTCCAAGGTCACTCCAAGGTCACCTGTGTCAACCGACCAAGACATTTTGTTACCAAAATTTGCTTGTATTTGTTACAGGTTTCTTTGATGCTTCCTCAAATACACAACTCCTAAATTCAGGTGCAAATCAGTTCAGGTGTGAAGTCAGAGCTTGGCAGAGATGAACAATCATTTTGCAATGAAATAGGTATTTTGACAAAGAATGTACGATCAAGGTGCTGGCGGAGGTTCCCATTAGGCACAAACTCTGTCACTAAAATTCGTTCATTGTCCGCCTCCAAGTGACCTATCAGCTTCACAAGGTTCAAGTGCTCTACTGCTGATAGCTTTTCAACCTCATTCTCAAATTCCTTTGAAATTCCAGTTGCAAAGAGTTCCTGCTACCCACCATATGATGCACACAATAATTTAAAGTTTGTTGCAACAAAGGAATGTTTGTTGCCAGCAGGAAAATGCACAAAATGTGAACTGAAATTCCATCAATTCCTGTAATAATCTTCTGAGTGAATGATAGAAACCTGTATTCACTTATCCTTTGCTACATTCCCCAACATAATATTGCATGATATTGTCTGAGGGGAAGTGTACTGGATACACCTATCTTCCAAAAGTATGACCTTGTTTGTTCGTTTAATGGCAATGATTCGACCATCGGGGAGCTTTCCCCTGTACACTTTAGCACATCCACCTTGACCAATCTTGGATGCCTCAGAAAAATTAGCTGTCATCCTTTTCAGCTCAGCCATTGTGAAAATCAATGAACCCAAGGGTTTGTCCAATGATGTGTTAGATGAGGAGGCTCCGTACTGGCCTTGACCAGTTGATGTATCTGATGATGTCCTCTCCGAAGTTGCTGTCAAAAGTCACCAGAAAAAAATCCCCATTGCTATCAAATTCACAAAGAAACAAAATGTAAGTGCCATGCTAGTAGACCTATTCCATTTGCAAGGCAGATCAATCATGCCCCAAAAATACTAAATGGCTCAAATCTTTGCCTCTACTCTGGGGACCTCATAGAGCTTCCTTCACTCTTCACAGCATAATATACATACTTCTCCTTCGCTTCAGAATATGTGAAAAAATGATGTAACAAAGTTTCACAAATTTTGGATGTTCATCACTTGACAATTATGAAAACACTCCATACCTATTTAACTATCTCATTCCTTTCACCAACCCATCTACTTCGATATGGAAAGGAAAATTAACATGTGCCTTTTCATAATTTGGTTGAATTCAACCAATTTGTATTTAATTAGATTCAATATGATTCAAATCAACCAAATTCAATTCAATTGAAATTTCAATGGGAACAGTGATGTTGTTGAATCCAAAGGAACATAAGATTGTGTTTACTTCAATTCACTTCAAATTTATGAAATTTCAATTCAATTCAATTCAATTAAGTTACAGTCAATTCAACTTGCGTTATGCAAATTCAAGCCTTCTATTTTCAAGCTTACCCAGCAGAATTGTGAAGGGCTTACCCATTCCATTAAAACCTGGCTGGTTTTTCTAAGTGTAGTTGCACAATGCATTACCAGGCACAGTATCTGATGGGCTTGTTGAAAAACGTAATGCCCACAGAGCTTGCTATCATTTTTGCAAAGCCTGTTGTCATTTATTAAAAATCCCATGATACTCAATCGGCATCATCCGGTGAGTATTGTGAGATTTTTTAAAAAAAATTGATGATGGTTTTTATTCCATGTAATGCCCTTGGGGGTGAGTTTTCCTGGATTTGTGCCCCCTTGGCTCTGCCTCAGGGGGGCCTTATTCTGGTAAAGCCCTGCCCCTCAGGCTTTATGCTACACTTAGTACATTTCAAGCCTTTTATTTTCAGGACTCAAGAGAGAGTCACATGTTTGCACACTTCTAAGAAGAGCTCATGTTTGCAATTTCAAGAGGGGTGGTGAAAGAGCGCACCAGAGAAGTCGTTGGCAACTCTGTGTTTGTGTTCTCTTGACCATCGTAGGAGGCCTCGTAAGCAAGACATTGAAAAAAAGAATGAATCTGATGCTGATCAGCTGGCTACTGATTGATGATGATGATGATGCTGATTCCTTCAGATTTTGGGTGTTCTCCTCCTCCTAGTAAGCTTGGTGATGCTTGATGCTACTGGGATTTTATATTTTTCTTTGGCTACTGTTTTGTTGACAAGTTTCCTCCTGCAGGCCAAGAAAACTTTCCAACTTTGGTTGTTGCTTCATTCATACATGTATGCACAAATCACCTCCTGGACCTACTGACAGACAAGACACAAAGCAAAAGTCTAAGGTATCATGCTGCTTGATTCGAGCAAGAAAGCAGCCATAGAAAATCATGTAAGAGCATCTCCACCAGAGCTCAGTATCTGACCCTGCCCTGGAAACCTTGGATGATGAGGTATAGGCAGTCAAATCTAGTGAATTCACTGGAAGACTGCTGTGACCGTGAAAAATGGCACAACGTTCAGAGCCCTGGAGGAGCCCTGAAACAGTCTAATGAACACAGTCAAGTCATATTTATTGATTGCTCCCTGTTTCTGATTAGCTAGATACTTTGATGGGTCCATGTGGGTTAGTATTAGTAGTTTCTCACCTATTTGCAGTCTCACTTTCAGTTTTATGTGTGAGGTTGGACAAAACAAATAACTAAAGCTTGGGTGTTAGAAATAATTTTGCAGGGTCACATACTGAGCACAGCTGGAGGTGCTCTAAGATCAGCTCCACTAATGCTCAGCATATGGCCCATGAAAATGAAATGGAATGGAGAAAAGTCAAAACATGCTGTTTCGGCTGAGCAATATGGTTGTGGCCCAGCATTTTTTCACAAAATGCTGAGCTTGGTAATAGGCACAGAACAACTTTAAAAATATGATTTGCTGTGAAGAGTGTAATAAATAAGATAGGACTGTTGCTCCCTGTTTCTGATTGGTAAACTAGAATGATTGCTGCAGGTGGTTTGCTGTTAGTAGTCTCCCATCAATTTGCAGTCCCAGTTTTAGTTTTATGAGTGGGCTTGGAGAGAGTAAAGAAGTAAACTTCAATGTGAGAAATATTTTTTGCTGGATCACATACTGGGCATGGGTGGAGTTGCTCTACGACTAGTCTACAGAAAGGAAAGAGGGAAACCGAGGAAGATAGAGAGAGAGAAAGCTTTACCTTAATAAACGCTGACAAGAGTACTGATGAAACACAACCTAAAAAACAAACTTCCTGGAACAAGAGAAGTTTGGGTCCTTAAAAAGAAAAACTTGGTCTGATGCTGCGCTTCCCAAAACAGAGGTTCCCTCAGAAGCCTCCTGGAACCTTAAGAGGAGGAAGATTCGGCTGAAGGCCAGTTGAAGAAGCTCCACCCAACCCAACCCCCCACTTCCCCCTCAACCCATAACCCAGTCTGTTTAGTGTATCTGTCTGCCTCTCTTTGGCCCTGACAGTCTCGAGAAAGTCGAGAGAGAAATGTCAAGCCTTGAGCATCAAAAGTAAGAAGATTGGAAACTACTTCTGAACTCTGAAACACCACCCCCAAATCTTGAGCCAAAAACAGATCCAATATCAACAAGCTCTGCTGAGCAGCAAAACTAAGAAGATTGGAAACTAGTTAAGAACTCTCCCCCAACACCTCCCAAATCGTGAGCAAGGGAAAACAGCAGATCCAATGTCAAGCCCCAAGTGAGAAGCAAAAGTAAGTCTTAGATGGGAAACAAGTCTTTCAAACACACCCAAATCTTGAATCAAAAAGAAAAGAAAACATCAAAAGTGCACCTCCAACTGGTTCTAGGAACGAAATCAAGCAGGTTCTTGTTTCCTTCGCAAAATCCTCCTTCCTCTAGGACACTAACTCCTCTGCAGCACAAACAAAGACTAGAAAACTTTGCCCAAAACAAGAGTCATTGCTTTCAGAGCACGAGACAGAACAATGTTATGTGGATGTGAACATCATCACTCTCAATCACACCATCATTCATCCATCACTTGCAATGTCCAAATTTTTTCCAAATTTGGAATGAGAATTTGATGCAAATTTGTGCTACCTACTTACTTACCTACCTACCTTACGTATCACATCTTCCAAACTTGCTAGTGTGAACATTTTCTCACAACATGCAATTGTTCTTAATGCAAGTGAAAAACCCAAGAACCAACCCCGCCCCACACCCACCAACTTCCTCCCTCCCCCCAAAGACTCAACCAGAAGTTCCATACGTTTTTTTTATTTGTGAAATTTCACCAAAAACAGAAATTCAAAAATTCAAAAATTAAGTGAATTCAGAAGTTTTCAATTGCCAAAAGAGAGAAAATATATATGTTAAAAATCTTCAGGTTTTTTATACTCGGTTTTTCAGTGTGTAGCCAAAATATAGGAGGATGATTAAAGATTTGTACGTCATATTTGGTTTATAGCCAGATTTGGCTAAATCTTCCAAGGGATGATCACCACATTTTGTATGTCTTTGTATAGATGGTCACCACATTTTCTACGTCTTTGTATTGATGATCACCACATAGATTTTCTACATCTTTGTATGGATGATCACCACATAGATTTTCTACGTCTTTGTATGGATGATCACCACATAGATTTTCTACATCTTTGTATGGATGATCACCACATAGATTTTCTACGTCTTGGCATGAATGATCACCACATAGATTCTCTACGTCTTGGCATGGATGATCACCACATAGATTTTCTATGTCTTGGCATGGATGATCACCACATAGATTTTTTATGTCTTTATATGGATGATCACCACATTTTCTACATCTTCGTATGGATGATCACCACATAGATTTTGTACATCTTTGTATGGATGATCGCCACGTAGATTTTCTACGTCTTGGTATGGATGATCACCACATAGATTTTCTACATCTTGGTATGGACCTCACTAATGTCTTTCTTTGAATGAGATTCCTCATTTCAACTTTTCTTTTTTCTTTTATTGGTGTTGGGAGGTTGGAGGTTTTTCCTGTTTATTTCCCTTTTGTAATGAGTTGACTAAGTGTACACGAGCATAATATTGTGGCAGCTGGCTTCTTCTTGTATCATAGAAATTAGAATAGTACTAACCAGTTTGATTTTGATTTTGTAGTAGACCGACAACAATTTTGGAACACCTTCGTTTAGGTGACCATATTTGGCTGTGTGGCTGACTTTGGTGTTGTGCGTCCTGTTAATTATAGCGACACTCTTTGTTCATGTCAGCTTTTATATTTTCAATGGTCCACTCGGCTTGGAAAGAAATTGTACGGAAAGCACCCCAGCTATGTATGCACTCCAAGACTTTGTGTTGACAAGAGAAAACGCTCTCATAACAATTTACACAATTTTTAGTCATGTACTTAACTCATTGGTGCTCTCCAAGCATAACCCAGACTATGAAATCTACACGTCCAGACTACTGTAAAACCAAACCAAAAACTTGGGGGTCAACTGTTCTCCCGAGAACTTACACTATTTGAGCTATGTAAGTATACTTGGCGGTTTCCAAGTGCACCCAGACTATACAATCAAGACCTTGTGTTAACCGTTCAAAATGTTGAACTTAGGCCTTTTAGCTGTGTATGTGATTGGTGGTTTGCAAGGGGGCAAACCGATTGAAGTCTAGGATAATTTATGTTTTGCCATTTCTCACCGCCATAGCTTTCTGAAGGTGACACTACTTGAATCTTTATTTTATTTTTATATATTGATTACACTTAGTTATATACCTAGTGCAATCTGTATTAATTAGTTGGGGTCCTTTCAAATTCTGAATTATTTTTGCAGTGAGATTTTTTTATTGGCCCAACTCATCAAAAAAGTTTGAAAACTTTGATGTAAAAGTATTCACTCCAAAAATAGAAAACATATAATAAGTCCCAATATTTCACCTACTTACCCAAGTTCTGAGACATCCTTTAGACAAAGCACATTGGACAAAGTGAGGTGCTATTAGGAACATGTTGAGGAACACATTTAAGAACACATTGAGAACTTGAGGAACCTGTTGAGAAATGATTGAGAACTTCATGGGAACACATTGGGAACAACAACAAAAATTCAAAAAAATCTCACATCACCCCTCTCCCCACCCACCCACCCAAAATGGAAAGCAATTGGGTCTATTGGTGCATGCTGCAATTCCTCATTGGCTAAGCACAATTTATATTCCCAATGGTGTTCATTACCTATTTTGACCTAGGCTAATAGAAGGGCATGAATTGTGGGGACAATATCAAAGTCATGCTAACACGGTGTTTTTGCAAGGCAGGGTGAGGAAAAATGTTAAATCTGCCAAAGAAATTGAATGCACTCCGTGCAAAAAGTACCGCTGCAATTTTTTCCCCCAGTCTGCCCTTTGCCCCATTTGTTTGCCCCATTGTGATACCCAATCACGTTTTGGGTCCATGTTCTGCATGTTTTTGACATGTTAGGAAAACATGTTATGTACCCTTTGGAACATTCTTAACATGTTATGTGCTCTTTGAAACATTCATACCATGGAAGGTTATGAATACAAAACATGCCCGTGTATCACTTAATTTGTTTTTAAAAATATAAAAGGGGTAAATGGCAGACTGAGGGAAAAAAATTGCAGTGATACTTTTGTACTGAGTGCATTCAATTTCTTTGGCTGATTTAACATCTTCCATCTGTAACCCACCAAATTCACATGCTTGCAGAAGAAGGAAGTAAGTGGCGGAACTACAGTGGCACACTGACTTATATGGCCTGATTGAAGGATGTATTGGGGTCAATCCCATCACTTCAAATGTTTGGCGAATAGTTGTTATAAGTTGGGAAATAAGCAAAATATGGTTTCACATTGCAACAACAAGCTGGCCAATAAGTAAAGATTCCTTCCCAAAGCAATTCACTTATCCTAGTAACTTGGCAGCTTCGCCGAGATGTATGTCAAATGATTAGTAAATAAAATATTTAAAAAAAGATTCCATATTTTCATTCCCAAACTTTTGGTTAGTTTGTAAAGAAATTGAAATTCTCAACATTTATGAAGATAATACACCTAATTAGCTGCCAAGCTAGTAGGGGTAGTAGTATCACTTTTGATACACCAGAGTTTACTATTGGACAATATAAATTATAATGAGTTGTACATAGAGCACCAAGTATTTTGGGTTATGGGACATGAAAGAGTGTGAGTTATGAGGTTCAACTAACGACCAACCAGGGACATGCAAAAAGGTCTTAGGGATGGAGTACAAAATGTCCAAAGGCTGCAAAATGATATAAGGGAGATACAAAAGGTCAAAAGGTTGCTCTTGTTCAATGGCATGCTACCGTGTTAACGAGATACTATTCGATTCTAACACATGCATTTTTCTTTTGAGTTACCCTTTTAGCTATCCCCTACGTTTTCATGAGGACGTGTAATTTGAAATCAGGGGCACCTGTACCAGCCAGAGTGAAGCAGCACCCATCAATCAGCACACCATGCAGGTCTCAGGACGGATGATGGTGTGTGGACAAGAGATGCTCTTCTGTTGTTTCCCAGACTCATCTCTAACCATGGTGGTTGGCCATGTACCAACCACACATGGCCTTGCTTATAAAGTAGCCCACCCACTTATAGTGCATTCACACTTGATGTTAAATCAATGTTAATTGAAAATCTAGGTGGCACCCAATGTTAAATGGGCCATAATATTAAATGAATGTTAATTTAACATAAAATCTTCCTGATAAGTAAGTTTAAGTCTTAAATGACTAGTATGGTGTTCAGGGACTCAACACTAAGAGTCCCTAACACCAAGTTTGAACGCACCTTTAGTTGCCTACATAGTGACTAGTTACATTTCCTACCTTCTACCCTATGATATTTACTAGTTTCCTAGGTAGTGTCAGGGGAAAGTAGGAGGATTTACAACTTTTCAAGATAGGTTAGCAAGGTGGAAGAAATGAAAAGGAAGTGGAAAGGGGAAGGGGAGAAAGAAAAGGAAGTTGGAAAGAGAGGGCAACCAAAGGAAGAAATCAAGGTTGTCAAATAATTGAAATTTGACAACATGGACGAAACAAACCTCGAATAAACATCAAAATGACAAAATGATATTTACCAAATGAATGAAACTTTATCCATGCCTGAAACTGATCACAAAAATACAATTGTACATAGATGAGTGAAATGTACCACATGATTGAAATCACTTTTTTTAATGAAATTTTTATATAAATTAATTGTGTTATAGAAAGATAAAATTATATGCATGGAGGAAACCCATCACATAATTGGCCTTGTGAGTGAAATAAATTGAATGGATGAACTTTGACAACATGGATGAATTTGCTAACACAAATAAACCATACAAGGCAAAATATATGTTTGTGATATTCAGACACAGATGTTATTGGCCATGTGAATGAGACTCAACCATATAAATTGGTGGTATCATTTTCCATGAATGTAATATCATCTACATATTGTGAAATCTCATCATTTGGTTAGTTTTATCCATGTTGCAATTCATTTGTGTCATTGATTTCATCCATTTGTTATAGGCACACAAACTACCATGACTAAAAATAATCTATTAAATGCACATAGGTTATCACACACTACATCAAGGGGTGCAAGAATGGTAAAATAGACAAAACAAGTATGAACATCCATTTTTATCTTATCTCAAGTGTATGGAAACAATAGAGTAGCATCAAAATTGGTGGAATTATGATAGAAAACCATATACCCTAAATGTAAACTTGATACAATGAACCACTCGTGTCAAAGACTTGAGTCCTTATATGTAAAATATTCTTAAAATCATGATTTATAAATTGATATTGTTTTATTTTTAAATTGATATTATTCAAAATTATTTGCATTATATTATCACATAAAAAATGTATTTAATTAATTTCCCATGAAAATGTTGTTTTCAAATCATTGCAATTCCTTTTTTAAGTCATTTAATTAGCAAAGCCTTAGGTCACATTGTGTTAAAAATATTTTTGGAAACCTCCTATGCTTTAAATTCATTTTAAATTTATCTAAATGTTTTCATATTACATTTAAAATATCAATTTACAAATTCATCCAAAATTTTCAATATTATTTTGATTAACTTTTATCACAATGAAAATTAACCAATGCTTATATAGCAAGTGGTTCATTATATCATGTTAGGACGACCCTTGTTATACCTATAAGAATCTATCTCCAAAAAACTATAAGCAAATATGTTGTAAATGAAAAAAATAAATGTCCCTAGTTAATAGATGATAAATTTATGTTCAGGGAGCTTTTAACACAAAATACTCAATGAAATATATGTATATTAGTTTAGGATATATTAAACATCATTGCATTCTTGAAGGCACCATCAAAAATATAATCTACTATTATGTTGTATTTGAAAAAAATATTGAAAACCTACTTTTACATTGTGAAATTCAAAAATGATCCAATATAATAGTGAAAAACCATTTTTTTAATCATTGAAATAAAAAATATTCAATGTATAATAATTCTACAACTCTTTTTTTTTAAAGTTAATTGCCAAGATTTTCAAAAAAGTCACTTTATCTTACTTTATCCCAAAACAAGTTCAATTTACTTAAACCCATCCTTACTAGAAATATGGTCTTCAACAAGGACACAACTTGTGCCAAAAAAACATCAATCTAAACTTGCAATTTTATTCACAACAAATTTACAAGGTAAAATATTTGATAGATGAAAGTAACAAAAATAATTTTATTTTTATACTTCGGGCATTAATTCTTTCTAAAAACTCAAATGGTTATTTTTCAAATGTGCTTTTTGATATGAAATAAATTATCATGCTTGTAATGTATGAAAGGAAATGTTGTCTTTAATTTAAATTAGGACACAAACAACTTTATATTGCAAAAGGATAAACCATGATCTTACATTATTTATCCATAAATATAAGGATGTTATTATATGATGTTTAATTATATAATTTTTTTAATATAGGAATTCATGTTTTCTTGGACAATGTGGCATTGGTTAGGTGCACAACATTATTATAAAAAAAACCTTTGTTTCAAAAAGGTTATATATATTACAAATTACAAAATCTAAATTATATTTAAGGTGGTTTAATATGTGGACGTTAGAATTTTAAATAATAATAAGGTGGGAAAAATAAACCTCCCACTCATAATAGCCCCCAACTTGGGGGCAAAAAGACCCCATAATTCTTGAATAAAGTAACATTGAATTCATTTTTTGGTCATGACAAAGGGGTTTTTTTTCCAATTTTGTGATATTGTAAATTTAAATCTTTGTCTTTTACATTACCTCCAAAAGACATTCAAAAAATAGAAAAATGCGAATGATTTGCTAAATGATTTCATTTGCATTGACAATAAAATTTCAAATGTGGTGTTCAAAGTCCATTGTAACAAAAAACAAGGGCATAAGGAAGTTCCCTTCACATCCAAATATCCAAAATCATTGAAGATGATCCATGTAACTTGCACAATCAACAAAATCATCAAATTTGATGATTAGGACAAATTCATTATTCTAATCAAACTAGAAATTAAATTCTAAAAGCCTATGGGTTCAAATCATTTTGATCTTTCTCTCATGAGCTTCCACTAACAACATTTAGCAAAATAGAAGGACCCATCCTCACAAACTCCTATCACCCAATAAACTATGAAAAACCCTGAAATGCCCAACAGCCTAAAAGACCTTGACAATTGGAAAAAATGGTGGAAGAGAAGATCAGATAGTGTCTCATGCTATACATGAACTTTCCCCAAAGATTTGTCAAATGCAACCCATTACCGCTACTTTACTCATAGATGAAACAATACTAAGAACATATACACATTGTGCATCTAGAAATCCTAAAATATTCAAGCATTTTTTTCCATCATACCCACTTAGTCCGACATAACTCTATTTGCCAAGCTAAGTCATTTTCAAGATCCTTAGTTATCATCATCATTCCCCGAGCTCCTACTTCTATTGTGAAACTGGCACTTTCTAAAAGATGCATAGCGCAAAGGAAGATCTATCATCCCCCAAACTGATGCAACCCACATCATTAGGCATTTTCTTTTCAAGCGTGTCCCAAAGTTTTTCCAAAACAAAAACCTAGAAAACCAAAAACCAACCAGAAACAACAACTCCAGGAAACTTTGTTGCCTTTAATAAAAACTTTGTGGCCCTTTATAAGCTTCAACCTCCATTTGAGCTTGATTAATATCCAACAAAAAAAATTTGACTAGCCACTCAGCACCACACAGAGCTCACCCATAAGGAGAGCCACACCAAATTGAACACCGCCACTCATAAAGATTGTAGTAAGTTCATAACCTACAAAAGAACAAAACAACACAAAAATAGAAATTCATAAGACCAACCATCAATCACCATCAACTGCCAAAATTTTATCGCCTTTAACTTTTGGTAAATGATCATATTGTACATATCCATTAGGGTTTCATCCCCTAATTTTTCATCATAGATGTAACATCTCCCTTTCAAATTAGATTGAGTGCCTGAATCTTCACAAAACAAGGGCAGAGTGGAACAATTGTAGTATATTTTATTAGCTTTAAACTTAATCTAATCAATTATTTTGAAATTTCCAACAAACATTGAAGAATTTGAATGTATGGAGTACATTTATGACCAAATAATACCCGTCACAAAGTTTGAAAATTTGAATGAAATTCTTGGGTGAATTTTTTAATGGTGCATGATATTAATATACATTAATTAAATTTAAAACAAATTAAAATTTTAAAATTTTTAGATGAAATTCCATTCAAAAAATGTGTTTTTTTTCATTTTTATAACAATGAATGCATAATAATATATTCCTTCCAAGATACTACCATATCAAAGAGGAGGAGATTTTATATATGAATATTGCATTATTTTTTCAATTTCCTTTTGTTTGGAAATGTTTCATGAATCACAAACATGAAGCCCTATGGCCATTAAAAAATTGTAAGTTATATGCTTTGTGTACATTGATTTTATTCAATCCTCCTCATCTAATTGTTGGATCAAGATTAATTTTGACTCAAAGTTCACTTTGAGTTCCAAAATGTTGTTGGGCAAATTCTAAAATTTTTTACTTGTGTTTAGGTTAGTTAAAGGATGTCATCAAGATTTAGCTTATTGCGTACTATAATACTTGTTATACATCACCTTTTTTGAACAAAAGTGGCTCACCTTTAGTGTGCTTTCACCCAACCTTAAAAACATTTGTTTACCTTTCCTAAAGGCATATGCCCACTTCTACTTGTTTTGTGCCTAACAAATGTTTTCTAAAACTTCTCCATGCATTTTTGAAATGAGCAATAATTTATTAATCATTTATGGTGCAATAGTGGTAGGGTTTTCATCATCTTCATAAGCTTGAACCAGGGGACTTAGAGAAATATTAACTTTCAAATGAGGAATTTTCCCTATCAACAACATATGCAAAGAAAACTTTGTGCTAGATTACACCCCGCATCTATATCCAAATATAATCATGGGCAGGTGTTTATCCCAGTTTTGGGTACATGCTCAGGGTTGGTAGACAAAATTGTAAATCCATGTTTGAAAGTCTTGACAAGCCTTTCCACCATCCCATTGCACCTTGGCCACTGAGTTATAGTGTACTAATGTATATGCCATAATTTTTACACAACTGATCAAAATCAGCAAACCACTCTAACCCATTACCGATAAGAATGTATTTGGGAATGCCAAATCTATAGATGACCTCATCTTTTAGAAATTTAGCAATAGTTTCTACATCATGATTTACTATTGCTTTTGCTTTGCATCATTTGGAATAATGGTCTATGGCAACCAGGACATACTTGTTACCAAATTTTGTTTCAAGAAATGGACCAATTGTGTCAAAGGCCACCTTCTAAAATTGATCCCAAATTGGGATACTATTGAGTTTTGAAAGTTCTGACCTGATAGAACACTTGCTTTTGACCAAGTGACATTGATTGCAGGATCTCACCATGTCCTTGACTTCTTGTGTTCTATTATGTTAGAAATAATGTTTGTTGACCTTTGCCAATGTCCTTCCCTCACCAAAATGCCCAATCTCCTAATGGAAATCCAAAATCAATTGCCAACACTCATTAGATCTAGGCACTACTAAGTCTTTGAACATTAGTTTGTCATTATTCTAGTAATAATGAAAAATATGCTTACTTACCCTAGCCTTTTTTGCATCACCACACTCTTTTGACAATTGATTGCCTTCCAACACAAAAATGGCCATATGGATTTCCCAAATTTCCATAGTCTTGGCATCTTCCCAATTGCTATCTAGTTTAGAGCTCCTTGTATTCATATCTCCATTAGTAAAGGCTTGAACTTCCTTGACCATTTTCCAATGATCTCTGACATCCCATAACTCAACTCTTTTCCTCTTCAACTTCCTTGACTCATTAACACCATTCACTATTTCAATGCATTGAACAATGTTGTGACTCAATTCATTATCATAATGAATTAGAGCTTTTCCCATTCCCATCATTCCAATTTCAACCATAAATAGATTGTTCAACAAACTTTGGTTGCCCAACTACTGCATAATGACTCCAATCTTGGAACTTCTTCTTCTAGTCCAAAATGTTTCCTTTAGTGAAGTACTCAGCCTCATTAGATGAAAATCTTGGATTTCTTTAATCAAATCTTCTGGTTCATCAACGGCGTCCACAAGATTCCGGCTAAGTGCATCAACATTGGTGTGCCTCGAACCTGTTCTATTTATAATTTTAAAATTGAAATCCTATAGTGTATTAATCCACCTACCCCTCCGTCCATATGCATCTGACATAGTCACTAACCACTCTAGTGGTTTATGGTCTGTGTGAAGTGTGAAGCGGTTTCAATAGAGGTATTGCCGAAAATACATGATCCCCCAAACCAATGCATAACATTCACCTTCCATTAAGTGAAACTTTTTTTGAATTAGAAATAATCCTTTATTGGTGTTGGCAATGATTTGTTCCCACCGCCCTTCTTTCTGTGACAATATGGCACCGATGCCATGGGTGGACCAGTCAACATCTAATATAAATGCCTTTGTGAAATCAGGTCAAACCAAGATGGGAGCTATGACCAACGTAACTTTTAGTTGATCAAATGCATTTTGACAATTTGAATTCCACCTGAAAGTGGAATCCTTCTTGGTGAGATCAAAAAGGGGTATGGCTATTTGATAATAACCTTTAACATAGTTTCTATAGTACCCTGTTAGCTTAAGAAAAGCGTGTACATTAGTCACTATTGTGGGAATTGGAAATTCAATGATGGTTTTTATTTTCTTTGGATTTGGTTAAGTACTGTCACAACTTACAACATGTCCTAGAAATGCCAAACTAGTTTTTTCAAACTCACACTTACCAAGGTTAAGTTTGAATTGACTTCCCTTAACCTCAATAGAACATAGCAGAAATGCTCCAAATGTTCTTCTAATTCAAACTATGGACATTCAAATCATCCACAAACACTTTAAGAAACCTATTAAGGTAGGTCTTAAAAACTTCTGTCACGGTCTTGGAAAATGTATTGGTTGCATGACTATTTAGTTGAATAATCTAGATTTGGTGATCAATGTAGACTTGTGGATGTCTTTTGGTGCCATTTTGATTTGCCAAAATCCAAATTGTAGATCTAAGGTAGAAAACCATTATGCCTTACCAAGTTACATCAGCACATCTTCAACTAGAAGCATGGGAAATGAATCGTGCCAAGTTTGAAGATTCAATGGCCTGTAATCTCCACAAAAGTGATAATTGCTATCTTTCTTTACTAGTAATGTAACTATGCAAGCATACTCAAATGAGTTGGGCTTCATTTTGCCTAAAGCCACTAATGCATTAATTTATTTTTTTACCTTTGACTTCTTCCCAAAAGCAAACATGTTGGGTGTATTATAACATGGAGGAAAACCTTGTGTGTCAACAACATGTTCTCCTATTTTGTAACGACCAAATTCCCCTTTATGCCATGCAAACACATCAGGAAACTGATCAAGCATTTCCCAAAGCTGCTTAGTTTTGTCAAACCCTATATCAATATCAACCCTAATTTTGGATTTTATTTTTGCCCACTTATTTGTCTCTTTGTCAAGTACTTGAAATGTTTGTTCCTCTCCCAACGTACCCAATTTTGCATCCAATTGAAAAACCTTTGGCATTTGGGCACACCTTGCAATATGAAATTGTTCATTTCACAACTATTTTTCCTATGCAACACACTTCAGCCAATCTTCAAAATCCTCAAAATCAAATATCTCATCAAACTACACATTGTTAACCTATTCTTCCAAGATCAAATGCATGTTCTGGTTTGGACCCTCCTTTTTCACAAATTTTTCAAATCCATTATCCATCGAATCCTCATCCTCCTTTGTTTTAGCTAGCAGGAATAAATCATATTGTCCATCATCCACCACAACTGTTGTGTTTTCATCAGAATCATCAAAGGTGATAGGTTCAAACTCATCATTTGACAATGAATTGTTTGAGTTTCGTACAAACGTCTTTTCTTTCCACTCATTAGGTTCCCAAGGCCCAATCCCCCATAATCTCAAGGTTTTTCCTTGGTTGTTTTCTTCAATCATATTATTGTCTTCCAAGATAGGATGTAGCATATTTACCATATTCAATGGCAAGACTTAGACGTTGTTCCCAGGTCCTTGTCTAATTTGTATAAGACCTTTCTCCACATCCACCACCACACCAATCTTGATGAGAAAATCCAGACCTAATAACAAATCATAATTGTTAGTGTTAATTGTCATGAATGTCATCAAACATTGCACATCCCCAACTCTCATTGGGAAATTAGTTATTTGACCAAGAGCTTGCATAACTAGTCTAGATGCCATCTTATATGCCTTGGATCAAAACACTAAATGCATAATGCCTAACTCATGAACCATAGTTGCAGACATTACCGAATAGATGCACTGGTATCCACCAATCTTTCAAGCAAGTTATTGTCCAATTCAACTAACAAATGTAGTGTTTTGTTATGGGAATTATTGTGTATGTTGATTTTACGCACTACAGGTGGTCCTTCCACCTTGGTCAAATTGATTGACTTCAAACCTTCATCCTTTTTCTTCTTTGCCAATTTGACAAGACTTTCCAAAAATTCCAATTCTCATGGTATTGCTAGAATGGTTTCCATAGGTGATAATGAGATCTTTCCTTTGATGAAGTGTGTCAATATTTTTGATTTCATTGCAGAGCTCCTTCCTAGCTCCACAAGTACAGCTTTTCTATCATTTGTAGTTTCATCTTCAATTGCCTCAATAGGTAAACATCTCCTTGGAATCCTAGCCCTTGAAAAAAATCATGTTTGGTGCCACAAAAGTAATTCAACTGCTCAAGCATTACTTCTTCATCATCAACTAAAACCTCCAAGTAGTTGTTGGCAATAGATGATACCTTCTCATCTTTCCCTCTTTCCCAACATTTGTCTTCTGTTTGTCCCATACCCAAACAATACCCACATTTTACCCCACAATTCCTCATTTTATGTGGTAGATTGCATTTAGCACATTTTGGCTTCAAGTCTCCTATGCATGGGCATGTAGTGGCTATGTGGTCATTAGCTTTACAAATCTAACACATGGTGGAACTGTTAGCTCCCGGTGGTATTGCTCCAACATTAAAAGATGTTCCTTTAAAAAAATCAATGAATGATTCATTCAAAGCAGACACTTGCTTTTCCAATAGTGTGTCATTGTGCATACCTTCTTCTTGTTCCTCCTTGAATGGTTCAAATGGAATTTCACTTAACTCAAAAATTTGCTCAACATGCTTGGTTACTAAAAGAATTTCCTCGACATTGGCATATGTCTTCACCATATAGAGTTTTTTTTATTTCTGGCCATAGATGAGTAAGGAAACACCTTCTTTACTCATCATCCTTTATCTTCCCTCTCCTGAATAACTTATCCAGTCGATCAAAGTAGGATTATACTCTCTATTTGGGCTCCTATTTGACAGAGTCCATCTTCACCCTCAGTTCATCAAATTCTACAACACCAAATTTTTGTTGCATACTAATCTTCATCTCATTCCAATCTGCAAGAGTAGGTTGCAATTTCTTAAACCAATCCTTAGCCTTACCTTGCAAATTAAGTTTAGCAATCTTGAATAACTTTACTTCATCTTAACCTTGTACCTCGTATGCCATCTCTAGCCTTTCGATCCAATCCAAGATGTCTTTAAATTCCTTTCCCTAGAAGAACTTGTCCATTCCCTTAGGACTAGTCATGATGTATTCACTGATTAAAAACAAAATTGTGTCACTAACTACACCTAGAACCTATTTCAAGGATAAACAAAAAAGTCTACATGGTTTTCACTTTCCTCAACCCATTAATGTAACCCATCTCCATCAACTTCCAACTTCCAATTCAACAGTCTGGAAATTACACCAACATGTTCCACTCTTACTAGCTTATCACCAAGTTGAAACAATTTCTCCATCCCAAGCATGAATATTCTGACACATCTATCAGAATCTACAAGCAACGTGAAAACCCAAATATCACCAGCATATGGGGGATGTTTCTCATTTTCTATATGTAGAAAAGTGAATGGGTAATGTTTAAGAGGTTTATTTGTAGTAGGTTGTTTGCCTCGTGTCTGGTAGTTGCACTCCATTCATCCCAGTTGCCAAGATGACGCACTCCCAACTCCTTAAAGGGCTCAAATGTGAGCCCAAATAGAAAGCAGCGGAAAAGGAAGGAGTCGGAGCACGCTCCCTAGCTCGCAACACTTTGAGGGGTAGAGGGGTGTGTTGGAGCTCCGGGATGGGACTAGGAAGAGTTGACAAGCTTCACTCACTCACACGGGCCTGCACACAACCCACACAAAGTGGTTAGTGCAAAGTTAGAGCACCTTTGGTGCTAGGACGAGCCACGGGCAACACGGACACACAAGACTCACCACGGCCCGGACTTGGG
>Ga0116229_10001387_pt1 | contig 37750 bp, 26 predicted proteins | sample S1TSphgellanicum_3_FD_87313 | JGI IMG/M metagenome (GOLD analysis project Ga0116229, IMG submission 87313) | Host-associated microbial communities from peat moss isolated from Minnesota, USA - S1T2_Fc - Sphagnum magellanicum MG | ecosystem: Host-associated > Plants > Peat moss > Unclassified...
CGTCCTAGCACCAAGGGTGCTCCAACTTTGCACTAACCACTTTGTGTGGGTTGTGTGCAGGCCCGTGTGAGTGACTAAAGCTTGTCAACTCTTCCTAGTCCCATCCCAGAGCTCCAACCCGCCTTTCTACCCCTCAAAGGGTTGTGAGCTAGGGAGCGTGTTCCGACTCCTCTCTTTTCCGCTGCTTTTTTACTTGGGTTCACATTTGAGCCCTTTTGAGGAGTTGGGAGTGCGTCATGACCGGCTTCAATTTTTTTTCTCAGGTTGTACATGCTTTTTTCGTCACATTGTGTGGGTGGGAAAAAGGGCGAAGGGGCGCCCCTTGAATGTTGGCTTCACCACCGCTTGTTGTGGCTGGAGCAAAATGATCAGAAGAAAGGATTGTGTGCAACCTCCTAATTGAATAAATAATAAGTACCCCTAGTTTATAATGGGGGTATTAGTCAAGGTTGAAAACGGTGCCAAAAAGTTTTGGGAATAGAAGTTTCATGCAGCCAATGGGAAGGTTCAGCCTGCACTCAAGGTGTCTTGTTTTTTTTCTTTTAAGTTGGGAGGAAGGGTGGGGGAAAGAGGAATTTTTTTTTCATTTTTCTTTTGTTGCAACAGGTTCCCAATGTGTTCCCCATGGGTTTTCTTTTAAGTTTTGGGGGGGAGGAGGCAGGGAAAGAAAAAAATTTTAAAAAACTTTCCTTTGTTGCAACAGGTTCCAATGTGTTCCCCATGGGTTTTTTTTAAAGTTTGGGGGGGGAGAGGGGGCGACGAAAGAGAAATTTTTTTTTCATTTTTCTTTTGTTGCAACAGGTTCTTAATGTGTTCCCCATGGGTGTTCCCAATCGCACCTTGCTTTAATCCCATATGTTTTGTTCAAAGTCCTCCCCTTCTCACATATATCGGTGGGCCAGAGGGGAGGCATTCCATCTGTCCATAGAATCTTCAATTTTTGTGAGCTTTCATAATTTCAATTTTTTTTTGTTAGGGCCAATCAAATTTAATAAAAAAAAGTTGGACTTATGAGGGGTAAAGGTCAGGCCAAAAACGGTGATAAACTTTTTTGGGAGGAGAAATTTCATGCATCCAATGAGAAGGCCCAAGCACACACTGAATGTGCCTTGCATTTTTTCCTTTTAAGTTTGGGGGGTAGGGGATTTAGAGGGGGATATTTTTCAGTTTTCCTTGGTTTTCACTATGTTGACCATCCCAGTGAGTGATGATGGTTTTTGCACCTTGATGTATTAGAGTATCAGTAGTGTACTTAGTCATACTCTTAGGCATCCATATTTCATTATTAATGTTCTACCTATCTATGGTAGAAGAACCTTTCAGATCCATATTACCTCATATATATATATATATATGTGTATCAAAAACATGTTTTATTTAAAAGAAGATCTTTATTATATAGTTTCTTGCCTATGTGTAAATTCAACATTGTATCAGAGCTATGGCTAGAGATTCAATCAATTGTTTGTGATCAAAATTTGGTTTTTTGTACATTGTGTATTTAATTAATCGGATTTATTTGTAATTCATGTTTACAATCACAAAGCAAGAATTGAATGTAATGCAGGAGATAATAATTTCAATACTTATAAATAAAAGGAAGAAATTTTCTTGATTCACACTGAAGGTAGAAAAACCATAAATAGATTCATGAGAAGCAAAGGAAGAATTTCATATGCATAACATCATAAACAAACAAAAATAAAAGACTATATTAATGGCACGGAAGATGCTAGATATAAGTCACATTCCAAAGTTTGATGGCACATACTTCCATATATGAAAACGTAAATTAATATTCAATTTGTTTTAACTAAACCTTGATGAATAATCTTAATCTTACATCTGAAAGTTTATCTGCACTTTATATTGGGAAAATGATTCCATACATAAAAAAAAAAGTCATTCAGACATTTCCCTTCAAAGGAATGAGATAATAATACAAATTCTAATTTCAGTTTCAAGAAAAACTTAATTTAGTGCTTCTTTTGAAAGAAATTAGGACATGCTATAAAAGATTGCAGAGCAAGGAAGGCTTAGAGGCTGGTCTCAAATCTAATAGAGTCAACAAAAGAGCTAGTGAGGATCCCTAACATTAATTGACATTAAATGGCCACTGTCCTAGGTGGGCTGTAGCATTACATGTATTAAAGGAAGTCATGATGTGAAGCATCATTTCATCCATCTAGTCATCCATCTGTCCTGTCATGGTCTGTTTTGGTTTAAAGGAACAAGATTAGGCTTTGGGTTTGGTGTGTAACTGCTACTTTCCAAATTACACAAGTTTTTTCTCTAGAATAGTCTCAAGCAATAATGTTAGAAGTTGTTCTTTTTTCCTCATGTACCCATTTTGGAAGGAAGTGTCAACAATACTATTAAGTCTTATTCTCCCTTTTGATGGACTGACCTCTTCATCCGGAATTAGCTGTTCAGCATAGGTGCCCATTCTGTAAACCTAATCAGCAGACCTTGCCAATTCTACAACAACTTTTACACAATAGTTTTGGCCGGTTACAGATCCTAGCTTGCCCTTGGCCTTGCTTGCCTATAGTGTGTAATAAAGACGTTTTAGTCAAGAAGGTGAGAGTATCAGTGTAAAGGATGGTTCACCTTGGCCACTCTCAAATAGTGAACTCAGAATTCATTTGGTGACCATTTCTCAAAATGTGGGACCAGATGAAATTGCATTATTGTTCCTTAGTCCCTCTCACCCTTGCCTGAAGAGGTGACCTTTTTTTTGATGAATTTTTTTTTGTTTTTCAAAACTTTGTTGCCAAATTTCTTTTTTTCTTTAAAATAGTGTGTGTGTTGTTACAGGTATATTTGCTAGCTACTGTTTTGATGGTGTCATACAAATGTGTCATCAATTAAGTAAAAATTTGCCTAGGAATAGCTTTGATCCATCTTTTACCAACCTCAATATGGGATTAAAGTGAGGTGCTATTGTGAACACCCTTGGGGAACAAATTGAGAACCTAATGGAAACAAGTTGGGAACTTAAAAAGAACATGTTGGGAACGAAGAAAAAAAGAAAAAAATCCTTCCCCCACCCCCCCTACCACCCCCACCCAAAATTTAAAAGGAAAAAAATCAAAACACTTTGAGTGCATGTTGAACCTTCCCATTGGCTACATTAAATTTCTATTTCCAAAATTGTTCATCACCATTTTTGGCCTGGGCTAATACCCCATTGCAAACTGGGGGTACTTATTTATTTAATACACTAATATTATGTCCGCATACAGATAGGGTTAAAAAGAAAAACCAACAGACAATTTATTTTTTAATTAAAAAAATACATATACATATATATAGGTAATAATACATGTGGCCCTATTATTAGTTAGAACTTTGAAAACCACATTGGCCACTGGAAGAGGAGAATCCACCCATTGTGTGTCTAAACAGTATTAGCCCATGGCCCAAGATGTTGGCCAATAGGAACGTGTGACTCTGTGTGGCCAGTGGGTGGTGGCGACAGGCGATGATGATGATGAGGAAAGCAAGGGGAGATCACGTTAGGGTTTGGGACTTCCCGTGTGAACAACCTTCACTCTAGTTGTTTATTGCCTTCCTTTGTTTTTTTGTGTGGGCATTCTTGGAATCCCTCTGAGCGCGCTTTCGTTGTTGTTGTTCTATACACCTTTACAACTTTTGTGCAAAGGGAGGTTAGATGAGCTATTATTCTTAGATATATCAAGAGATTTGAAATTTATTTAATTTTTTTCCAAACAGGTTCGAGATTGCATGCTCAATGGACAAGATGTGCTTCTGTGACTAGATGTACAAGGGACAACAACAGTGCGCAATTTACTTGGCCAAAATGTAGTGTTCATTTTCATGGTACCAGAAAGTGAAATGGCCTTGGTAAAACGGCTTGTGGAGAGGAAGACAAAGAGTTTTGAAAATGTAGTTTGTAATTGTAATTTTGTAATATGTACCATCAAATACACACACACCTGTGCATTAGGCATGGGGTTCAAACTAATTTTAACTAAAGTGCTACTCTTACCCTTGGCCCTATGTCCCAGGGGGTTCCAACAATGGTGGCAGGCCCTCAGCACAAACTCACAACCCCTTTTGGCATAGTGCCGGGCAGGGCAGCAACAAAAACCATGCCTTGTAGGAAAGGGATTCTTGTGCCCATTTTTTGATGGCAGTGCAAAAAGGATCACACTATTGTCTCCAAACCACCTATGAACTACATATGAACCACCTTTCAGCTCCCTATGAACCACCCATGAACAAGCATGGTAATTTTTTCTGCTGCCCTGCCCGGAATTATCCCCAACAGGATTGGTGTTAGTGCCAAGGGCCTGCCGCCACGCCCCTCCTACTAAAAACGCTTAGTCAGCAGTGTGATGGGTCCCCACCATTGGAACCGGTTCCACCTGTATAAATGGTTCCAACATTTGAAAACCAGTTTCCTATGTCTAAAGCCAGTGTGAATGCCATAAGCAAAATGCTGAAAACCTTTCAATTCTGGCCACCAGTGCGACGAGCTTCAAAAAGATCGAAAACCAATTAGTGTGAAACAAGATAAAATAATGCATTTTGGCACAAATCCAACAGTCGCTGTGAGGGTTTTCTTTTGTGCGAAATTTTGCTAAAATTCTTTAAATGAAAATAAAAAAGGAATATCCTGTTGTAATATTTCCATTTTCTCAAAAAAAAACCCACAAAAATTTGAAAAAAAAATTTGAAAGTTTTTCATTGCATTTGAACTTTGATTTTAGTTTGATAGCATTTTTAAAACTACTTTTTAAAAACCTTTTTAATTAGGCTCTGAAATCCCTCTTGGGATGCTAACCAATGACATAACATCAGAAAATTGAAAAAATTATTACCGGTCCGTGCCCCCTGTCTGGGGCAGGGTCCAACAAACTACCTTAATATGCTAGTGGGATTGCACCCACCTTGAGTTCTGTGTAGGGTAGGGTATATAGGTTGGTGAGCGAACACTTAAGAACTCAAAAGAGGGCAAATTCTCACACATTGTTCCTCTGCTTCTGAAGCTGAAAGAACATTTCTACCCTCCACCTAGAGCTTCTAACATCACAAAAATTACTCAATCAGTAAATGAATGGGGGAAGATATGGGATGTTTGGTCATGCATGAGTTAAAACAGATTATGATTTCAGTCTTAAAATCTTTGATTGTTGCACCTTTGCCTGTGGAATACAAAGAAGTTTTGTAAAGCCCTAGTTGATGCACCCATTAGGTTTTTCAATTCCTCAAAACAGACTAAAAATGAGGAAGATAGAGGGCTGGAACTATAGAGAGGTCAAAAGCTGTTTAAAAAAAAATTGAAGCAAACTATCACTCAATCCTCTTCTGGGGTTGCTTTCCTTATTTCTAATGCTCAAAGAACATTTGTAACCTTCCAGTTTGTGCATCCAATGACAAAAAAATCACTCAATTTGATTAAGGAATGAGGAAGATATTGAAAATTGATTAAGGAATGAGGAAAATATTGGAAAGTGTTAAGTGATAGAACATGTTCCATGATAGGCGGTTCCACCTTAGTACTCGAGGGCTGGGGTGTTCCTGAAATAGCAGCCCCCAAGGCTGGAGGTTGGGTGCCTGTTATTTTGGGAACACCCTGGCCTGAAGGTGATTGCACAGCGTAAAGCAGGGTGCTCTTTTTTTTCTTAATGAATTTTTTATCCCCATGATACTGGCTGGTACCTGATTAGGTAGCTGCTCATTTCACGAGGATTAAAAAAATGAACATATGCATTTCGAAAAACGAAATGCCGCATTCCGCATCTACCAGCATTCTGTTTTTCCGAAACGCCCACGGGTTTCTTATACTTTCTAAGTGTATCTGCAAATACAGTACAAGAAAACAAGCAGGGCTTTTCACCTATAGGTTGTGACTTCTGACATTCCACACCTAGGGGAAAAAAATCCTTAATAATAAGAGAACTATGAATCCTCCAAGGACCCACATCCCAATAAGTGTATACTTAATTTTTTTGGGAACTTTTTGAATTGCGAATAGATAATAATTTAGATTTCTAGTTTCCAGGAATTTTATAGGTGATGTAAATGGCTCTTTTAATTTCTGTGTATTTTGAGGGATCTCCCCAGGAGAGTAACTCTACGGCATTATGCCAGGCAAGATACTCCTAGGCAACATCCTCTTAATTTTTATATGTTCACGCATTCCCATAAAGTAGTGAGTTGTTTACATGTACTCATGTTCTCTTGAGGGAGGGACACCCAAGGGTGTGTGACCTATGAGGTTCTTGTACTCATGGGTTCGCTTGAGGGAGGGCCACCCTCAGGAATGAGTCATGCCTGTGGGCGTTCCTGAACCTTAGGAGACCCACTTCTAGGGTAACCCAGAACTTGAATATTCCGAAATTCATTAATTTTTTCATTAGTAGGTTCATTTTCCAGTCAACTGAATTCCCCCCACTATGCTTGAACATTAGTTGTGCATGGAAATTTATCCCAGTACACGTCATCAAATCCATCCATCACAATTCCCTGCAACTCTAAAGTTCATCTGTGGGACCCATAGTCACCCATCATTTCAATTTCTCCATCCAATTGGATTGTTAGCAACCATTATAGTTCATTCCATCACATAAGCATCTAATCAATACACAGAAATCTGACCCATCCAAGAAGGCCAGATTCATCGGCCCATCATAATTCCATTCATCTTTGAAAATTTCAAGTTGTGGGATGCACAATCATCCAGGACAATAATTTCCCCATCCAATTGGACTGTTACCATCCATTCAGGATCACCCTATGTCCATAGGGACCAAATCAATCCATAGAAATCCATCCCATCTAAAAAACCCAAATTCATCAACTCAAATTCATTCCATCCATCTATTTTAAGACATCAACAAGATTCATTCAAATCCACAATCAGATACATTTATGCAATATAAATACTCTTCCATGCAATTGGACAATTTCTCCTCCATTTTTTGACAGTTGTGACCCTATCCCTGATACAATTTCACCAATACATTCTAGACACCAAAATCTTCCCCATCACCAAATTCTGGATTGGTACAACATCTCCATATTATCAACTGTCCACAATTGGTGATGCAGATTTTGGGCCTGGAGTAGAACAAATGGATGTTGCATTGTAGTCCTATTTGAGCACGCACTTTCTAAAAGCTGCTATCCGTCCCTGTGCTCGGAAAAATAGAGCTGCACCAATGAGTGGGCATGATGTCACCACTGCTACATAAGCTAGAAGCCAAAGTATTCGGCGGTTTTGAGATGCCACATGTGTGAGTCCCTTCAAAAGACTATCATTGGACTTCAATGAGCACCTTCCACTCCCTCTGTGGGCAGATCCCTTCCAATTAGTTGTGTGTACAGGATTTCTTGCAGCACCCAGTTCTGTAACTCTGTCCATGGCTCTCAACTCCTCAGGTATTTTGATTTTAAATTTCTTCCTTGACTCTGCCAAGGTTCTCACTGCTCCTGTGTGGTCTGTAAGTGAAGACCTCACTACTGTTGTTACGGGCACATAAATTGCTGGTGCTTGCAATGCTGAAATTGCTGATTCTTTCAGATGGTTTGCAACCACCACTTCCACTGTATCTTCTGGCCTAATTCTCAAACTAGATGCATTTACATCACTGACATTATGATCATTGGGATGATCTTTGCTGACTGGGGATAACTGCAGCTGCAAATGTATAAAAGCACTACTTTGTCAGAAGCAGCAAATATATCCACCTTGTTGCATGAAAACCCCCGATCCCCCTCAAGTCATACCCTGGAGCCTTCTCTGATAAATAAGTGCAGCACCTGGTCCCTTCTGGTGCATAAAATTCCTGGAATTTCCTGAAAAGCATCATCACTATACATCTTCTGTTATAGAAGATATACTTCCCAGTTACTAATGGAAAAGAGGATCAGAATGTCTTCAGTAAACATGCAAACCTGTCCTAGAAGCTGTGACAAGGATGACTGCAGGGCGAGAATCTCTGAGCAGTTCTTCAAACAGAGAGTGATCTGGCCACCAGACTCTACTTTCATTCCTGTCTCCTGAGATGTAGTGATTGGCTCTCCTTCACCTAATCCTTCTCCTGAGGTTGTGGCTTCCCTCTCCAGGGCAACTTCCCTAGATTCATCTCTCCTGGTTGACAAACCTGCGAATTCACCATGTACTTGCTTCAGTGCAGAATTGACTACTGAGATGACTCCAAACTAGAACACAGTCCCCTGCATACACTGTCTCTTTGTGGCTTTGAAATATGAGTGAAAAATGGGTAAGTCTGAGCCAGCGCTTTTTTAAGTGAATAAAAACAGCCAAAATGCTATGGAAAAAATTGGGGTGCTAAAAGCAGTACAGAAAAACTGTGGGGAAAAAAGAAAATATTGCCAGTATTCAACTACATTTCATGCAATGTTAGCCAATACTCATCCTACGGAGGCTCCATCACCCCACAAAACTCATGCCATCCAAATACATTTGGCACTTTGCTCACATTTCATGGTAGAGCTGGGGTTTTTTCGCCACTGTACATGACTGAAGTGGGTAGCTAGTCACCATAACATTTACTAGTCATTTTCTTCTCAATGGAATATTTTTGGCTTATAGAAAAAAATCAAAAATGTGCTCTGAGTTGAAAGAGAGTTGGGATGTGTGGGTTAGTTTTTCTTTTTAGTTCGGTTAGATTTAGGTTTTGAACTCTTTGTTTCAGGTTTTAGTTGCATCTTGTTTTTGGTCTTGAAACTTGTGAAACGAATTCTGCAACAAAACTTGCTTGGACTTTCACCTTATTTACATTTCATTTGTCTTCTTTCAGCTATTGTTTGCTATTTTGGTGCCACAACCATTACCACATGCACATGAAAAATGATCAAATCACTATAGCCAGAATGATCTAAATAGTTCACTACTTCAGCCATTCATGTGCACAAGAAAAAAATCAAGTTCGCCAAAAATAGTCCCACTTTTCTGTTCAAATAGCCATCCATCAAAAGCTGAAGAAGTCCAGGAAATATGCTGGTCTGAGCTCATAAGGCCTATCTTACCTGTATTTGCAGGACTTGCTGGCTGCAAATCCTCTGCTGCCACTTCACCACTGCTTGACATTCTCAAGTATGGTCCTTTGTCAAGATCAGATCCTTGGGCAGTGTTTAAGTTGGAGTCAGGAACCTGTTCACACACATCTTTTAGTGTTCAAGAGAGTTATTCAATGTACACTGAGACCTTCTGACCACAGCCCTTCATAACACTCCTGTGAAGAACCAAATGTATTTGTGTCTGTTTTTCAGGGTCTTTGCATCTATTCAGGTTGACAGGAGCACTTTGATAGCTGACGCACACTACTATCAGAACTGTCTTATGGTATGGAGTTACCTGAGGAGAGCAATGACCGACAGGGTCTTACCTCATGTTGTTTGTGCATGAGAGAGCTTGGAAGCATCACTGCCATGTACTCAGTCAGAGCACGTACCCACCTGCACCAAGCACTCTTTGGTTTCAACAGCTTGATTACATGAATGAAAGCTTCCGTGACTGTCTTGATACCTAAGGGTTTCAACAGGATTGAAACAAGTTTTCAGATAAGATAGCATGGATATACCAGACACTGTGAGCTGTTATGCCTTCAAAGTACCCAAGATGACCACCATGCTTTGTAACTGCCAGCACCACATTTGGATTTGCACTGGACAAATTGAGCATAAACAGAAGAACAAATGTCAGATACTACTTTCTTTCTTGCTATTCCTACTGTTATGAAGGCAAGGCTGGCTAAAGTGCTTCAGAGCAATTACACATAAAGTGATCAGAAATAATTTTACAGACCACTAATCAGTCAGCTTACATGCTTTCATCCCAGGGTATAGCCTCTTTTGTACATACTGGGTCATCCAAGGAATTAAAGCAGAGTAGAGGAACTGCCACATTTGCCAAGTAGTAGGCACTGCTACAGTGCCGATAATATGTGTCCACAGTCTGCTTTCCAACCCAAACAAATGGGCCATCAATGCACTCCATCACATAGAACAACATGCCAGCAAAACCGTGGAACTGGACAGAGTACTGAAGATGCTCACAGCCAGCTTATTTCATTGCCACAGGATCCATTAAATCTAGATGTGCACTGAACTAGGGAAATAATATGGTAAGGGTGGTATGTCATGTGCCAACCTTGGCAAGCATATTAAATGACAAAGGGAATGCCTTTGTTAAAGTGAAGGCAGTCAAAAAGTCACAAGCAGCAATGCAGATCACTACCTCATACTTCCCAGTGTGCCGAGTACAATATTGATCAAAGTCACGAACAGTTTTACTCTGTTACACAACACCAAAAAGGAAAGTAAGAACCAGAAATTTTTCCACTGACTTTACAGTGAACACAAAAAACACTCTGTACTGACCTTGCTTAGGAGATCCCAATCTGCAATGCGTGCAAGGACACTCTGGTGCCTTCACCCATGCCCCAGCACCACAGGATCAGTGAAGGGAATTGCTCTGAAATCACAGAATGAGTCATGATGGGAAAAATGACAATCACTTGATCATTTGAGCCAGTTGCAAACAGATTTGCAGTTTCCAACACAAACTTTCAAGTGGAATTCTGGACTAACAAGGTCTAGGTTTGGTACATTTTAGCATACTGACGGAGTCCAGTTGCCAGAATCATGTCATAGATTTTCTGAATTGTTTTCCTTGAAATGAATCTGTCACAAATCTGCCACAATGACCAGAATGCACATTGCAAAGATCACTTCCAGAATTATTGGGAATGCTTGCCACACAGATTGGAGCACAAAAAGCATCCAATCACATGCAAATTTACCACATTGGCCTACTGGATAATTAGAAACATGGACATACCACAAGATCCCAGGGACAACATACAGCTGCTGCAGCACCAATAGGTGTAGCTGCACCTTCCTCTCCCAGGTACTTCACCTGCACAAGGCTACCCCAAAGATCTGAGAGTGCAATGAATGGATGAAATACTTTTTTGTCACCTAAATTGCTTTGATGTCAACAATGAGTTCCAACAAGAGACATTCACACAATTCTAACCATGTACATTCCCAACATGTCAAAGAAACTAGGACCACAACACTCATGAGACATGCTCATAGTAACCACATGAAGCAAGGGAGATCAAAAGGTTGTCAGCAAGTACCAGAATGTTGGCACCGATGCTAGTGCCAATTGCAAAAAGAGGTGCCTGTGGATACTTGTCGTGCACATAATGAATAATTGTCCGCAGATCTTCTGTCCACCCAGCATTGTAGAACTGGTCTGACTGGACCAGACATCAAAGAAAGCCATTTCAGTCGACCAAAGAGATCTTGACTATGTGAACTGCCACAACTATAGACAAACACAGAATGCTGGGTGCTGACAGATGATTTAATTGCACTCCTCTCTCAATCATCTCCTGCAACCAGCTGAATGATGGAAAATGTCTTCTTCTACTTCATTGTGTCCATGGAGGTGAAGGGCAACTATGCTTGTGCTACTGCTGCACTGGCTGCAAACTTGAATATGCTCCCACCTCTAAAGTAACAGATCTTGAACTCACCGTTATGGAGACACCTCCAAGTCCACGATGATTGGCTACTAGAGTCCTCCATCCCTTCAGGGCTGAGGAATATGCAATGTGCTTCACATACTGTTCCCAAAAAAAGTTGTTATATGGCTGAGCATCTCCAGAAAAACAGGACCTGGGAGAATTGTTGCGTCACTGAAGTAGTAATATCTGTAAGCTTTTCCAGGCTGTGGCAGTGTACGATCTTGTGTCCTAAACTTACCGAGTCATTCGAATCACTAGTTAAGCCAGGGATGATGACGATCATTGGAGTTTCATCTGAGGCTGAACTCTGAGGAGCACTTGTGATCCCCACTTTATCAGTGGCTGCAATGCAGTTTCTCTCAAATGTTACAATTTGCTCAACATATGCCTCAGTGTATTTACATCTTCAAATCACAACAAATGAATCATCCAACCTTTCAGCAATTTTGTAGCAAACTTACCAAGAGGGGACATAACCCAGTCCAAAGCTATAGTTCCACCATCTGCAGTGATGTAGAGTTGCCTGTTATTTCCAATCCTCCCCACACCACACAAGGCCTTCTTTGTATCAATCAAGCAAATAATGAAATGAAAACAACATTCAGTCTCTTTGAAATACCTACAAATATCTGGTCACATTCAGCAGGCAGAAGTAGGCAAAAGCATATCCACAACATGTTTGCACTTCTTGCAGTGTTTCAAACTCCAGAAGTTTTAACATACAATAGATAGTACATATTGTTATTGTACCGGTCATATTTGATAGGAGGTGGCCTGCCATTGAAATAAAGAAAGCAAGTTTGTAGATGTGGACTGCTTAGCCATAGTGTCGTATAATATCTGATCCAAGGCAAAAAAGCAACATTGTCAATTATGCATAAACAAGAAGGATAGAACACCCATTACTGCATCAAAGAACCAAGAGCTCTTCTATCAGGATTTTGTCATGTTGATTGTAGTTAATTAGTTACAATGCTCTGCAACAGATGCCAACCAAATTCTATTCTTTCTTTCTTCCAGCATCTCAACATTGGGATTAGAAAAAGGAAGATATCCTCAGTCACTTCTGCATAGGCTGGACATAGAGTGGCATCAGAAGAACATCAAGCAGAGCATGTCAAATCAGGTATGAAATATGCTAGTTCAGCCAGCCATGCAACCATGCACCCTAATCTCTGCATGTGCAATGTGATAACCATACAAAAAACAATCAGGCAATATACAGAAATTCATCTGTTTGCTCAAATTCAACTGCCGCTGTTTAAGTTGTGAAATGCACCTCTCTTTCAGGACCCTGCAGTGCTGCAAAATTTGGCATTGGATCTTTGACTCATGGTTGTAGAACAGGCGGATTGCATCACCTCTAAGAGCACTCATGAAGTGAAAATCAAGAATACAATATAGCCAGGCTAATGTCAATAATGACACCAGTGAAAAGTATTCCCATGCAGGTACTGAAGCTGCTGTCTCCATCAGCTTCAAGACTCCCAGACTCGTCCATCCTATGGCAATCTCCTCCCAGGATCCCATCAACCTGTCACACAAAGAAATACATAAAGAACTGCTGCTTGCAAATTCTGAAGACAAACTCAGAACAAGTCTTTGTGTTTTGGCAAGCCTGACTCATTCTCTTCCCATATAAGGCCAATTGCCTTATTGGGAGTCGACACAACTCTAACAGCCATGGTCAAGGTAACTCGGCTGCCTAAAGCTTCCCCCAAAGACTTGGAAATCAGTCCTGAGACATTCTGGATCCAAACCAGCTCCTCTCATGATAGCTGTAATGGCTAGTACAACTAACCACCTGTTTCCATTTAACAGGATCCAAGAATTTGAAAGGCAACCATGAGCCCTGACTGTAGAGCAAGCAGCTTTTTCAGAAGGTTCCCAATCAACGACAGACACCACATATAACAAAATGTTCAGCACAGTTGTGGACTGTGAATCAGTTTCAGTTTTGTTCACAATACTTGCACAAGAATGGTGATGAATTGTGATTGATGATGCTCAATGCACAACTGTCACAAGCTGATTGCAGAGATCTTCAACAGCAGCACTCAAGAAACATCACAATAGAAATCACCTCACTACTACAGTATGTAATTTGAATGGCAAGGTCAATCCCAGCGAACTATCCAGCCTGAAAATTTTGGAGTATAAGCAATGGCTCTGCAAGTCGAAGTGGAGTGAAAATGCTGATACAGGAGCTGATTTAGGAGAACTACTAGAGGTAAAGCCTTCTCTCGCAACACTAGTCTAGAACAAAAATTGTGTACAAGTAGTGACTTGAAGTTGCTGAATCCAAACCTGAGAAGCGATTCACAAAGCAGAGAACGTTGAAATAGGGCCGAAAAAGCTCAATGGGGTTTCAATTGTGAATTACTTCCTTCGATTTCCAAAAGTTATAGCAGACTTCAAACAGACGACGGCAACGACGAAGGAAAACAACAACAACAACAACAATAAAACCTGAGTTCAATACTCAGCAATGTACCTAAAGTAAGTTCCTCCATCCCCCGAAAAAAAATCTATGAACCATGTCAATTCGGATCAACATTTCCAACATCCTGGCATAAGACCTAATCCGTAAAGAAACAAAGGCCAAAAGCAATCTTTCTCTGCGAAAATATGCAACAAAATCGACGACGCTCGCAAAGCTGTGCTTTCAATCAACCGATCCAAAACTCAGCTTGATACACCAACGAAATGCAACTCGAATGAAACAAAAGAAGAAGAAAAAAAACAAATCGAGATACATCAATCCTGCATTCCATACCTTCAAAAGGGCTGAATAGGTAGACGAATCTCTAGGACTCCTTCCGTACCACCTTCTAAGCGTCGAAAAAGCTGCTCCGAGCACAAAAATCACCAGGAAAATTTTTCAGAGAGAGAGGAAAGATACATGTTTGAGGACAAGAAAACATTCCTGGAGAGAGGAGACGGGGAAGAGTAAAGAACGAGGGGCGAAGAACTTACCCCGACGACGAGTAGCAACGAGCAGCAGCAACACGTGAGGTACCGCAGCACAGGCGCTGTTAAGAGACGATGAGCAGAGAGAGACGAGCCAGGTGGACCCATGTACGGCTGTTCACCTGACCCGGCCCGACCCCGCCCGCTGATCCAGGACAAAAGCTGGGCTCTACGTTGACCCTACTAATCCTGGTTTTTTTCCTCAGAATTTTGTAATATATCGAAATTTTGGCCATTTTTTTCCAAAAAATTAGCAAAATTAGTCGAATTTACTCCCATTTGCGGTGCTTCACCGAACCCTGCTCTACATGTAACTTTAACAATGTTTTTTTCCTATTGTGGCGAGTTTTTGCACTTGTGGCCACCCCAAAATTAAAGGAATACTCTGTCATAAATTATTGGTTTTTAAAAAAGATTCGCCAAATAAACCAGGGAATTTTTGGTTTTTGAAGAAATGTCTGTAGCCACTTTTCGATTGCCCTCAAAAATTTCTTGCCATTTTGGGACTTGTTGGTGAAAACTTTGGACAGTTTTCTAAAAATTCTCGCCAATAAATGCTAAATCTAGCTTGGGATGCTTGTTGCCTGTTCCCTACGTTAGAATTTTTAAAAAAAAATACAATTTGTTAAATTGAAGAACTCATGGGTAATCCAATTTGCAATATTCATGTTCCCAAATTTGCTTATGTCAGTGTCTTTTTCTGAATATTTTGATTTAGCAAAACAAGCAGATTTTTATTGAAAAATCATGGTTTTTCAAAAAAATTTCAAATCACATTTCGTAAAATATAACAACACATTGCTACCCAAAAAATTGTTCATGTTTTTTCATGGTCTGTCTTTCAGTCTTTGTTTAGGCGAGTTGTCATTGCGATTTCAATGGATGGTGTTTGGAAATTGACTAATGTTGTCATCATTGATCACATTTACACATATTTAGTTTTGCAAGTAGTTTTACTTTGTCTGCTTGTCATGACAGTTGCAATCTAATCTAATATATCTTATATATTAATTCAGTAAGTCAGTCTGTCAGTCAGTGACAGTGACTCCGGACGAGATGTGTTAGTTACTAACTTTTTTTCAACCCTACCCATTCAACTAAAACTGCAAGTAGGTGGGAGACTGCTAATAGCAACCCACTTGGACCAATGAGAAACAAGGAGTAGTCAATAAATACGTTTTGACTTTGTTTATTAGACTGTTCCAGGGCTCCTCCATGGCTCTCAAAGTTGTCAATTGTTTGAGGGTACCAATAGTCTCCTCGTGGATTCACTAGATTTGACTGATGAAGAACATCCAAGATTTCCAGTGCAAGGTCACCTACTGAATGTTGATGGAGATGTTCTTATTACCACATGGCCCTCACTTGATTTTTGGCACCTTTGCCTTACCCTTAGTGATTTGTCTTGTGACCAATTTTTATTACTTTGCAATTTTCAGAAGAAAACTTTAAAGGGTGGTTTTTGAATGTAAAATGTGAGTTTTCAATAAGAATTCGAAACTTTTTTGTGAAATAAAAATTGTATCCGTGCATTATGCACAGGGTTCACACTAGTATTAATTTAGTAAGTCTGTCTGTCTGTTTGTGATGGTGGGCCAGCACGGGCGGGCTTGGCACGGGAGAGGTTCAAGTTCATCCACAACAAGTTTAGGCATCCAGTGGATGGATGGTGCGTTGGTGGGTGCTGAATCACTTTGGCCTAGTGTGATCCGATGGAAACCGATGTTCAGGCATCCAGTGGATGGATGGTGCGCCGGCAGGTGTTAAATCACTCTGGCCCAGTGTGATCTGATGGAAATTGGTGTTTAGCAGCAATTGGAAAAATATAAAGAACCGCCCGGGCGGGGGGGTATGTTAGTTATTTCTTGGAATGGCCCGTTCCACCACGTAGGAAAAGAAAGTACGTTCCCATTGTACCCAATAGGGTACGAACGCATGCTTTCCCATCACTGTGGGGCGCTTCTGTGAATGAATGAATGAATGAAAGATGCCCTCCGATTATCATATTGGGTATGCACCACTCACCTAACGGTCGCTTTTTAAAATTTTCAAACAATCGGTGTGGCTATATAACCACGGTTCCCAAATTTTCAAGAAAAAAAAAGAAAGTCTAAGAACCAGTGTGCTTTTTTACTGGTTCTTTTGTAAAACCTCTGGTTCTTCTTTTGAAAGAACCGGAACTGATGATTCTTTGATTATGGGGAAAAAAATTCAAAGAACCGGAATCAACATTGGAACTAACCACCATTAGTGGGTTATTAGAAGGGTGGTTCTTACCATTCGTTCTCACGATTCTCAAAAAATCAATGAACTAAAATATGGAATCGGCAGTTCTTTATATTTTTGCAATTTCTCATAGTCATGACTTTCTGAAATGGCAGAATGTCGTTGAGCTTTAGAGTTTCAGGGGTCGTCATCAGGGGTCATCGCTGCTTCAGTGCCATGTCGTGCCTTGCAGGCATAGGTTACCACTAGTTCATGTTAAGGATGATATTTATCATGACTAATATTCAACAAACTTGTTTTTTTTCTTAAGTTATATAAGTTTTTAAATGTTTTTTTTTTCATCAATGTGCTAAAATGACATGCTGACAATTTTTTTTCATCAATATGCTAAAATGATGTGAAGATGAAAAGCATCAAAAGCACATCCCTTTCAATTGTATGTTCATTTTTATGAGTAGAGAGTGTTGTTGCCATTCCAATGAGCACAAGTAACTTCTATTTTGAAGTGTGTTGTTATTTCTCGGCTAGAGATTTTCTTATGTCCTTTTTCTTATTTAATATGCATATTGCAACTTGGGGGGGGTTATGTTGTTTGGGTATCTGATTTGTTCCAATTCCCCTTGTTGTCCACCTTCTTTGGAGCATTCTTCATTCCAACTTGTACCTTTTGCTTCCTCATTGTTAGGTGCTTGGTTTTATTGATTATTGACAAGTTTTTGACATTCTTATCTTTTCAATAAATTACCCAAGGCAAAAGAGGGGCACATAAAAAAACATTAGCTTTTTTTTATTTGTGAGGTTTCATTGAAAATTGAATTTCAAATTTCAAAAAAAAAAAAAAGTTTTTGAAGTTCTCAATAGCCAAAAGTGAAAGGTTTAAAAATAAAATAACAGGGTTTTATATTTGATTTAAATTGTGTAGCTGATAATATAGGAGGATATTTAATTATTTATATTTTATATCCAGAATTAGCTAAATCTTCTTGGGTATAATACCCAATTATTCTACATGTTCCTATTAGGAACTTTGGTTACAAGCAAAAGAATATTAAAAATAACACCAAAGGACACTTTGGGACGGTGAAAGATATAAGGGGTATGGGGAAAAAGAAGGGATAGATGGTGAAAAAAAGAAAACAATGGGAAATGTACCCCAGCCTTGAACTTGGCCCAGGAACTATCCCCATAATTATGTTGGAATCAACCCTGTGTTAAGCTCGAAACTGTAAGTTCTTATATAGGTTGGACTTGTCACAATTGGTCTTTGAAGTCACAATTGGTCAAGAAAATTCAATCCGGCCCCAAAATGGATAAGTCTTAATTTTGGAATATATTTTTTTAAAACTAAGAATTGAAGGGTCTTCCACCCGACAAAAATTATAGACCTAGACCTAAACATTCTAAAAACCAAGGATTGGCGAACACTAGTTTCACTCTCTAGGTATATGTTAAAATGAGTAACATAATAATTTTCACAACTAATTCAATTTGCACTATTTATGTTCCAAAATTTCTTTGTAGGTTGGGTCTATTGTCGTTTTTCAATATTTTGATTTTGAAAACCTGGCAAATTTTTGTTGGGCAGACATGTTTATTAATTTTTTCTTAAAATCAAAATTACAAAATAGCATAAAAATTGCCACCCTAAGAATTAGGGATTATGTTACCAAAATATTTATTAAAAAAAATCCTAGGTTGGGTTGTTAATTCTTTTGTTAAGGTTGAGTTTCAAGTAGACTATTATATTTTGGCACATAATTTGCAGATATCAACATACCAAACTTGATTATGAGACAACACTACAAACAATATGAAGTAAAGGAAGAAGAAAGGATGCGAATCCTACTTTTTGTTCTTGACAATTTGAATAGTTGATGTCTTTGCTCGTAGTAGGATCATGGTTCAACTCAATAGATAGGAAAAATCAAACATAAAAATTTCATTTCAGAAGGTGAAAATCAAAAGGTGATGGAAAAATAGCGAAACATATGGGACATTTGATGTCCAAAGTTGAGTTAGTGTTATATGGAAAAGATCATTGCATTGTTCATGCAAAGGTTTTTAACTATTAGAAGGATGAATTGATCTTCTAGCTATCAAACGGAAACCTCAAATTTTTTTAAATTGCTTCTAAGTATTATAAATATATGGTGCTTAGGCGTAAAGCACTCAAAGAAAATCTGTCATTTCTTTGGAGGGCACCTAATATTCATCTTTTCCCTTTAAAAAAGGGGAGGGATATTATGCCTAATCATCAATAGGGGGAGGGTTCTTACACCTATAAGTAAGCATAATTTCCCTCCCACTATTGAGTAGTAGCCAAAATATTTGTTTCATTATTGAGAAGTAGGTGTAATATTCCTCCCACTCCTATGCCTCACGATCTACCTAGGTTTGATTCATGATAAATTTTGCGTTGTGATAGCCAAAGCCCATGGGTGGGGGACATTCCGAAAAGGTTAGACTCAACTATCACAAATGGCCCCATCGTAAGGCTTTACCTTACACTAAATCAGAGTCTCTCATTTCAAAACTAACATTTATTTGGTGTAATATGGCCACTAAGAGGCCTCATCCAAGAAGGTGGTGGTACCAACATGGGTGCTGCTTCACCCTGGCTAAATAGGATTTGTACCTGCAAAATGCCCTTGTATAGGGCTATGGCTTAGTGAGATTACTTGCTGCTATTTGAGACAATGTTTTTTTTCCCTGGCTAAACTTAATCATTTGGCTAAATTCTTTTCCAAAGTGATTAAAATGTGTTTTTCTGGTTTTCCAGACACCAAAATTTCAAAATTTTAGAATTAAAATCTTATAAAATATCCAAATTTCACTATTTGGTTATAGGATGTAGCCAAAATATGAAAAAAATTTAAACATTTTTTTCTTTCATATCCTTTTTTAGCCAAATTTGGCTAATTAACTGTCTTAGAGATGATTGCCACTTCAACTACATTGCAAAGTTGAAAATATAAAACCTTGGTTCAACTTGGAGAGCGGCTTAACTTTGAGTTTGGATTGTGACATTAATGATAGCAGTCTTCTTTTTTTTGGCAAAACATTGCTAAAAGGTGACAGTTTTCTGAAATCAGAATATTCTGTCACAAATTCGCATTTTCTGAAAAGAAATCGCCTACAAGCAACATAAAACTCTTGTTTTTGGGGAGGGCATTGCCACATTTATGCCTCATGGTTCTAGTTTAAGAGTTCTTTAATTAAATCAAAATCTGCCTGGGGATGCTTGCCTCTTTGGCTATGTCAAGAAATTGAAAAATAAAAACACTGAATTATGAGAGTAGGGGGAGAAGGAGATGGCTGGCTTTCTGAAGAAGTTATTGGTAGCAATGTTTTTTTGTTTTTGGCGAATTTTCACATTGTGGTGACCCAAAAAAACATCCATTGCAAATTGAACAAGGGGTGTGTCACATTGTGGCCTTGCCATTTACATTTAAAAGTATCTTAAGGTAAAAGAAGAATTACAAAAATTCAAATATTTCACTATGCAAAAATATAATCTTCAAAAAAATCCTCTCAAGAAACCAAAATCCTTCAAGATATCATAACTCTATAACTAATCTCAAGTTTCAACACAAGCCAAAATATCATCTTTCAAAAATCAATGTATAAAAATAGACCTACTACCTAGGGGCCAAAATCCTTTAGCTACTATATTTTATAATGAATCTAAACACAATCTCCTTGCCTTTATAGGTAAGATTAACAACAAAGAGTTTTAATGGAAAAAATACACAAAAGTTACCACATCTTGAAGGGAAAAAAAAAGGTTTAAACTTGTCAATTTTAGACAAGGAGTTCATGAAGGTTGTTAGAATTGGGCAAAAAATAAAATAAAATTTCATTGTCATGTTTAGCCTTTAACCAAATTTGGCTCATTTCCTCTTGTGGATGATCACCAGTCCAACTACTTGATAAATTTGAAAAAAAATCTGTATGTATATATATAAACAAGGATGAAAATCCATCCACAAAAAATACAACGCATGTTGATGCAAATGTAAACACACGAAAGAAAAACCAAGACCATCAAACAATAGTAATGAAGTGGAAAACATAATGTTAAAAGGGCATCCTATGTTACAAATCAGCTAGTGATGGAAGTGCACTAATTGGTATGTGTGGAAGAAATGAAAAATTATGATCAAGCATGGCAACTCGTTGAAGAATCGTGATGGCTTACGCACGTTGTAAGGTTATCAACACTTGTTGCTTATAATGAGATATAAGCATCAAAGGTACCAAGGAGGTTTGTTCATGGTGAGCTATACATGCATCTACATAAGAATTCAAAAAGGAATGAAAATGAGGATGGAAACAACTGTAGGTCTTTATGGCAAGGGGAATGAAATCATCTCCTAACACTTGCTTTATGTAGGATTAGGCCTTGTTTTGAAAGGTAACTATCACTGCATGCATTGTCATTGTTGAAACATGCTGCACCAAATTTATACGAGTTGGATTGACAATGACAACATCCGTTAGAGTATGAAAACTGTTTCTAGTGATGACAATATCCATTCGTTTTCATGTGTGGTAAAGGAAAAGTTAAGAAACTTCTTTTTGTATGTGAACTCCACTTTTCGATGCAATAACTGCAATAGTATCTCAAAGCATATCATGGTTTGCAATGCCTTCATTCCTACACACGCAACATAATAAATGGATACCTAAATCATCGATTGTATGACCACATTAACATTGTGAAAGATGTAGAACTATAAGATGTGGTATATCAAGATGAATATGGAGTGTTATAAGAAAATGGGTGGAGGATAAACATAATGAAGGGGTGTTAGGATGAACTAATAACCAAGCCCCTACTATTGGACTTGCATAGGAACGAAAACATGTTCGTACAACATTCAAAAAAACATTTGCTAAAAGCAAAACAAATTATTACTTGTGTAGTTGGTCCATCAAATAATACTACATTTGAGGATAGGATTGTGCTATTAGACTTTTGAAAAGTAAGACATGTGATTGGACAACCTTAGGTAACATTGCACGGGTATCCTGTAGTGTGACCCGGAAGGGATAAATATCAGTCTCTACATGTGCCACTGCATTAAGAAAAGTAGGGTGATCATCCTATTAGAAATGGAAAACTAATGCAGGAACAATCAAAGCCCAACATCTTAAAAAAACAAAGATAGCACGTCAAACCACTGAAGAAGGCCTAGCCCCCTAAAGAAGTAGGAAGAATGATCTAATGATAAGCCAAATGGCCCATTGTGATGCTAAAGAATCTTGATTTTAATAGCTTTTATAACATAACTATGGTATTAACATCAAACTTGATATAACGCTATAAGATACTTGGTGATGAAAATATAGTACGTTGTAAGTAGTTCGGCTGTTGTGCATAACAAAGTGAAAGCATCATAAAAAGAAAGTGAAAAAAAAACCTTGTTTGGTATGATGGTGTGTTAAAGAAGCTTTGAGTACATAGTATAAAATGGCTTGTCGTCCATTTTGTGTTTCCACTTATCGGACTTCACATTTGTTTGAATCCTTTCCCTTCATTGTGTGTTTGCTTGTGCATGGGCAATGATTCTTATAAGGGTTAGTAGTCTCTTGTTGCACGTCCATGTGTAAGAGAGAATTCTTAATTCAACAACAATTTGTGATGCTGGACATATATACCAGAATTGGCACACCTTCTTCGCATTTTTCTTTTAGCTTAAGTGTGTGTTTTGCATGCAACTAGTATTTCTATAAGAGCTTACATTACTTTTGTGTTTTTTGTGTATGCTTGCTTGCTTCCTTCCTTCCTTGGTGTTCTTGTTGTTGAACATTGGTTGCATGGGTGCTTTTCTTTGAGCTTCTTTTGTGGCTTGGTTGTTTGACATGAAAGCTAACTAGAAGCAGTTTTTAGGTGCAACCCTTTCTTCTTATCACTCTCCTTTTCTTTCTTCTCTTGCATTTCCCTTTTCCCCTCCTCGTAGATGCAATATTCTCTCTTATTGTCTATGGCAAGACATTACTACACAATAAATCCCATCCAGAAGTTGGTATACTTCTTCCAATTGTTGCCTGTAACATAATGCGTGAAGGTCCAAAAAATTCTACAAGATCGGTATAATAGAGGAGAATATTGTGACAGTAGATTCATGAGAAAGAAAGCTCTGAATGTTTCCATGCAGTAGCAACAAGCAAAATGGCGTTCACAGATTTGGGTTCTTAGAGAGTTCTTTAGTTTTTACATGAATTGGTAGTAGTTAGATCATGTTTTCACCCTATCTGAATTGCTGGATTTCTATTGGTGCTGACTTATTTGCACCTGATTCTCTTGGTTGGTAGTGGTGAAGAAAAGTTTTGACTCTGGTTTGTAGGTGGAGCTTTTGTTGGTACCTGCATCTCTCCAAATTGAACAAGATTGGATATACTGTGTTGGAGAAGACCCGGTATGTCCTCATGGCTCCTCCACAGTTGTCATGCAAGTGTCATGGTGGCATAGGAGTCTCAGTCCAAGATATGTTTTCATAGTGTTCAGGGCGAAATGAAATGCAATCAAGCTTTTTACCCTGACAAGCTTGCTGCACCTGCATTATGATACTCTTGACTGTTGATTCTAAGCTGTGCCTCTTGAGTGCTAGCTAACATCATGACTGAGTTTTTCCATTGTTTTTCCATTGCTTGTGAAAATGCAACACAAAAACCTCAGGGTACAGAAGTTTGTATAATGATGTGCCAGAAATTTTGGGCATGTTAATATGTACCAGTGTAAGTTGTGGAACCTTGTCACTGCTATTCATACTAAAGGTTATGGTCTGATACTCCTTTTGATGAAGGTGCTTCGTCTTACTCCTTAGGATCCATTGACACAAACCTTGATCCAATTGACACAATTTTTGCAAAGAAATTGTGACCAAATTTATTGGGAACCAATTGCTGAGCTTGAACTGTATTGGACATGTGTAGGGAGCATCTCTGTGTGACCTAAGATGGACATGGATGGCACTGTCCAAAGCCTGCAAGAGCAAATTGAGAAAGTGGAAGGGCAAATTGAGAGAGTGGAAGGGCAAATTAAGAGGGTGTAAGGGGAAATTAAGAGGGTGGAAGGGGAAATTGAGAGGGTTGAAGGGGAAATTGAGGAATTGAAGAGGCAGATGAATGAATTGAGAAGTGAGATCCAGGAAGTGAGACAAACAAATTTGGACCTCTGCAAGGAACTCCTGGACAGGTTAAAGGAATTCCAGTCTGAGAAAAGCAGTAAAAAGAACAACAAAAACAAACTGTTGGATGAGAAGAAGAAACTCTGGGACAAGAAGGACATACTCTGGGATGAGAAGGATGTATTCCAGAAGAAAATTATTGCCAAGCAGAAGTTGCCTAATGTGCCAAGCTCTGGCAAGTATCTGAGCTCATGTGCTGAGCGCCATATCTGGAGACCTGTTCATGTGCAGCCTTGGGATGTGATCGGAGACATTGAGGACTTTGTGAAGATTGCTGATACAGAAAAACATGTCGTCAGCATTTTTCCACAGCATTTCAGGCAAGAATTTAAAGAGGGGGATGAGGTCTTTGTCACATGGCGCCTTATGATGGAAATCCAGTTATTCATGGCTCAAAAGTATCCACAGATTGACTTCACATTTAACAAGGAAGTTGCACTTGCTGTGTCCTCAAGCTTGAGTGGTTGCCACAAGAAAGATTTCTTGCCAAACTTTTATGCTCGAGATCCTCAAGCAGACTTTGTAATGTCGGTGGGTTCTAAAAACTTGCTTGTATTTGACGTCAAAGGTGGAGGTCTGGGAACTGATGGGCTTGAGGGGTGGCCTCTCCACAAAGCTTGGGCATGCTCATGCAACTCAGGTTTTATCTGGCCACCCATCTCTACTTGGATTTGTACAAGTTTGCAATATGTTGCAAGAATGCTCAAATGCTGATGAAGTTTGGCATATTCTTTGCAGGGATTGTTGATACCTGCTGGTGCAAAGACATCCCCAGAGGAGTTGCTGGGAAGCTCCAAGGTTGCATAATGCAAGTATGTGAGCATTTGGTTTTGTAAGCAGTTCTTCAGCCTTTGATTATCTTGGGGCCATTCCTATCAGTTGGATAGGCTTATAACTTAGTCTTTTATACCTGAGCTGTTGATTTTGCCATATTCCAGGAATGAGGGTGTCTGCATTGACAAACTCTTTTGCTGACTCTGTACAAGTAGGACCTGTGTAATGACTTGCCTCAAAATTTCCTGGGTTTTGTTACCTCATAGTCCTCAAGTGGGGTATGAATAAACAATTTTGGAGAATGCACTATTGCCAGAATAAGATCCTTCTAAAAATTTCAGAATGTCTCATATTTCAGTACACCATATGTCACAGTGTCCCAAACTGTCTTTCCTTCCTGTGTGGCAGGGCTAAGGTGGGGTATGCTGTCCTGACTGATATTGGGACTTCATATATCTTCAAATGAGGCTGCATCAAGATCTCTGGACCTTTCCACTCACATGCTGAACATCCAACTGCACAGGCTGCGATCATGTTTTTGGTTCACACTGCTGTGAGTGATAATACTGAGTATGGCCATCCAAACAGGAATGGTAAGTTGGTGACATGTCACACTGCCACTCCTGAACCCAGCAATCAAACTGAAGTCGAACAGGACACTAATTAAGACTATACACAAAGCACGGGTATGGACCCTCCCAGTAAAAGACTGAGGTAACTCATACATCCAGCCATTTAAGCTAATTCATGAGTCAGACATGTACATATGGGAACAAATGGTGGAATGATGGCAAGTGCATTTGCAGGAGTCAAGAGGCAGTCACCTATGATGGATCAAAGAGACAGGTATGTCTCTGAGATGTCCTAAAGCACAGGTGCCTCTCCAAGATTTCCCTAAAAGGGCACCTGCATGTGGAGACCAATGTCATAAGTTCTGGTGGGTGGAGTGGGATTGTGGCATCTGGCTCTTTGAACGGACAGTGTGTTCCATTTAAGTTTGCCTTCACGGGGTCAGAACGTGCAAAGGTGAGCTAGAGTTGTGTCAAGAACTCTTTTGTTCTTATCTTGAATATGGCTTTACTGGATCTAACTTGGTGCTAAGTAGGAATGGTCCTGTCGTCAATGGCTTTCATGGCAGGCAGTCTTTGATTGATGCGCTGTGGTTTCTGCTGAAGTGAATGTGCAATTTTGTGGCATTTACCTGTTTGTGAGCTTGCTGTGTTTATCCCATGGCATTGCATGTGCAGGCTCTCCAAAATGAGGTGGCTGCCTGCTTGCAGTTGAACCGGCTTTGGGGGTTTCTGTGCCTGCATTGATAGAATTTGGAACTGTAGACAAGGGGGAGGTTGTATTTATCGCCACTAAATTGATTGGTGGCATCCAACTTGGAGAAGGTAAGCTTGCTTTTGAAAGCAGCAAATGTTAATTACGTTCATCTCCCTATTCTGATCTTGAGGGTTTGTAGCTTAAATGTGATGATTCTATGGTGTGATTTTTGAAGGTCCAGTACCCAATAAGCTGTGAGTAGATCTAGTAGAGCAGTCATTTATCTGCTTCTTTGTGGTGTGTTCTTTTCAGACACTGTGACCCAGGAGGTGGCAGCTGCAGCACTCCAAGCACTTGATGCAGTCCATAAATGTGGGCTGCTTCATGGAGATGTTGAGGCATGTAATTTTATGGTTGGTGAGGGAAAACAGCCTATTGTTTTGCTCTTGGATTTTGGCTTTTCGAAGCCCAGTAGCTGTGGGAGATTTTTGAAGGCAGAGCGCAAGGCCTTAGAGCACCTCCTGAGAGACATGGTATTGGATTAGGAGAAATGGTGCATGATATTTGTGCAAACAGCTCTATTTGTTGGATGGTAAGCAGGTGTTTCAACTCTCATCAGGAAAAGGGGGATGAAGCTTGTTGCACAAAGGGAGCAAGTGCAGCTTAAGCAAAACCAGTATGTGCATTCTTTTTTTATTTTTGGAGTTTCTTTCTGGGCTGTGAAGCAACCGATATGCTTCAGTTTTCCCACCTCATCTGGAATTTGCCCAAAATCTGTGCACTTTTTGGATGGGCAAGTCCTGAATTTAATTGGATTCCTATAGTGGCCTGATTTTACATCTTAGTTATCTTGAATGAACTACTAGTTAAATATGTAATTGGGTTTGGTAGGTTTGTGAGAATTTTAGATGACCAATGGAAATGCTAGAAGGGAACCACTATTTTCAATGTTTGGCAGAATAGGTTTGTGTGTAGCAGACGTTGTCTCACTGGCAATATATATAGCCAGAAAACGAAATTAAAAATTAAAAAATTGAAAAAAAGGAATTTTGGAGGTTTCAGTCACTAGAAGTGAGGAAAAGAAAAGAAAAATTATATGTGGTTTTCATCCTATAGCCCAGGATGATTAAAGATTTTACTTGATTTCTGGTTTATAGCCAGATTTGGCTATATCTTCCTAGGGACGATTGCCACTTCTTTTACATCTTTCCAATGAATAATGATTGTCACTTTAGGCTCCAGAAATTCCTCGAAAAACACTGGTGAGTAGGTCTGAAGATGTTTTTTTGCATGCCAGTGGGGTCACTGGATGCAGTGATCTGAATTTGGTTTCTTAGGCCCACTTTAGATGGGGTTTGGGGTTCAAATTTGCAGGAACAAATATAGACTCATTTGAAGCATATTGAACCCTTGAGTTAACCCTGCCTTGGACCCTAGCTTGCATCTTGGTTCTTCAAATCATGAGCTCTCCTTTTTAGTTCTTTTTTTGGGGTTCAAACCAATTGATTTTCCCTCCAAAATGGTGTCATATAGATTCAGCCTTGATTTGTCACTTTTTAGTCTTGGACCTTCATCTAAAGGCTGGGGCTCCAATTTATGGCTCATCAAATAGGATTGTTCTATTTCATTGGATCCTGGACCTTGGATTCTCATCTAGGGTGGCAGTCAAGTATAATAGCTATTTACAGATAGGGTTCTAGCACAGTACATTGTGCACTTTGTTTTGTTAAAAGCCATACTTTCCGCTACTAAATGAACGGATTGTAGAGCCCCATTCTTATTCTCTTAGCTCTCCTCTTTCCTATCTTATCATTCGATCTTTTCGTTGATCCTGAAAATAAAAATTCTTTCAAACAGCCTTCTGAACTGTGAGTAGGTTAATGATCAATAGGCTGAATTGAAGGTGGGAGCTCTCTAAACCCCTAAACCCTAAATCTGGCACACTTTCTACTTTTTAACAAGGAGTGTGTGTTCATCTCTCTCTCTCAATTGATGCCTAAAGTGCTAATCAACAGAATATGATGTTGGGCATGAGAGAAGGCAGTGTGCCATATATGACCAATTCTTCACTATCATAGAGTTGATCAATAATAATTTAATGGACCTTGAAAGATTGAGATCGAGGATTTGTAACCTGTGGAATATGAGAAGCAGATGAAGGGAAAGTAGGGTTTGTAAGTTCTCAAATTTGAGATAGGCTTGATTGTAACCCTTTGTTCCTCTCTCTTACTGCCTTTGTCCCACACTAGGTGTGTTTGGTTTTGCTGAAAAGACTTGCCCTAATTATGGTGTGATGTCTTCCTAAACGAATCAAAATGTTGGACACAATCTATGCAATATGCATTACCTTGCCACAGCTTCTATCTGATCAAAGTACATGATTTGACAAGAAAGTTTTTCTATAGCTCATACAGGTCAGAGAAAGAGATTGTGGCAAGAGTTCTTTGTTGGATCACACATCACAGAAGGTAACTTAACATCTACCTTGTCATAGTTCACATGTCAGTGAAGCCATAGCTCTTGTGAGTGTCAATCTTGTTGCTCTCTCTTGGCTGTTATCCTGCCATGGTCTGAATTTTGGTAGAAACTTTTTTTTTGATCCTTTGAACTGGTGGGTTAGTAGAAGTAGGCTAGAGAAGCTAAGTAAATGCAGTATGCATTGAAAAAATTCTCTCACTGATGTAAGAGGTTGGTTGTGGCTCTCTCTGTTCTTTTGTCTGGCATCCAGAGAATACATGGCTGATCAGCTTTATCTGGATTTTTGGTGGTAGGCAAATGAAAAGTACCTGGATTTCAAACATAATAAGATACATGAAGCATTTTTAAGGATTGATGAAAACTGCCATGGGTGGCAACAGAGATGGCTGCAATGGTGGAAGACAAAGTGGTAAATTGAACAATTTTACATGGAATAAGAAGATTACAAAATAAGTGAAGGATGGGCAGCATGAGAAGGCAATGTAACTTTTCCAACAAATGCAATTGGAATTCACTTTGTTCAGGTGAATAACGCATGTGCTAGTTTAGGAACACTTAAAGATGGCATGCATGTTCATGAAGAGATATCATTCACAGTAGTTGCAAGTTTGATGTCTTTGTGGGGAGTAGCTTGGTTGACATGTATGCAAAATGTGGGAGCATGGAGGATGCTTGGAAAGTGTTCAACAAGATTCCATCTTGAAATGTGATTTGGACTGCTGGATGATATTTGGACATGCAAAATACTAGCAAGAACGGGAGATATTTCAACAAATGTAACAGGAAGATGTGTGGACAGGCTATATTACTTTTGTTGGAGTGCTGATTGCCTGTGCTTGCATCATTGCATTTGAAGAGGGCAAGTGTGTTCATGAATAGATCATTCAAAGTGGTTCAAGTCTGATGTCTTTGTGGGGAATGACTTGGTTGACATGTATGCAAAATGTGGGAGCATGGAGGAGAAGAGTGGAGAATCTGAACGTGTTGATTCTTTCATCATAATTCCAATACATTGAAAAAAATTCTTCAAGTAAAATATGGGTTGGTTGATAAATTTCATTTCCACAATTACAATGATAATACTTCTTTTTGCTATCATCATATTATGCTTGAAGAAGATCTTTTGGCATCCATCTTTTTACAAGTCCATTGATGTCAATTATCTCACATACATCCTAATCATTCATACAAATAAACTATTAGTTTGCTAATAATCAATAAATTCTAATGAGAATCAATAAGCACACACAAATTGGAATCCATTTCCTAGCATTTGTTAATAGAGAAACATCAATGGTTAGATTACAATTCTTCAAGTTCCACATTGTTGTGTTACCATGAAGTTTTTTCAAATTAATCTTTTATATACCTAATGAAGTGCCTTGAATTTATTAACAAAAGAGTACCAATCATCATCTTTGGTTTGATTTCTTAGTGTCAATAGAAATCCTCCCAATGTCTAGCCTTACTCACAATGCTCTCTTAGTAATCCATTAACATTATCTAATGAAATAGTTAACTTTTTCCAAGAGGAGACAATGTCCTTCCATGTGTAAGTTGTTTTTGTTACTAATACAACACACTTTGCACCCATTGAAGTGAGAAATTTTGGGGGGAAGCTTCATTATAATGAAACTTTAAATGTCACAATTTTAGCTTGCATCATGACATGAGGTTCACACATGCCATGAATTGTTTTTCTTTATTGTGACAAGACCTTAAATGTCACAATTTTAGTTTGCATGGTAACATAAGTTTCACATGTGACATGAGTTTTTTGCACCCATTGAAATGAGGATTTTTTAGGGGCTTTCATTGTGATGGAACCTTAAATGTCATAGTTTTAACATGTATCATGACATGAGTTTCACATGTGAAATGAATTTATTTTTCTTTGCCATTACAAGACCTTAAATGTCATAGTTTTAGTTCGTGTCACAACACAAGTTTCACATGTGACATGGGATTTTTAATTTATTTTTAAATTATTTATCAATATTGATCAATATTTCAATTTGAAATGAGATTGAATAGCACCTTACTAAATTTGGACTTAAAGACCAAGGGTTTGAGACACACATTATTCATAAAGTTAAAACACAAGCTCGAGCCAATACATAGAATAACAAGAATATTTTTCAAGTTCATATTAATATCATCCATAATGTATTAGCCAAGCTTAAAGGTTTAGTGTTGGTTAACCTAGGTTTAGCCTACATTTACTATTTGTTAGTTTAAATTTAACCTAGGTTTAATAAAGGTTAGCCTAGGTTTAGCCTTGGTTACCTTAAGTTTTGTTTAAATTTAGCTTATTTTAGCCTTGGTTACCCTAAGTTTGATTTAGATTTAACTTACTTTAACCTTGATTACCTTAGGTTTAATTTAGATTTAGCCTAATTTAACCCTTGTTAAACTAAGACTAAATTAGGTTTAGTTGAGGTTTGTTTAGGTTTGCCCTATGTTTAATTGAAATTAACCTAGGTTTGCCTTAAGTTTAATTCATGTTAACCTAGGTTTAACCTTGGTTAGTGTTGATTTAGTCTATGTTTAATTAAATTAATTTAAGTTTAACCAAGGTTAGCTTAGGTTTAATTTTAGTTAGGCTAGGTTTAACCTTGGTTAGATCAGGTTTAATCTTGGTTAAACTGAGTTTAACTTGTTTCAACTAAAGTTTAACCTAGAGGTTTAACAAAGACTAACCAAGGTTTAACCAAGGTTAGCTTGAATTTAACCTAGGTTTAGTTGAAATTAGTCTAAGTTTAACAAAGGTTAGCAGGGTTAACATAGATTAAAATTACGTTGAGCCTAGTTTAATCAAGGTTACCCTAGGTTTAATGAAGGTTAATTTTAATTTAGCCTAAGTTTAATTGAAATTGGCCTAGATTTAACTAAGGTTAACCTAGGTTTAGTTTTAGTTAGGTTGATTTAACCTAATGTAACCTTGGTTGGCCTAGGTTTAACTGGGTTAAACCTTGGTTGATTTAAATTTAACCTTTTAACTAGCCTAGGTTTAGCTTAAATTTAACTTTAATAAACCTAGGTGTAACCTTGATTAACCTATATTTAATATGGGTTTAACCTTGATGAACTTAAATTTGGCCTAGGGTTAGTTTAGGTTTAATTTTACTTAGCTTAGGTCAACTTAGGTTTAGTTTAAATTTAACCAAAATTAGCCTTGGTTAACCTATAATAGCGTAGGTGAACCTAAATTAATTTAAATTAGGTTAAATTAACTGAAAACTAACCTTGGTCAACTTAGGTATTTTAGGTTATCCTAATTAGGCCTATGTTAACATAGAGGTGGGCGTAAGTTATTATAGGTAGCCTAAATTAGCTTATGTTAACATCAATTATCTTAATTAGCCTAGAGGTGGGCCTAAGTTATCTTAAATAACTTAAATTAGCTGATGTTAGCCTTAATTATCTTAGTTAGTCTAAGTTAACATATGTATGTTTAAGTTATTAACTTAAGAGGTTTACATAGGGTAGGTTAGGATAAACCTAGCTTAATTAGAGAACATAAATTTTTCTACTTAAGTTTTTATTAAACTATTGTGGTGGGAATTTTGTTATGAAAAACAATTTGTGGTGCAATGGTTAAGAACTTGACCCTTCAAAGTGTTGGTGAGGAGTTCAAGTCCTCATAATTGTAACCTATTGCAAATGGCTTAGGTTACATAGGTTCCTTGCTTAGGTAGGCCCACTTAGCTTTGGTTTTTAGCCTAGGATTCCTTGGTTAAATTTCCTAAGCTAGGCCACCTAAATTAGGCCTTTTAAATTAAGCCTTGACTACCACACGATATCACAGAATTGGGCCAAAAAATCTTAAAATTTTAACTTCAGGTTGCCACATGGCAATTCATAAGTGGGCAATATTTTTAAAAATTTGGCCTAAGGTTTAATCCTCAGGGGGACATTTAGTGAAAAGTTTGGGATTTACATGTGTCAAACGACCATTCTTAAGGGGGGTATTAAATCATTGTCCAACTTATTTTTTATCATTGTATTATTATCTAATTTTCTAATATATAAATATTAAAGCCACCGTATATTAATTATAATCCATTATTTCAAATTATTACATACCTTATATTATAATTAACTTGATTATTTGAATAAAATGTACCCTATTTTTTAACTAATTAACTTATAACTTTTACCCAACAGTCAATATATTGCACCTTATATTTTTATTCATGTATTTTCTACCTTTTTTTATTAGTGTACCCCCCTACGAGGTTTAATCACATGGAAATTTCATGTGTCAGTGAAAAACTTCACTAATTTTAAATGGAAAGCCATAATAGTATTTTTTAAACATTTTTCACTAATTCATGTCTTCTATTTTGGGGCCTCAATTTTTTCCATTTTAAAAATAATAATTAAATTACCTAATGATCCATGTGATTATCTAAATGACCAAACATGTTTCCACTAAAAATGTCCTAATCAATTTGTCTTTTTTCACTAAAATTAGTTAGGTCCAAAATTAGTGGAAAATGTTTGTTTTCATTACTATCTCACTAAATTTTGATAGTGGAAAAGGACATGATTACTTGTTGTGTAAGCATTTTGATATTTTATTTGTCTAAACCATTTTGCAATAGATTATTACCCAGTGAAAAAATAACTTTGGAAAATCACATACTAGTTTTGTGCTTATAATGTGTAAGATCTTTTATTATATCCATTCTAGTTAACCTTCCATATTAAGTGTGTTTATTAACCTTTGCATGGTATAATATTACAACTACTCATTTTCATACACTTAAGTTCATTTCAAGATCCAATGTATAACCTTCATGATTTATGGCAAATTGCTAGCAGACAACCAACATGAATAGTAGTTGACCAACATGAATAGAAGCCGTGACTTAACAAATTGTGTTGTAATTCCTTTCACCACTATTCGAACTTCTATCTATGTACATATGTAATCTAAGGTTCAAGTTTACAAGGTTGAATTTGATCTACATTATAAAATAATAAAGTTTTTTCCTATCCTTGAACATCTACTGCCAAGTTTATTCTTGTAAAACAAATTTGCATTCTTGCTTGTAGTCTTGTATCTAGTTATTCAAAACATTGCCTAATATTAATTATCTTTTTAATTTCATTAAAATACTTCATGTGTTCTTAGGTATCTTCTTTTGGATCAAACACAACACAAGAAGGAACAAGCTTCACATTCTTCAAAATAATCATGTGGGAACATTGTAAATGGGTAGCACCAAATTAACAATTGTAGTAGCAAGAACACATGTTAGCTAAATATGTGTTCCCAAAACAATTCAAATCAATTGAAGTCTTTATTAATATAATGATATTATTTTGTGCAAGATTATGTACCACAACATACATTTAGCAAGGAAGACAATGTATCCTTCATGTTGCTTCTCTTCCATTTTGGTCATTGACTCAAGTAGCCTTTTGAGTAAAAAAAACCTTGAGTTGTAAGAAGTTGGTGGACTACAAGCTATACCTATTATGGCCTAATCACCACATTCATTGCCCATTAGCATTGATAGGAGTATCAAAAAATGACAAACTAGAGTAGCCTATCAACTATTGTTGTTTCTATCAATGAATCAAGTTGATGAGCATTATCAAATTAAGAACATTTGACATAAACTATGGTCATTGTTATATCACCACCACCCATTATCCTCTACTCATTTCATAATGATTATTATGGTAAAAGAACCACCACTACATTCAAGTAATGAATGGGAACATATTCATCCATGGTGCACCACATTGCAAGATTTAAAAAGAAATTACCTTGTTTTATGCATGTTTGTTTTCAAAATCAATATTTCAAGAACATGTGGTGGAAGTTTTTAGATGGTGAAGTTCCAATTCAAGTTGCAACTTTTGAGTTTCAGTTTCAGCCTTGCACATTGTCATTATTCCCATTTCAATGTCAAGTATTATGCAAGGAATTTTCTTATTTTGTATTTCAAATCACTTTTGTTGCCAATTTAAGCCTTTAATTCCAATTTCTTTTCACTCACAATTTGATTTTGTTCTTCAATTTTGATGAATGTATCAACAAAAGCCTTAGGTTTCTTCTCTCCTCACTTGGGGTTCTCTTCATCACATTTTTTTTTTTTCATTTCAAAATGTCCTTCATTTTGTAATGTACCACATTTACTTCTTGTTAGAGTTGGTCATATTTATGGACCCCATTTTTATTTTATTATTTTTTATTATAATAAGGGTTGAAGGTGAAGTATTTGCATGTGTAAGAATATGGTTGGGATCAACTCATTCATCACCACCATGATCATAATTTTTTGGACTTCTTCAAAATTATCTTTAACATCAAGAAGTTCATGTTGCTCATGTGCCATACCACCTACATTTTGGAAATTTTCCCTAGAAATCAACTTTTTTGGTGTGTAATCACCCAAGAAAGGAGGATTGGGTGTCATTTTATTGCACATGAAAAGATCAATTTTGTCTTGAAATGGACAAATTATTGCAAATAAAAATTATGGGTAAATGCAAGCTATAGTATTTACTTTTGTGACGAAACAATGTTTTTTCCTTGGGTACCCTTTATTCAAATGCTTGTGGTGATTAATATATCCTTAGATCTATTAATTGAAACTTGGGTCTAAAATAACTTCATTATGAAAAGAAATATGTGGTTATTTATTGATAAAAAACTCATTTGTTAGTAGTAATGAACTTTTGAAGTTGAAAAATATGGATTGGTTGTCTAATTGGAACATCACAAAATGGAAAAACTTATATTAATTCACATTCCAAATTTGTTATTGGGATTCAATATATAATGTAATACAAGATGATAAACTCATATGAAGAATCTTTTCTTTGAAAACCTTAACCGTTTAATAGTTAGAAACTTTCAAATGATTAAAATTTGACCATATTTTCATAAGTCCATATGAATTGCAATTTTTGTTTCTTTTTCAAAAAAATTGTCCCAAAAGCATATTTTTTGAAAGTTTTAGATGGGGCATTATTCCTTTGGACTTTATGGGTTTTTTTAGGACTTCCAAATCAAAAAATGACATCAACTACATTAAATACCAGTTTTCACATACATTTGGGAAGTTTTATAGGTGATTGAACATGTATTATTCACATATTAGAATACTAATATTTTTTAAAGTAACAACCATGTCCATTTGAATCATTTAAAATAATGTTGTATGGATTCATAAGGAGTGTATTTTCTATTACTTTTGAGCCATTGAACCTTACATTCACCCTTATGCCCATTTCCTTGCCATTTCTTTGAAGCCCTTTACATGTGTTTTGAAGAAAATTTGTTGTTTTCTTATGGGTGTTCTTCAAATGTTTGATTTTGTTCATAATTTGTGGGTTATTTTTCATAGTCCCTTGTGGTGCAAGAAATTCATAAATGACCGTGCAAATGCACACCTTGGACTGCCCATATGTTGTAATGGAACCAATTGTTTTTTTTTTTTTTGGATTTCTAAATTCAACATTACAATTTCTTGAATGTTTTATTTACTCCAAAAGCTTGTCAAGTGCATGGTCATCCCATTTTTCATATTCCCTTGATTGTGATTTCATGTCTTCATGCTTCATCAAATCATGCAAAGAAAGAATGGCAACTTGTGTTTTACTTTTATTTTTAACAATTGATGATATTATTCTTACAAATGTGTAGAAATAAACTTCCCTCTTGTAGGTTATCCAATCAAGGGCATCAAGATCATACAAATTATTCAAACCACTGTCAAATTTGAGTTTACAAGACACAAATTTCACAATTTTGTAAATAAAAATCACACAAGAAATATAACCATGGCAATTCAATCGTTGCTTGTAGACACTTGACACCCTATTGCCAATTATTAAAGTTGTTATGTGTTATAGTTAGTAGAAAACCAATGTAGTGAACAAATCTTCATTTTCGTTCATGTGATTAGTTAAAATTCAAGGCTTCTTTTACTTTATTGAGATGAAATGAAATGTAGGATTGTAAAGAGATTAGATTAATTATCTCAAAACTCTACTCCATGAGTAGAGCTTTTAGATAACCAATGAACTTTTCAAAGATTACATAGGGTGCCACCATGTGTCCCTTTCATTTCACCGATCAATTAAATCACCAATCTATCTTCATATGTTTTGGCAACATTGAAACCCACCACTATTGGCTTTTGCTTGCAAGGGAAAAACAAAGACTACATAGCAACATAGTTTTTATTTGTTCCTACATTTTGAGCCTCATTAGGTGGTATTTAATGGGGGGTTTTTTCTTTTCAAAAATTGCCAAATTTCTCCAAAAATATATACGTTGGCCACATGTATGCTTTGATTTCAAGGAAAAAATCTAGCAATTTTCACTTAACAACATCTATATATGTTCAAGCATTTTTTAAACGTATACCAATACTCAATTGTTTTGTCTTGATAGCCAAGGAACAACATCAACAACCATTAGGGAAAAACCAAGGTTTTGTAACTAACCTTGCAATTGGATTTTTAACTTGCAACAAACACTTGCAACTAGCCCTATTTTCCAATGGAAAATCCAATAGACAAGTTGCATTGGTTTTAAGGACATGACATGGCATAATAGGCAATGCCATGTGGATTCTAGCAAAACTGAAACTTTGCAACTTGGTCACAACTAAATGTCCAAGCTAGAAGTTGTGGTGCCATGTTGAATTGGTGAAAAAGGTTGAGTCTATGCCAACATGGCACTTACATGGATCATGTACCATATTAGATTGGTGGGAAAAAAATGAGCCCATTATGTTGTGGCACTTATGTGATAATTGTTATCGACATTATGGATGAAATATCAGGATTGTAAAACAACTAGGTTATAACATCTAAAAACATTCATGATACTAACCTGCAACTATTTGTCATAAAAAATGGACTACTATGCAATTAAGAAAATCCTAAGTATTGTAAATAAAACTATTAATTTGGAATAGATTGAAAAACTTTTTGACAATGGAAATTTTGACAACAATATTATTTTGCAACTTATAATGCATGTTGAATGCAACTTATGTAAAGTTATATAAATGATATTCTTTCATAATATTGTACGTATCACAATGTCATGATATTGTTCACCATCATGTACAATAGACCTTACATGCACACATCCTTTACCACAATAATAAATTCATTTTTAGTTATGCCTTACCTTTTTGTTATAACTTGAGAGAAGAAAGGGATGTTGGGGGGGCGGGGGGGGGGGGGGGGGGGGGAGGGCCGGGGGCGGGGCGGGAGGCGGGAGGCGAGGGTCCGGGGCGAGTCGGGAGTCGGGAGTCCCGGGGCGAGGCGGGA
>Ga0116229_10001388_pt1 | contig 37742 bp, 22 predicted proteins | sample S1TSphgellanicum_3_FD_87313 | JGI IMG/M metagenome (GOLD analysis project Ga0116229, IMG submission 87313) | Host-associated microbial communities from peat moss isolated from Minnesota, USA - S1T2_Fc - Sphagnum magellanicum MG | ecosystem: Host-associated > Plants > Peat moss > Unclassified...
AAATTCCACCTGATCACAGTGGTCTGTACCTGGCATGCTCCATAATATGAAAGTGGCATCCAGCCAAAACAAGCCATGGTTACACCTATCATGGTTTCTGTTGCAAAATTATGCCCAGCATTTTTCATTTGCATTTTACATTCTCTAAACCCTCCTACATCCAACTCACACAACCCAGGTGAGTAAGTATCATATTAAGTTAGTAGGTAGCAAATGTAAGTGGTCACTATGTAGTTAGGTAAGTGTGTCACATGTGGGTGGTTAGTAGTTAGTACATTGGTAATCACTGTGGTTAGTTGAGGGGGAATGAAATGAAAAAGTGTTTCCTGTCCACATACCATCCATCCTACATGCTGTATTGATGGAGGCTGGTTCACTCTGGCCCCTCTTTGTTTTTTTCAATTTTGAAATGTGGCTGAAGAAACAGTAACCTCCATAAGAAGATTTGCCCAAAATTGGCTATGAAAGTCAAAAAAATTAATAATCATTCTATATTTGGCTACTTGCTGAATGTGTAATAGAATGTTGGTGATTTTATTTCTTCCTAATCTGGCGAGTTAGGGTCATTTTCCATTGAAAATCCTTGGAATAGTTTGAAATCAGTTTTTTTTTAAGGTCAAAATATTGCAAAATTTGCCAGAAAATTCAGAGTGGAAAGTATGTTCAAACTTAATAGGGTTTCAATTGGTGGCCAAATATTTCTCCTGGTGGCTATATTCATCCTATGGAACAAAAGGGCTTTAAATTTTCAACCACTATTTTACAAAAAAAGTAACCACCCATTAGTTTATATACGTGACCCTTACCCCCTCAGTTCACTCTTTGAAAAAGAGAGAATCCCACCACACATGTAAAAACCAGTGTTATGCAGGTCTTTGATTCTGCACCCCAACAGTGAATGGACCCATTTACATTTACATGGACTTAAGAGATAATCAACCATTGATAGAATTCTATGGTCGGACATAATACCCAAGTTCAAAAGGCAGACTTGCAAATTGATCTGCAAAAATCTAAAACTTGGAATAATTGGCAGAAAAGAAGCCGAATCATGTTGATGTGAATTTGGAGAAGCTAGAAGACTAAAAAGCTTCTTTATACTTTAGAACTCATTTGAAGATGTTTGTTGGGTGTGGACTGCTAATTAATGTGCTTAAGAATTTCACCAAGATGCATGACTTTGTATTACCCCACCCTGCCCCCTGCCCCCAATGATTTGAGCTTGGTAACTATCTCTATGTGTATGGGGTCTGTTTGTTGCCCCCATACACATAGCCCAACATTTGCCCCCATACACTGGAAGCTGGGTGAGCCCCAAATGCCCCCATGTTGGGTTGGCTAAATGTAATATTCTTCTGATGAACTTTTCCCCTTTTCACTTGGATTGTTGAATACAAAAATGACTTTTCAATATAAAATTTCTTGGCCCAGTTCCTTTTGTAGTTCATAACCTTGAACTAGGAGGGTAATAATATTATAGAGAATAGGTAAATAGACAGAATTTCCTAACATTAAAAAAATTATGAATCTTTTTTCAAATCTATTGAAGCCAAAAATCAAAATTTAAACATGTATAATACTCTTGAGGTTCATGTCAAAAATGATGGTTTCATTTCGTTTAATAGTTTGCATTTAAGTCTTCTCTGCTTCCTTCCTAGAGCCAAAACAATTGTCAAAAAAATCCTTTCAACCATTAAACTTGCAAATGTTTTTGACAAAACTTAAAAGGACACTCTTAAAGCATTTACTGTAACAAAAGAACTGCACTATAACGATGCGAAGTATGCACATTAGAAAATAATAATAATTAAAAGAAGTGGATTAATCTTCAATAAATTTGCAACTAAAATCGATTTAAATGCAAATAAGAATAACTTGAACAAACGCTCTGCTCGCTCTTAAATTACAGTTTGAAAAACCCAGGGATCTTAGACCTAGATCTCTTAACTAATTTTGGGTACAAGGTTCTGACAAAATAAGCTTTAAGATGTAATTGTAAAAAAGCTTAAACACGACTTAAAATTACACCATTGAATTTGGGACTTGGGGCTCTATATAAAGTGGGATAAATATGGATCATCATTTGATATATTCAAACCTCCCTTTTCTCTGTAATATTATCCTGGAAACATGAAGCTGGCTAAATTCCAATTACTAGTTAGGTGTGGAGATCAGGTAAGTTTCTAGCTCACCCATGTTCAACAGTTGAGAAGATAGTTCTAGTAGTAATCAGGTAGTAAAGTTCTAGCATCCTTGTTCCAACAGTAGAAGAGCTAAATATGATCAGGTAGTTCTAGCACCCATGTTTCAACAGGTGAACAGGTGTGAAGATCAGGTAGCTAGGAGAACTAATAATCAGGTAGTTCTAGCACCCATGTTCAACAGGCGAGAGCTTCGGTACTGCAGCAGCTGATCTGCAGACCTGAAAACCCTGCAACTAGTAAGCATACACGGAACTAGCAAGTGCCTTGGTTTGCAGCTGTACTAGTTTTCTTCTACACTGTACATTCTCGGACTGGGGAGCTGCATATACTCCAGCTAGAGAGTTAGGTCAAATAGGAAAGGCTCACCTTTGATGCCCACAAAGCCAGCTTCTAGAAAGTCAGCTTGGTTGAAGACTTCGTTGCAGAATCTAAAAGAACCAGAATTATAGCTTGTTGTCTCACCCACTGACGGCCATAATTCGGAATTGGGTGTCTGCAAGCAGCTTGACGAACATACGGACTCGATGTTATCAGTTAATGTTTCAAGGGCTTCCACTACTTTAGTCATTGAAGGTCGGTCCTGTGGTAAGAGTGAGACACACTGGCATGCCACTTCTAGTAGCAGGCGGAGCGCTTCGTATGGCGTTCGGTCCTTCAGATATGTATCTACCACATCGGATTCATGTCCTTCTTTACATAAGTTTCGCACCTGCAGTACACCAGTACCAAAGTAAGCTAGCTGTTAATACAACATTGATCACATCAGGTGCAAAGCAAGTAGATCATCTTCAACCCAGAAACTGCACTCAACTAATTACTCACCAACCATACATGTGCAATATGCATGTTGAGAAAAATTCTGGTCATTTAGATCATGTTGACAATGGCAACACATGATTCATAAGTTTAGACTGTATTCCTACAAAGATGGATGTGCTATCAGAACTTCACAAGAGAGGTTGTTATATGCCAATAATATACATGCCTAATAAATTATGTATTCAATTTTGTGTAGGGTATGATTGAAGAAAAAGCAAAAGTTCGTACCCAGCCAGCGAGATTGACATGATCCTCAGTCACCGTGAAGAAATCATCAGTTGGCCTGCGTCCACTAAGAATTTCCAGTAAAAGCACACCATAACTATAAACATCCACTTTCTCTGTAGCTTGTCCTGTCTTTGCATACTCTGCAAGGCACAATGACAAGAATTCTTAGCAGCTGAAAAAGAATTAATAACAATATTATTTCATCTGATTTTCAACAAAGAATATATTGGTCCAGTCATACCAGTTCGGGCCAGATCCCAAGACCAAACACGAAAAAGAACCCATATTAGATTAGAGATCAAAACCAGGGTTTTAGGGTTTTTTAGGGTTTGGGTTTAGAGTTTAGGTTTTAGTGTTACTGCATCCAAAACCATTTAGCAGCTCCAGTTTGTAAATTAATTCATGCAATTCATGAAGACTTCAGCAATCAAAGTTTTCAAAAAGATGATTCATACTTTGTGATCATTTCAAAGCTATGATTACCAATAAGTCTAGAAGATAATTTATGGATAAATAATTAGAGATCTGTCAGAGACAACTGGTACCTGGTGCAATATAACCAAATGTTCCTCCAACAGTTGCAGTGATATGAGTGTCACTGGAATCCAGGAGTTTGGCCAATCCAAAATCAGAAATATGAGGCTCAAAATGGTGGTCCAGGAGAATATTGGTAGAGCTTATATCCCCATGTATAATGGAAGGATCACAACCATGGTGCAAATAAGCCAAGCCTCTTGCCACACCTATTGCGACTCGGTACCGTATCACCCAATTCACCACCTTCAATTCTGTCGATTTCTCTGTGAAAAAAAATCGGAAAGTCCCAAATCACACCAATATTAATATAACACTGAACGTGCAATACGTGATTCTAAGTATGCATATCACTCATTATAAGTATGAACAAAAAAACAAGATTAGACGTTGCAGTACTAGTGCAACGTGCTTGTTGAGCACCTGCACGTCCATAGCTGCACAGATCCTCATACAAAATCCTTTTTAGATCATGTAGAGTACTGGCCTTGGGGTTTAGGGTTTAAATCTAGATCGATCAGTTGACATTCATACAATATTGACTTGAATATTTTATAATCTCGTGAAAAATCAATGTATGTAGAGTTGATGAATATTTACCATGCAACAGTTCATCAACTGAGCCATTGGGAAGAAAGTCGTAGATGAGGAGTTTTGATTGAGGAGCAGTGCAAAAGCCTCTTAATCTGACTAGATTCCGGTGCTTGACTGTAGCCAAGGTGTTGAGCTCGTTTTCAAAGCTGCGCTGATTTTCTAAGCACTGCTTCAGTTTTTTCACCGCAAACACGGAGTCGTCTTTAAGTACCAACTTGTACACCACCCCATATGCACCCTCACCAACAATATCTCTTTTGCGTACTCTGCTTATAGCTCGAAACATCTCTCTTGATGATGGAACTATTACTCCACTTTGGAACATGACTAGCTTGCCACCTGCATGCAGCAGCAGTAAATAAGTCCCCACAAAACTATGATCAAAATTGGCATATCAGGATCAGCTTGTTTAGACTGATGGGTAGCATTTCTAAGCTCCATTTATGTGACCAATTTCATAGATCAGGCCGTGAGCTATTATGCCACAGTTTTATCTGCACAACAGGGAACTCTTAAGGAGTGCAGATCATTACTACATAATTGCTAATTATAATGTTTACTTGCAGATTAATCAGTAGTGGACCATTTGCAGGAAAATGCAAGCTGCTACAATGAGCTGCACTGGCATTGAATGATGAAGAAAACAAATGAATTACCTGTTCCAACATTTATTTCCAATTTAGTATCTGTTTTCATCCAGTGTCGCAGAAGAAGGAGGCCCAAGACAAGCTTCAACAGCAGAAAGACTCCCACTGACAATAACACTATTTGCAGGAGGCTTAAACCAGCTGAGCCTGTCTTTTGATGTCCTGCAGCATTCATCAGAACGACCGTTACCTTGATTTGTCAACTTGTCAGCAATTTGGACTCTTATAAGATTTATCCTTATATAAGGTTGATCTGATTCTCAAAGATCAGAGTATATTCTCATGGATGACCATGGAATGGAATTCTAATGTGCACTTGAAGATTGAAGTATTGAGAAATCAGCAAGGAAGTATAGGTTATTACAAGACTGGCCCCCTGAAGAATTATAGGAAAATCGCTTTGATTTGAATACCGCATACATGCAAATTGGGATGAAGATCAGGTGCCAAAAAGAAAGTCATAGCCTACCAGCTATTGAAGCTCACCTAGTGTAGTTGCAACAGGAGGACTTATTGCGGGACTTGGACCAGCCGTACTAGTGGCAGGACAAATGGGGACTTCTTGCTGCTGTTCTTTAATGCTCACGCACAAGTTTGGGTTTCCTGAAAACCTAACCAAACAGGAGCATGAGGACAACGGTTGAATATTAGATGGTGAGCCCATGCAGCCTGATCATCCCATAATGCTGATTAGCAAAACCCAACCGCCAAGTTGTTTGATGGCACTGTGGCAACATATATGTGATCAATCTCAATTAGCTCCAAATTGAGTGAATTGAATAAACAGATCACAACTCTAAGTTGATCAAATGATGACTATGTAAGATCAGGCTTAACAAGCACTTGATGATCATTGGAGCCCTCTTTTGAGTCAACTTACAAATTTATATTAAACTGGGAACAACTAGCTAGACAATGGACATGCACAAGGCGCTGGTACCAAAACTATGTAACATCACTCACGAGGATGAATTGAAGCGCAGCAAAATTGCTGTTGGGATTGGTCCAGAAAGCTCATTATTTGACAAGTCCCTGCAATGGACATCACAAAAGCAATATATATGTACTTAACTTCAATGACAAAACCTTAGAATGTGCCATGTTTTCATTTCCACTAGAGTTGGGAAAATGGCTGCATATAGAGAGTATTCCATACATGATTAATCCTGCAAAGCAAGTCAATGAACTTTGTTCTAGAGCACCAAGTGTGAGCGCCCAGTCTGATCTACATACATAAATCTTTTAAATTCCTGTTGAAATACAGCAGGAGGAGACAACATAACTGGTTTTCAATTTTGTACTAAAACTAAAGAAATTGAGTCCTCAGGACATATGCAAGTGAAGAAGAAATCTAGATTTTATGATGCTCATGAGTAGTAAACAGTTTGAATTTGCCTGCTCTAGTGCATCTTGAACACAAATATGTGCACAGGGCTCCACATGCATAATCTAGATCAATTAAAGAATATCATCAACTAATTGAAATAGATAGCAACTCAAGAGTAAAGAGCTTATGACAAAGGCTTACAGTCTTTGGAGGCTTATCATTTTGGCTAAACCATCTGGAATGCTCCCAGAAAGATTATTATTATGCAAATACCTGAAAAGAATAGGACTCACCAAAAAGGCTGTGAGAACTTCAAGGGTTAACATGTTGCATAGCTGCATGAGCTGGACATGTAGGTGAGGATGGTTTTTTTGAGCAGTTTACATCTGGAAAAGAGAATATAAAATATGGAAAATGATTGTACACTGGTGAGATAGTATCTAGTCTAGCACACTTACATTGCTCGTGTTCGTGTTAAGTTTCCAAAAGATGTGGGGATGCTCCCATTCAAGTTGTTATAGTGTAGGGCTCTGGCAAAACACAGTTGAATATCATTAGCTTACAGTAATGATCCTGATTGCAAAAGTTCCAGAAAATTGTTTCTCTCCAAAAGTCTATCTCTAGAGTTATCCTGTGAAGTTCCAATTTCTTGAAGACTCCTGAATATATCCAGGCACAAACTGGAAGGTTCAAAATAGTCTGAACTGAAGATCTGGATTATATGATATAAAGTTTCCTATGTTACCCTGGTATCTAATTCTAGAATACTGTGGTCTATCTAGAGTTAGAAGGAGGAGGCTTACAATCTCCTTAAATTAGTGAGCTCTCCCAATTCAGGAGCTATTGGACCCTGCAAATGATGTCTTCCCAGATTTCTGCATACACCATCCAGACCACCAATATATATTATATATATTATAACTATATATGAACTTTATTGTTGATGCTTTATTGTTGTTCATCAGCCACCAGTAAACAAACCCAGCTTCCCCCAATTTCATAAATTGATGTAGCAATAGTTTAGAACTTATAATGACATGCTACTAGTTTTCTGTGCCATGAATTTCAGAGACTTAGACTGCAGTATCTTGAGTCTTCAAGCAGTTAAATCTTGCTCAGCTTGCAAGAGATGAACTTTAATTACAGTACATAGATGTGACGACATTGGTGACAGTGTTGCACTGGATTCCTTCCCAGCTGCATGGGTTTGTACTAACTGCAGCATCCCAGCTCTTCAGACTCCCATCTGGATCTTGAACACTGTTTTTGAAGGCCAACAAGGCCATACCTGTATACATATTACAGAAAAACCCAGCATACCATTAAACTTAGACTCAATATGTTTGGTGCCGGTCATTTATCATATCAAGTGAAAGCCATACACATCTAGACCACCATATAAGTGCATAAATACACAAACATTCATCAGGAGCTGTAAAAAACCCTGTTGTATGTACATTCAACAAGCTGAATGTACATACAACAGGCTATCTGGAACCAGGATTGTACAAACCAAAACCCTAGTATGCTCATGGTTCCAGACCACCCTTGGCACCAATCACACAGTGGTAGCTGGTTGCACATGATGATGGTCCTAATTGAGCAAGACTTCTAGTCTCTAGAAATTGGATTTTTTAGCAAGACTGTTCCCATGAGCATACATACAAAAGCCTGGAGATTTCATGTCCAGGGACTTGCCCCCTGGATCCTACTCCACGCTCTCGGAAAATATTCATGGATTCCCATGTTTCATACTACTAGAGCTGCTTGCAGACCTGGAAGGCAAGCACCTACGGTTCTATGGATCAAGATTGCGAAACTGCAGCAGCTGGTTGTAACTGGATCAAAGAACATTCGGAAGGAATACTTTTGCTCTTGAAGCTCAAACACTAGGGATCATGAAGACGATTGAAAGACTTGCCTTCCGAGTTGAGAGCTTCAATTGCTGTTGAAAGAAATTCCAACAGTAACAATATGCATTGAATCCGTTTCAGAACGTAACTCCAGGCTTTCCCTCTCTGTCGATCCCGCGACGACATTGTCAGCTTATTTAGTGTGCTGCAGAGTTGACCTCTAAGCTGCTCTCCTTCACATCCCCAGGCACCCTCCCTTGAACCCTAGCTAGTTGGCGCACATGAAACCGCGTGCCAAAATGGCTGAGGTTTTGACCCGGTTCTGATCTCGACGAGGACCTGAATTTCTAGATAAGTAGCGCAAGAACGTTAGCTGACAAATTCAAGTCTTTGTGGACTAGGTTTCGAATCCAGAGAACCTGACAAGCAGCTTCTTATCAACCCCTTTGCAGCACTTCCTCTTGCCGCGAGTTGCGACCGTCCAGTCGAAAGGAACGCATACAAAACCAGCTAAAGACTGAAGAAAGACACTACCAGCAAAGAACTTTAAAACACCTCAGTATGGAATACATCGATCTATAGTACACAAGATTTGTATGTGTATAACTTTTGCTCAAAGAAACAGCAACCCGATTCAACAAATCTACTACAAAAAAACTGGGCTTGATTCGAGAATACAATAAACTCATCATCGGCTAGCGGCAGCTGGTAGCATTTACCTCTAGCGGCCATAAACTTCTAACTGTTCCAGATTCGCTGCCAAAAAGACGTTCAAAGGGTGAAGCTATGACCTAAGGAAGAGCTCGATCGATGCTCCACCATTTTATTCTCACCAGACGTTAGTGACACCCAGAGAGACATTGAAAGCATGAATGAGACGACAGCAGAAACTGGACTCTGGAGATGAAGTGCCGTATCAACGGTACTTCCACATTTCCGAATGGAAAAAAATAGTTGAAATATATTCGATTCATCAAGCGGAGCTATAATGCTATAGAGGATCAAAACTCCTGACTAGAATAAATAAAATTAGATAAGCAACAATGTCGACGCATCACTAGATTCACAAAGCTACAACTCCTGATTAGCTGCTAGACTCACGACTGCAACCCAATCTAAGCTACATATAATGTCGTCCACCAAGGCTGGAATGGCGGCTACTGGTGAACCAATATTCATGTCTGGCCCATGGGATGCTAAACTACTAGACTATCGAGGTTCCTCAGAAACAATAGTAGATAACGATCATGAAGTCCAAATGTGATCTCTCTCTCTCTCTCTCTCTTCATCATCTACTCTAACACTAGGAGAACAATATGATCATGAAGTGCTAATGACATCTCTCTCTTTCTCTCTCTCTTCTCTGCTATCCATCATGTACTAGTAGACCATAATCATGAAGTGCTACTGATCTCTCTATCTCTCTCTCTTCTCTGCTCTTCATCATCTACTCTAACACTAGTAGAGCAATATGATCATGAAGTGCTAATGATATCTCTCTCTTTCTCTCTCTCTTCTTTGCTATCCATCATGTACTAGTAGACCATAATCATGAAGTGCTACTGATCTCTCTCTCTCTTCTCTGCTCTCCATCATCAAGATCATGAAGTGCTACCGCTCCCTCTCTCTCTCCTGCCTTCTCTTCTCTTCTCTTCTCTTCTCTTTTCTCTGCTCTCCATCATCTACCCTCCATGCACACAAGATAAAGTGGCAGTTAGTAGGAGTGATGAGGCTTACTATTGTTTCGGAGCCTCGGGCGGCGCGTTAAGCTCGCAACCACAGCTGTAAAAATCAGGCCTGTATTTAGATCCGCTGATTACTTTTCTCCCGTCTTTTCGGACGCTTTTTCTCACTTACAATACTTAATTTGATGTGAGCCTACACAAGACATGGGTTGCATGTACAAAAGCTCGCCGCCATTTAATGAGCTCGCTACTTGTTTCTTTATTTCATCATGCTCCCTGGTCCATCCACTAACTAGTTCATGGGGATTAATATGTGATCCAGCACCCATCATCCAGTGTGCACCATCCCTTGGCAACTCCTTCCAACTCAGACGTTGTTGCTGATGATGAACCCACAACTGAGTAGTTACTAGTTTACCAGTCTTGTTAAATTGATTGAGGAAATGTTAAATTCGAACTCAGAGAACCTGATGTCAGTCAAAAATGGGATATCTAGAATACTTTAAATTACAACCCCCCCCCCCAAAATTAGGGTTTTTATCATGCTGCCAGTGTAGGTCCTCCTCAGCACTAACTCCCAACCCCTTATAATGGTGCATTCACACTTGATGTTAAAAGTCAGTGTTAAATGACAAATCTAGGTGGCATCCTAGGTGGCACCCAATGTTAAATGGGTGATAGCTTAATTTTAAGTGAATGTTAACTTAACATAAAATGTTCATGTTAAGTAGGTGTAAGTCCTAAATGACTAACTAGCATGGTGTTAGGGGACTCAACACTAGACTCCGTAACACCGAGTGTGAATGCACCTTTAGGATAATCCTGGGCAGGGCAGCCTCACTACCACAGGGCTGGATCTGGAAGAACAAACTGTCAACTCCAATTTCCCTGTCCCATGACTTGGCATCCCTCACCTTCAATGAGGCCTCCCTGCCCAGCACTGTCCCAAAAGAAGGTTCCATAAGTTAGTGCAGAGGGTATGTGTCGGTTCACCCAAGCCTAGCACTTGTGCCTTGAGTGAACTAGGACCTGCAGTGAGACTGGTAACATGGTAAAAAAAACTAAATTAACCCTCAATTGTTTTTTGCCCAGGTTGCTTCTAAACATTACATGAATATTTCACGCTGATGTCAGATTTGACATTAATTAATTCTAAATGAAAATGCCTAATTTTTTGAGAATTTTCATATTAAGATTCTGAAATTTTAAGGAATTTTTTTGCTTGGTATGCTGAAATTTGAAAAAATCTTCTCTCATGAAATTAAATCTCAATTTGCAGAAATTTGAGCTCAAACTTCAATCATGTGACACATACTTGCTTATAATCACTTCAACAACGTACATACACAATTATAATTGTAGCAATTCAAGCTAACACAATAATTGTATAAAGGCCAAAGTCTAAGAAACTCTCAATTGAGCTGTTAGATAACCTTGGTAAATAATCTTTCTTCAACAAAAGAAATCTAACTAATTTGTAAAACATTTAGGGTGAGAGCACATTAAGCCCTTCAAAATTTGAAATCACAATTATATATAATCTTTTGACAATTAATTTTTTTTTGTAATGTATTGACATCACATCATGGATTTTTTTTAATTGTTTTAAATATATTAAATTAACTTTAGACTTAAGCTAGTCAAAAAAAAAATTTAATCCAACAAACATTGAAAAACTAGCACATAGATAAATATATTTGTGACAAAATAATATCCATCACAAAGTTTGAAAATTTATACATATATTTCAAAATTAGAGTTGTGTATGGATTTTTTTGGGGTGAAAGCACGTGTTATAATTTTGACTTTTATGAATATCACAATGACAAGTTTTTTGGGTTAGACAAATATTGTTGCATAATTTACCCAAATGCATTTGGATAATTTAACAAAAATGATTTCAACAAATGAAACGCAACTCTTTTAATAGACTTCCCTTCTTTGAAATAACTACACCAAAAACATCAATATATTTACAATAATGAATTTTACGATTTCAAATAGACTTGTGTCACAATCCATATATAAGACAATGATAATGGACTTATTACTTCTAATGTCCAATTGAATAATTTAGAGCCACAATTTTGGGACATGACACTTTAAAGGTTTATACCACTTGGAATGGACTTTTCAAGGAAAACAAAATTGTGAAAATATTTTGGAATGTAATATTGATTTTGGCAAAGTCTATTTAGCCATCTATATTTATGATTTTCAAATTTTATCTTCTATAAAGTTGTTTTAAAAGGTTGAAAATAGGGTATGGAAAACTTGGACATAGAGAAAAATGTTAAATCTTTAACATCATTGAAGGTTTTTTTTAAATACCTTTAAAAACATTAAAAATGGTTCAAAGATAACTTTCAACCACCCATATTGGTCCATCTTAATGTGTTTTTGCCATTTGGGTGAATTTTTTGTATTGAATAATATTGATCAATATACATCAATAGAATCTAGGACTATTTAGAAATTTACACTTTTTGGTTGAAAATTCATTCAAAAAATATTTTATGGCACTTCTTTAGCAATAAATGCATAATAATTTCTTCTTTTTAGAAGAAAATAAACATCATATTATGAAAGAAAATGAAATTCTATAGGTGGGCATTGCAATTTTTTTTCAATATCTTTTTGTTTGGTTATACAAACATGAGGCCTATGGTTGTTGAAAAAAATGTAAATTATATATTTTATGTACATTGCTTTTATCCAATCCTTTTCATTTAACTATTGTATCAAGATTAACTTGGACTTAAAGTGAACTCTAAAATCCAAAATGTTGTCATGCACATTTTAATTTTCTTACTTGTGTTTAAGACTACCAAATAATGTCATTAAGATTTCAACTTATTACTTACCATGTGATATTTATTATATATCACCTCTTTTGGTGAAAAGTGGCTCACCCTTGATGGGTTTTCACTTTTTATGCATTTGGCTATCATGTTTGTAATTTTATTCTCTTCAAATAACTCATCAAAATCATGCTTTTCTTTCTCATCAATGTCTTTGCAAATGTCATCAATACTAGTGAACAGAACATTATTTTCCTATGCATCTATAGCTTCAAGTTTCTAAAATCAATATCAAATACCATTTGCAACCCACACTTTTCCCGATTCTACAATCATTATTATACAAGATCCAACAACTTTCCAAGACTTCAAAAGCCACATGCATAGATTTCCAAGTAGTGTGCATATTCAAGATCAAATTGAATCTTGGGATCACCATGTTTTATCTTCAATGGTCATATGCATGCATTGAATTGATGCTATAAACCATTGTTTAAACTACATGTCATAAATCCACACTTCAACCACATGTGAAAAATGACGTTTGGTATGTTGTAACTTTGAAAAGAGTATATCCCAACAAAAGATATTATTTTTTCATCCAAGAATGAAAAGTTTTAAGCTTGTGCATATTCCAACAATCAATAAATCATATCATTTTTTGATTACTACACAATTTCATCTTTATGAGGTCACATCTTCATATAAAGAAAAATTTAGACATGACGCACAAACTATTGGCATGATTAATTATTGACCAATGATTTTTGGTCATTATGAAATGAAACCAATAATCAAGATAAATCCTGGCTAATGAACTTTCAGGAGCAAAATATCATTTGTTATGAATAACATGCAAGTTGTCACTTGACATTTATCTTCCATGTGTTTAGCACCTTTTTTTTCTCAAGTACACTACTTGGCCATCAAAACCAAATGTATGCATGGCACAAACAATGTGATGAAAAACTTCAAAATTAGGTTGATATATGCAGTTTAACAAACAATTGTTCCCCACATCGCCTAATTTGAATCAATCATCAAACAAGATGAAAACTTTGTAATTGCATAACATTTGCTAGAAATCTTAGTAAAATAAGGGTTTTTTCATAGTCATGGATGACACATGGTATAAAGAAGACCAAACCTATTTGATCTTGTTCATGACTAAAATTGGAGGTATGTTATAGGCCTTCACCAAATAACCCACACTATACATCATGAATTTTTCTCGATCTTCCCAATCATTTGGAAGCTTTCCACATGCCATAATAACTTGTTGATGATTTCATTTCAATTGAGATTCTACAAACAATCGTACCCATTTTGTTATAACCTTGAACCTTCCCAACACCTTTGGAACATGTGCATTGATAAATCCCAAAATGATAGGTTGTAAAATACCAACACTCAATGATTGGCCTACATCTATCATTTCACAAAGCATTTCACATAATTCTTTGACAAAATCTAGCTTAGATGAAAGAGGCACTTCATGTGGTGTTGATGCTATACAATGATTACACCTATGTATATGAGGCAAATACTTTGGTTTCACATTTCCATCACACATAAACCACATTCATTGACCCTCTACTCAATTTTGTCAAAAGGGATCATATTTATCATTGGTGACCTATGTGAAAAGAAATAACACATTTAAATTACATCACATGTAAACAAATTGAAAGGACTACATGTTCTCAACCAACAATGATATACAAATAAACTTTGATCACCTATGAGTTAATTTCAAGTAATGCAAAACAATAGAAATATTATGATGTTAATTCACTACTACAACAATAAAATTAAAGCCATTTTTATTGTGCAAACCAATTTTCATAAGACCTTTTCTTCTTTGAACAATTCATCTATGAATAGTGTGGTGAAGAAAGGACACTTAATGTGACAATCACCAAAAGAAAAACAATGTAGTTTAAGATGTGCATTGATGTCAAGGCTTACAAATTATGCATTTGCAAATTAAAGTGTCCAAAAATCAAGTGTAAGGCTAATTTTTTCTAGTGCGCCTTCTCAAGTTCAAAGACCTAGGTGATAAATTAAAACACATATCTATTGAAAGGTGAAATCACATTATAGGGGGGCAGCTTGGGTAGTTTCATGACATGTCAGTAAAGTACACATTTGCAAAATGTGTTACATTTAATTTTGGGTTTCACTTTTGGTGTTTCAACTTCATATTTTGATTTTTACAAACTTATTAAATGTTATATAATAATATTTGAAAAAAATTAATATTAAATTCAAGGAATAATGGGTATATTTATGGCATATGCACAATATAATAAAACCTATTTTTAAAAAAAAACTACATTAGGTTTTGGTTTGAACTAATCAACCAAATACATTTGAAATGAAATTATAAAAAATGGCCCACCTCACATATATTTTCATCTTCCATTTGAAAGTGATTGTTTGTCAAAATTTTAATTTACCACAATGTACTTATGGTCATCACCTTGAAAACACCCATTTGTGATATGATAGTTATCAACTCTTCACATGGTTCACAGACTTTTTATATATGAACATGGTTCATATACTTTTTCATATATTTTTCAATATATTCAAATTTTTTAGTCCATTGTGATGTACATTTTTTTGGCACAAATACATGAACTAACATCAAAAGTGTAATTTCTTTGGCATATGACTTCTTTGAGTTTTGACATAACATAATATTCAAAAACATTACAAAAATCCTTTATAATAATGACATGATTGAAATTCAAACATGGGACCCTTGTAACGTAGAACAATGTGACAACAATCTTGGTCCCCCCTAGTGTGTTTTCACCCTAAAAATGGATTCAATTTTCACAACTTGAATTACTATAGTTATTAACTATATATATACAATGGATGAGGGATTTTTTTTTTTAAAACGTTGGACTTGAAATTATTCTACCAAAAAATGCATATGGCCTCACTCAATCAAATATCCTCAATAAACAACATTTATCTTTCACCCAAAAATTAATTACAAGTTACACCAAAAATGCAACTTTCCATGCCATTTCATAACATGAAATGTATTTTAATGGACTTTTGAAAGCCCCAAAATGCACCAATTTTCTAATGTTCACTTTGGCATGAAAATGAAACATTTTTATAATTTTTATTCATGAACAATGAATATAAACATAAGAAAAATTTGTCACAAGTTTAAGTCAATGTTAAAAAATTCAAAAGTGGTTTAGGCATCCAACAATGTCACATCTTTCTCACATTTCAAATACATTACAAAATGTATTTTTATGGAATCCTATTGTGTTGTCTTTTATTCATTCTAGTTTGGAAATACCTAATTGGTCATTTGGGAGGCATAACTTGAATATATTTAGTAGTAGATTTTTATGCAATTCTTTGAAAACTCCTTTAGAATTAGGAGTTACAATTTTTCTTCTATGACAATTTTAACAAAAAATTTCAATTAAAAACTTTTTTGAGGCACCATTCTACTCTAATGATTGAAGTGGTGTATTTCAAATTTTATAAATTCCCCAAATCTAAATCAATCAACTTTCATTGTCACTAACATTATTTGCAGCAAATTTAATATCATATTAAATTTTTCCTTTCTTCCTTTTCAGAATTTTTTTTTCTTTTAATGGAAGTACATGTAAAACATATTTTATTTTATTTGTGGTTAAAATATGAAATAATTCAAACCATATTTCATATTTCATATTCTTGAATAAAATTGTTCAATTGGATATGGCTTTTAAGCTATGCTTTGAAACATTTTTTTAAAAAATTAACCATCGAAATTATGATTATTTTTTATCATATGGATCCAAATGTACACTCTTATTTAATGAAACAATACAAATGATATAACTTGTCATAATGCTAATCATAATGTCAATCAATCAAAGTTGAGGTTGAATGTGATTTTGAGGGCAAATAATTTTTGTTTGTACCCCATTGTGAATGCTCCCATGGACAAGGTTTGTTCACAATTGATGGTGTCAAGTTGTTTTGAGTTAATGTTGTGAGAAAAAAATGCAAAAATGGTCTTGGTCTTATCAATCCAATGGAAGCAATTGAAGTGTTTATCATAAAGTAAATCCCCCATGCATTGGAACTTGGAGATTCAAGTCTTCAATACCTCTTGAGATATTGGCTAATGAAATATTAGTTGTGCAAGGGTGACAGGTGATTAACCAATGTAAGGTGATGTTTATACCATGCGCACATGAAGGAACTTGGTTCTTCTCTATGGAATTGGGTGGCTAGGGCATGTTCGAAGATGATAAGGGAGGTGAGGATGAAAAACTCTTGAACATTGATTGATATACTAGTAATTAATTTTTGGTGGGACACAACAACACAACCATGTGAAGAAGGGTTCTCAAAAACGAGAAAGCACATTATGGTGAGGCTATATGGATGTCACATTGGCAATTTCCCCTATATATTTTAAAATTACAAGAATATAAATATGTATTTTTTAAAATATCAAAAAAAAAGGATTCACTTATGTAAAGCTAATAGAATTAGCCTTCTAAAAATACAAAAATCACATCAAAATTATGGATCGTCAATAAATAATGGACTTAAAAGTTTTGCCAATAATTTTTGTTACACATCCAAAATTTATGAATATGGATTTTTATCCTACAATGTATTAGTCCTACATCTTTGAAACTTTAAAATATTTCATGATTAATGTTTTAAAATCTAAAGATGCATTGAATGAGAGGGAGATGATTTCAATTCATTGTGTTATGGACTTTTCAAAGTCCTAAAAATTATAATATTTTAAAAGGTTTTTTAAACATCAAGAATGATTACTTTCTTAAACTATTTCTTCAAAAAAAAATTAATTTCTTATAGAATTACGACATGAAATTTGAAATGAGAAAATATGTTAATTTTAATAACATCCAAATATTCATATTTTAGGCGAACATCCCAAACTCAGTGGAAACATTTTCGATTTAACCACAAACAAATATTCTTTTTAGCAATCTAGTGTCAGAACCCTCACAATATGATTGCCAAAGGATAGAAGGCAGATGTGCACAGGTTAGAGTCGCAAAGACCACAAAAGGACAACATAAAACAATTTTTCTAGTATTTTGTGGTGTCAGAGGTGCAAGAGTTATATTTCAACCTTGAGCTATTTGGCTGGAAGGGAATGGAAGAATTGCTAATGAACATTGGCACTTACAAAAGATGCAAAAGTTCATGTGAAATGACTTGTTAGATTATGGTAGAGATGCCTAGGTTAAAGGCATGTTGAGTTTACCCATAAATTCTTGCATGCTTGGCATGCTTTAAATCTTGAAGCCTTTGATAAGCAATGGAGGAAAAACCCAAGTAATGTGTTATAGGTCAGGTAATTATGTCAAGTGGTTCTTTGATAGACCTTGTAGAGGTTTTGCTAGTTAAGCAGATGGGTAGACTGGTTTTGGGCTGCCCTTTGAGTAGCTTCTTCCTTCTCTTTCCAATGAATTCTTTCATTTGTGTCATTAAATTTTTTTAAAAAAAAAGTCCATGAATGTTTTAGTCATGATTCAAGTGAAGAATGGTTTTTATTGCAATCCATTTTCAATCGACATGTTTTGTCTTTTAGTTGTAGAGGTTTTCATATGTTTACACTAGCAAGTAGATGGATTTTTTTCATCGACGGGTTGACATGATGTGGAGAGCAAAGGGCATTGGAGGCCCTCCGCTCTCAGTTTTGTGTGCATTTTATAAACAAATGGTGTCAATGGCATTATAATGTGCACATGCAATCTCTATTTTGAGAAGAGTTGTTGTCATAGGTGAAGGTTCTTTTAGGCTAGGCATCCTTTCAACAGGTCCTCCCTTTTCCTTATTTGATATGCTTCTTGTGACAAGAGAAGGTTCAGGAACTTGATGTTCCCCTTGTGGTTCACCCTCTTAGGTGATTCTATTGTCTTCTTGGATGTGGGTCTTTCCATTTTGTTCCTTGTATTCTCCGTTTTTTGGGTGCTTTGGTTTATTTACGATGGGCAGGGTTTCATCAATAATATTCAGTATTGGATGTTGGACAGCCAGTCAGCCAGCCAAGAAGGAAATATGAACTCTCCCACTTGGTGGCTCGTTACAGAATTCAGCCCACAACGTTTGCTTTGAATCACAATGGAGTTCTACTCCCACAATTGAAGGGAGGGCTAAATACAGGCATACTACATATAACCTACATGCATTCAATTCACACAAACTTTTTCACTCGAGTATGTATGTGTGGAGTGTAGACCTATTTATATATCTTACAGCACCTCCAAGCTGGCAACTATTTTTAAGGAGATACAACACAACCCAAAATTCAGTTCATTATGGCCCTCATGATATTTTCAGCTAAATCGCAAGTTGACCCACTGCCCTGTCTAGAATGTACTCCTTGCCTGTGTTGCCTAATAGCTGCAGAGAAAGCAAAGCAAAGATGATCAGATCCTAATCATATCAAATCCATATTGTAAGTGCTCAGTTCCCATTTAACTGGTTTATACTTTATACTCATGTTTGGGGGAAGACTTGGTAACATAAAAACCTCTCTTTTTATTTCTCTTTGTATTTTGAGGGATCTTCTCCCCCAGCAGAAGATCCCTAGGGAGTTATGTGGTGGGGGAGATCCCGCAATATTTCTATGTTCCCATGTCCCCATGGAAAGATTTTTTGATGGGTTGAATCACGAAAATTCAAAAACACAAGGAGGAAAAGGGCAGATCAGGAAAATTCAAAAAAACAAGAAGGAAAGAAAAAGAAGAGATTTTTACACACATGGAGGTTCCCATACTCGTATGTTCTCCATTGGTCAGGAACATCCTCGGGCTACCGCCCTCCCTCAGGAGAACCCACTCGAATTGGAACCTCCCCTACAACTTAGTATTGAGTAATCAATTGGCAGCTGCAGCTCCTCCAGTTGGCTGGGTCTCATGTCCTGACCAGTGTTTGGCGAGTTATTTCATTATTTTAATAATCTCCAGGTAGGTTATTTTTTGAATTTTTGGGGAGTCACACCGGTTACCAATACCAATATCAAAAAATAGGTAATAGTTATTGGGTATGCAAAAGGGTAGGTTGAGAATAATTGATTGAGGATTGTTTTATGCTTTCCACTGAGCAGCAAAACTAGGAAGTTAGGTTATTTGACAATCAATTATTCTCAATCAATAATTTAGAACTTCTCATAATTTTCTGAACTTCTTATCTGCAATTTCTACTCAAAGAGACTAAATACTCCGTAAAGCGCTGCCTGGATTTTTCCTTTGTATTTTTGGCTCCCTTACCTGCGTGAAGAAACCTGTTTGCTGAAAACAGGATCTTCTGCAGGGGAAGTTACCAGCCAGGCTACACTGGGATCTTCTGACCAGTGGAAGGTACCAGCTAGCCTGTCACTATTTCTAAAAAGTGAAAAAATCCCGGCTCTGCTTTACTTAGTAAATGGAACTGAGTACAGGCCCTTCCATGAATTTCGACCTGTTCCCTCGGGCACATATCTCAAATCAAGGAAGGACCTGTACTCAGGCCCTTCTCGTATACAGCAGGAGCATTGTCCCTGCAAAATTCTCCTTGGGGTTTGACTTAATGCTCTGCAAAAACATAAACAAACTTCAAATCAGGATCCTATTGTTGTGGATTGTTGGAAGCAGACACTAGTTGGTATGCTGTCCAACTTCCTTGAAGATTGAACTCACTTCCTTCAAGTTGTGGTTTCAATCTTGATAAGGAACTTGTACCAAAAACAAATTGTCCTTAGCACGACAATTGTGTATCATGGACACAAATCTTGCATGGCACCACCATAAATAGGCCTAGATAGAGCTCAGGACGAGGTATTTAGTATCCTCCATTTCTAAGTAGTTGGAAAAAATGAAACCTTGATCCAAACATTAACAAGAATACAAGGGTCTAAAATAATGTTGGGTGGGTAATTTTATATATCCTTGGTGTGTGTACCCTTAGGTAAATACCAGTGTTACATGGATGTTTGATTGTTTTAATAACCGTTGGGTTCAGGTATTTGAAACAAATCAGAATCAAAGAACCACCAATTTTGATTAGAATCAAAGAACTGCCAGTTTCAATTATTTCAAAAACCTCAAAAACCCACCAGGTTTCACGACAGAACCAACAGTTTTTTTGAGTGGATATGTGACTTCCTCACAAAAACATTTGAGAAAAACAATTATATATCAGAATGGGTATTTGATTTTTTAAAACTCACAATGATCGACCCTAAGTGTTTATTAGTTCTTTTGTGAGGGCTAATTAGAGTGACCAATCACAAAAGAAAAAAGAATTGAGCTTTGGGAAGCACTCACAACTAATTAATATGGATTGCAAATAAGTATATTCATTAAAGGTATATGATATTACACACTTACATGTCTCTAAACATTTACCTAGGGTTGTGTAAGTGTAAAAAAATAATTTACATGATGGATAGGATAAATGTAAAGAGTAAGAAAATTATTTACACAATAGTTATGTTTTTACATTTATCTAGTTTTACACAACATGTATATGTGTATTCAAACTTATTCGCACAACAATGGTAGTTTGAACTAATGTTGGCCAATTTTAAGAGCCTTAGGTTCTAATTCTTGGTTTTTTTTTGGTGTAAGGATGATTTTCATATTTTTAAAAATATTCAAGAACCAAAAACCTTTGATTTTTTTATTTTTTATTTTTGGCTGATGGCTCTTAGTTGGATAGTTTCAACCACCATTAGAAACCTTTGGTTTTGGAACTATTCTAGGCTAGTTGTAGCCAAAAGTTCTTGGCACAGTCTTTCCTCCATTTTTTATTTTTTATTTTTCATTGCTATAGAAGAAACACTTGCCTTAAATCAGAAAGGAAACATAATTATATGGACAAATTGTGTGTGAAATAGTGTCAAACATTTGAGTTGTCACAAAAAGATATATTAATTGTTTTACTTTGTAGAATTGGACAAAGAAATATTCTTCACATATTTGAAAATTGTTAATTGTGCCAAGCTAATGTTGCAACCATTGTAGAACTCCACTTCTTCTTCCCTATACTTCATATACTCCTCTTTATAGATTGAATCTGTTTGAGCTTAAAACACATTCGAAACACACAATTTTGTTGTCCTTTAAAATTGAACCACTTGTGCAATGTGGCTTGATTAAACTCTTTTGGTACACAAATGTGTAGCAAATACTCAACCAAAATTTTCATTGAAGACTATCCACATCCCTAAAAGAAGTTCTTGAAGAAGTCTACTAACTTCAGGTCACAATTGGGGTGTACAAAAGGAATGTCTCATTGCAAAATCACATTGAACTTGAACTTTAATTTATTGTTATAAATAATATAACCTGCATGTTATATTATTTTTATTAGTTGATTAAATTAACAATAAATTTTGAATGTTTTTATATGTCACTTTAGGAACCATGACCCAATGCTTAGTTTTATTGGAAACAATAACCATATATTTTCAAATCAATTCATGTTTTGACCACAAATATAATAAAGCATGTTTTACATGACAACCATTTCTAAAAATATTGTAAATCAATAAATTCCAATATGGAACTCATGTTAGAATCTCAAGTTTTATAATTTTTGGGCTACAAGGAAAAGGATAGTCATACTAATTTTGTTCATAATTAGGTTAGATTCTAAAGATTTTGAAGGAAATAAATGCATACAGTTTTTTTTTAATAATTATATGATTTTTTAATACAACATTTGCACTCAAAATGTGAAAATGTTATGATAAGAATGTCTTTGAATCTTACATTCTTTATAGATTTATGATTAAAAAAAACATTACACATTATTAAATTAATTTTACCATCCATCATAACACATATTGAAAGTTGAAAGATTAAACATAAATATTGAGCATTCATTGTTTAACATCTCATAACATTCATTTTTAACCATAGGATCCAGGATAAAAGACAAAACATAGTCACATGTGGATCTTGCTATAGTATTTTAACTATGAATGCACCTAGTAAATACAAATTATTCCCATCTAGTTACTTGAAGCACCAAATTTCTTTATAGATAGTAGATTCCTTTCCACCATGAATTCTTTTATTCTTTGATTTCTCACAATTAAAAACAAAAGCTTGAAGTGTCTTGCAAAGATTATGAATACAACTTTCACTTGCAAACATCTAGATATATCCTAAAAAAGTTCCAAAATTTGTCATCCAACAATTCGCAATCTTCTATGCAAAAATGCACATGTCCACTTTTGAGGCCAACATGAGGAATTTATATTGGATGTTATGCAACATGTGAATCAAAATTTGATCTCAAGGGTGAGTTTAATATGAGCCAAGAACATTTACCCAATAAAAGAAAGGTTGTATTTTTTTCAATTGAAAAAGATAATATTATACATTGAAAGAAAAACATCAAAAACATTAAAATTTTCTAATGTGAGAAAAAGGCCAAATGTTGATCACTAAAAAAATTCATGTTTGCTTAGATCATAAGCTAAAAATAAACCTTCATCAATAGTATGAATGAAGAAGTATTCAATTATTTGGTGGGCAAAAGCACATTACGGTGTCATAATTTTGACAAATTATACTCCATTTTCAAATTCCTATTCTAATGTAGTTGAAAACTAGCTTAAAATATGAATATTTAAATACTATTGAAAATAACATTTTTTCCATTTCCAATTTCAAATCATGATGTTATAACACATATAAAAAATATCACAAAAGAATTTTTTTTAAATGCTTAAAAAGGCTCTTAAAATAATTACAGTTTTAGGATTTAAAAAAGTCCATAACATAATAAATTAAAATTGCATTCCATTCATTCAATGGATTTTTATTTTTTAAAACATAATTCATCCAATATCCCAAAGTTTCAAACACATAAAATTAACACATTGTAAGATAAAAGTCCATATCCATAAGTTTTATAGGTGTGACACAAAATGTGGGCAAAATTCAAAAGTCCATTACTAATAGGCTATCCACAATTTTAATCTGATTTTTTCATTCTTGGAAGGTTTATTATGATAGTTTTAAATAAATGAGTCCCCTTTTTAATTATTTGAATGAATTTTTATTTTATTTTTCTTGTATCTAATAAATACAAGAAAAACTACCATTGTGATGTCCATATAAGGTCACCATAGTGTGCGAACACCTTGGTGTTACGACAAATTTAAGGTTAAAATAATTCATCTTCAAAGTTGTCAATGTGGAGGAAATTCAAAACCTTAGGAATTACAAAAAAAATAAAACTTTGAATCATAAAAAATAATTGAACATATTAACAATTGATAGTTAAGTGTCTTGTACATATGTTATATTTTCCTAATTTTTTTTAATGATTCCATGGTAGTTTTCACAATGTTGTAATTTTCATTTCAACACATTTTTTACGTGGCTTTCTCAATATTTGGAGAAGATTTTATGGTAAAAATGTGGAATTAAAAATGGATCACATCATAAACTTGCATTATGTTATGATATTGATGCACATTTGAACAATCATTCCCTTGTGCATGTACTAAATAAATAAGAAAAAATTTTAATATGTAAATGTAAAGACATTAAAAATTTTAAAATTAAGAATTGGGTCAAGAATGATTCAAGAATCAAAATGTTAATGCATATTATACATTTTTGGATGGTCATTATTTTTCATGAGTGTGTGGATAGGTGGGGAACACATAGCCCACCTAGTCCAATCAAATAAACCAATGTATAAGAAAATATAATTTTTATTTCTTAGTTTGGGTCCAACTTTCCTATGATTTTGGTAAAGTGGTTCCTAATGGTACCACACAAGGAAAAGTTTGCCATTTAATAAAAAGATGAAAAAATATTAATTTAAAAAAAGAATTATCCATGAAATTTTGCACATACATAAAAACAACCAATATGAACAATTTTTTTCATGAATCTTTTAATTTGTTTTAAAATAATGATGTCCATATTAAATGATAAATAAATCTTTAGTAGTGCATTATGTTCTGATAATGTTGATGATTATGATTTTTTTAAGTTGTAAAATGTTCTCCCATTAAAGATGTAATTAGATTTTTTAAAAATTTAATCATTCTAAAAAATATTTACATGAAAATTTTAAATGATTGAAAAATGATAGTTTATAGTTTATCATTTAATAAAAAAAATTTAATAACTTTTACTAAATTATTGGTTTACCATTACATAATAACAAAAGTATGAATTAATTGCATATTCATGGTTTATATAACTTGTCTTACTTTCAAGGGCCAAAATAAATTATATGTGATTTTTACAAATTCAAAGTGAGTGAAATTTAATATAATACTATTTTTTATACTATATGTACTTTCAATTTTGACACAAAGTGTGTACACCATACCATAGAAACACCATTTTTCTAATAGACAAAATTAAGTAATACTTTACATATATAACTTGATTTTAAGAATAATCATGATCCTATTGTAAAACATGATTTCTATGCAACAACCAATAAATAAGATCCTATATTTTTACTCATTAAAAAAAAAAAGAATTGAAAAGGAAAGGTTCCCCTTGAGAGGAATTGCCAAAGCTTGTTGCAAATAAACAACAAACAACAAGAACCAAAACAAAAAAAAACTAGATACAACAACACACACCAAAATCACCTAAACCTGAAACCTTGTAAATTCATGATCAACCTCCCTAAAGCAATGATGTTTCTTTGATTCTTCTTGGCAATAAACTCGAGAAGTGATTTCTCACAAAACCACCTTGAGCTAGGGCAGTTCCACCTCTACTTCATGCATGAAGTAGAACCTTCATTTAGTTTGCCCCAATCAGACCTTAAATTTGAAGCCTTCAGTGCCCTTTGCTAGAAGGGCAAAAAATTGCAGGACCCTTCACACATGAAAGGCAACGTTTTTCTTCAAACTTTCAACGTGAAGGGCACCTATAAGATAAAAACTTCACCTAGTTTTATTTTAAAAATATGGTTATTAATTTAAATAAAAGGCTGAATCCTCTAAACTCTAGAATCTATATTGTCCTTGCCTTGGATTACTGTAGGGGAGGATTAGGCCAAGGGGGGATCCTTGGTGTAACTGTTGATAAGCATTTTTTACACTTGAAAATTTTGTAGCATTTGAAAAATCTCTCACTTATATTATCCAGTTTTTTAATAAAAAGGGCTTAGAAGTTATGTGATTTTTCATGAAATTTTTGGTATATTTTCAACTAATGTTTCTTTTTTCAAAATTGTGAAGTTGGTGGGGTTAGTGATCATCCACAAGAGGACTTAGCCAAATTTGATTACATGTAATAAAGGCAAGTAGAAAAATTTAGCCTTTAGGATTGCTCCTATATTTTTGCAACATGTTGGAACCTAAATACCTGACTTCAAATATTTCTCCTCATAATGTGGTGACTCGATCCATTTCCTCCCCGCCCTTTCCCCCCCCCCAACACAATGGTCACCTTGTCTTGAAATCCCCAATTGACCGAACATAAACTTGTTGTCATTTAGGCAACAAGTAGCCTACCAAACCAAGTAACATTGGAAAATTAAAAGTAAAACCTGAGTTCTTAATGTGTATGCAAAGTGTGTTTCAAGTCTATGCATAAAATATAATGCCATTGAATTTGTCCAACACCAATTTGTTTTCCCAAGCCAAAGGTACTTCCTACCTACCTAGACGAATTTACCTATAACCTACCAATTTATGTAAGTAGTGTAAAAAAATTCAATAATTTCACAAAATTTCAACATTAAAAAACAAAAAGTAACATTCTGTCGCAAATATGTTTAGTACATCTAAGATTTTAAATTTTAGTTTGAAGATTAAATTTACCCTTTTTGGGGGAACAGTTCAATTCAATGATTGTAGTAGATATAGGAAGTCTTCATAGTAGAGGACAATTATAGAGATGATGTAGAAAGCCACAACAAAGGACCAACATAAAAAATTATCTTTGAATATGGAAATTTGGAGGAGGCTCTATGAATAGGTTCTATGTTGTGGTACTCATGTTGACCCTTTCAAGTTTCTGCATGCTCTCAACTAATCTTGAGCCTGCAGGCATTTCTTTTATTCGGTTAATTCTAGAAACAAAGTGTTTCATGAGACTTTTCAACTGTCAATTCCAAGTGTTTTCATGAGAATCATTCTTCAACAAGGCGGCATCACAAACATGCTGGCCCTTGCAATAGATAAGATGTTGTACATCTACCTGCTTTGTCGACACTCTGAACACCAAGAAGATCTGTTTCAATCTAAAGAGTCTAAACACTTTCACCAAAAAAAACTGGTTCTAATAAGGTAAAACTTCCAAAAGTTGGTTCGAATGCAATAGTTACTGTCCTGTGGGGGACAGGGCCCAACAAACAGAGTGTGTTTTGCACTGTTTCTTGGATCAAGCACAGCAAATCAAGTCATTGGGCACAAAACATACACAAGAGATACCCCCTTGTGAGGAAGTTCATCTGCTTGAAGAGAGCTGATCAGACAGGGAGAACATTCAACACCACTTACAGTGGGTGTCAATGTTCCATGTCCTGCATGGTTGCGTAGTTCATGATCTTACAATGCATATACAAACCTTGTAGTAGAACCGTGTGGGTGTCTGCATTGAAACACACGAGAGTGCAACATAGAGTGCCTCAAGGTTGCCATGGCAGCCTTGTCACAGCCCACGTCTGATTACCAATTTACGGGTAGCACTCTCCAGACCCAAAAAAAAAAATTGTTTTGCAAATTGAGAAAAGGAAAAAAACATTGTCTTTAGAAACCCAAATGGAAGTGTAAACGAGGAAGGGGGTTCAAGTGCAGACTTTGTTTTTTTCCTTTCTTTTGTGCCAATGTTTTTTGCATGCAAGAATATGCCATAGGGAATCACACACTCAAGGACCCACCACATAATTTGCTGTTATAAAAAGGAGTTGTCATATGATAGAGGGTGCGCATGTTCCACAAGGCCAGTTATCATTAACTTCAGACAAAGGAATCTCGCTAATTCAAGTTCAGGCACTCCTGAGAAAGAGAGAGAGAGAGAGAGATTCCCTGTATGATATGCTGCATCAATGCGTTACTATATTATTAGCTACTTAGATAGGGAGCTGTAACTTATTTGACCCAGCACCTATAAGTGCAAGGTTCCTTGAAAACAGATTATGTCTTAGTTGTGTATGAACCACAACAGAATTTAAGATGGCTCCAATTTGGTGGCACATGTCCTAAACCCCTGTACAATTCTACGTAGTTAACACTGCCTACAATTTACAGAACAGTCAGTGTGGGTGGAACCATTGATCATCCAGAACTCATAGTCTACTGATAGACTTCTCAACTACTAGAAATCAGATTGCATGTCCATTCTTACTGTTGCCCATTGAGAACTTGACACTCAAAAAAAATCCATCAAGAAATTTTTGTCTGCTTTGAATCTCAACTTTGGGACCAGATCACAAGACAGATTTAACAAGTTTCTGTTTCTGTTTGTGCAGCAGAGGACATAGCCAAAAGCAGACAAGAGACTTGAGAAAGTGGATGACTTGGTCATGGGTCCATGCAAAAGACATGCAAATTCCAAAGAGTTTTTCACAAGAGTTTGGAGCTTTTCTAACAAACATGATTCTCTGCTTTTAGCTTAGGGTGGAGGTGCACAAACCCTAGCATTTTTCCACACCATTGCGACCTTGCAACCTCCTCATCATACTAAGAGGTTGGGTTCTGGCACATTAGTTGTGCTTTTGTTATTTTCTAGCAAATGTGCATTGTGCAAATACGAGCTTATTATCTCTTTGTGACTTCTAAAAGCTCTGCAACAAATTAGAATGTTTCTTTTGGTTTTACATCCCATGTATAAATAAGATTTCATTTTCCATAAATATATGAATGCCCACTTTGGAGTGTTGTCTAACCCATTTTTCAAAACACCCTTCTTTGTTGAAAGTATGTCCCATGACACCCTTCGGGTATCACAGGAATATATCTTTTAGAAATCAAACCACATTTTATACACAGTAAAACCCTTGGAAGTGGGCTTTACCAGAATTGGGTCTGAACTCTGGCTTCACACACACCCTAATTCCAGTAAAGCCCACTCAGGCCTCAGGCTTTACCCTACACAAAATGCTTTGGAGTCGAAGAAGTAGTCTATCAAATACCCCATTGTTAACTACATCCCTAATATTGATTCCATATTCCACTTGCTTGGAAGCCAAGGGTCGACATGCTAACCTGCATGGTTAATCCAAGGGTCTCAAGTGTGCAACTTGGTTGGGAAGTTTCATTTTCCATTTGGGGTTTTGGTTTAGTTGTGAGCACATGAAACATATGTGCACTCTTGCCACTCACGTTTGTGAGATATTGTGATTTTATTTTATTTTGGAAGTTTCCAATTATTTTTTATGCATGAACAATTTTCTTAAGGTTTAAGTGTTCCTTAAGACATAAATAACTAATTCATGGTTCATGATATGTTTCTTGCTACTATTACTTGCCATTATGTTAGTGATTGGATTTGAACAAAGTTGTTAATATGCTGAATGTATAGGTGTTGGCCATTGGTTAATTTAATGTTTTGCATGAAACCCAAAAAATTATAAAAGTAATTTTGTAATTTTTGGGTTTCATGCAAAACATTTTGGGCCATAGATTTTGAATAAATGCTACAAGAACTTTGACTTTGCTTCCCAAAACTTCAAACCTTCATCTATGAAGCTTAGTTTGACAAAACACATATTTTCATGGTTTTACAAACAAATTATTGGATTTATGTGTTTCAAACACAACATTAACTTTTTCACCAAAATATCATGTTGTTAGGTTGCATAACCAACATGTGATGTCACCTATCGCAAGCTAACCCTTATACAAATACAATAATAAAAAATCCCTGCCAAAAGTCAGATACCAAGCTGAATCATTTTCAACTTCAAAATTATACACGGCACTTTTTTTTTTTCATTATCATTTATTATTTAACATGTGCAATGGGATAAAAATGTCATACATTGGTCCATTTTGAATTGCACGTGCACATATTTCCTAACATTCTTACGAGGTTTGAACTTTTTGATAAAATGCCTAATCTCAACACTAGGAAAGATGTAATGATATGTCTTTGGACTTAGTTTCAAGTTTCAACCCCAAGGGGAACCTCATTTCATGCTCTATCAACACAATATCAAAATATCAAGGGATTTTACAAATTATTCAATCCTAAATGTATTAACCCAAAATAAAATCAATTATGGATCCAAAAAAGTCCCATGTCCTTGTTAAACCATTATAGGGGTCAACAAATGTTTTTGTTCAATTCCCCAATGAAAACAATGAATTGCATGTGAGGCACTTTGCCTTTCACAATCTTTCAGCTATGAAGTTTTATAATAAAATATTTGTCCTTCCGGTAGAATATATTTTATAACCTCATTTTGAAATACTTGAGTATGTCCAAAATGATCATATGATTTTGCACCAATGGTAGGGTTTAAACATGATTCATTTTCATAAATACAATATAATTTACATTGTGAGTAAAATTGGAGCAATTGATGAGATTCATTGCATGCAATGCACATTGTCACATGATTTGAAGGCTATATACACACAATGTTGCATATTAAAACACCTAACAACACCATATTTGAAATTGTTGTTGCTTTTGTGAAGGTGTAAGGCATCAATTGGCACCTTTGACACTTATTAATGTTGAATAAAATATCTAATAAATTATTAAAATAAGTTATGATTGGAAGAAAATTGATAGTGATTATGTGTGATCTATCTTAATGTTTTTAAACATTTTTGTAATTTGCAAAAGTGGCAAGCATTTGCTAAAAAAATACAATTTACATTTTAAACATATTTTTCTAACTTTTTTAATTCACAAAATATTGAAAATATGCCACAAAAATAATCATTGATTTGTCTCTAACAGTGTCATGGCCAGGGTAGCCTTGATCTTGCAACTAAAGTTAAGACATGAAAAGGGAAATGAGTTGCACTAAAAGTCTACTAGGATTTAAGCACATTCTCACAAGTGTGGAAAAATGTAAAAAAGTGACCCCCAACACTCCCAACTAATGGATTCCTATTTTGAAGGTTGGGAGTCCTAGAATGTTTTAAAATTTTGGAACAAGGTTTGAAGATTCAAACCTTGTCCAAATTGGACCTTTTTCAGATTGTTAGAAAAATTCTTGAAAATTATATTATAAAAATGGATCACATTCCCCATTTAAGATTTGAAACACAAATTATAAGGTCAATTGAATGGTCAAGAATCAAATTAATAATTAACTCCCAATCATTAAAACGTTCGATAAAAGGATCAAAACCAACTTTCCAAAGTGATGTGTCATTGGAAAGCTCTTTTTAAAGGCTATAGTTTTTCCTTTGAAATATCTTAAATAAAAGTCCATGTATCAAGGAGTTATGAGCCTACAATGTAACAAAAGTCATAACTTGGCAATTTTAAGACCCTTACTTGGGAGTCTTGAAAATGTATGCCACTTTTGATGTTGTTTCCACCACCATTTATAATCTATGTTATGAACGAGAGAGAACGTCAATGATTCCTCCCACGTCCATGCCATGACAAGTCATGTGAATGTGTGTTTTCAATGATTTGGTCCATGCACCATTTTGGTTCTAATTTGTAATAATCGCCCTTTCTTTATTTGTGCAAATTATTTTCACTTGAATTCAAATTTGTGATATTGTCATTATCTCACCTTAAAATCATTGAAATTTTTTCATTGTGAAAACTAGGGAACATGCCCTAGGCTTGCAATCCATTGTAAAACCAAGAATTGATAAGTTATCTATCCCCATTAAAATTTGACAAACCTAAAGGTGCATCAAATAAGGTTTCGAAAATCATCATCCAATTTATGCCATCTAGGGTTCTATCATGATTGGGGTTCCAAAAAGGAGTGACCAAGTGAAAAAATACTACAAGTGACAACTTTAGATTTTTCATAGTGTTTTGTTTGTTCAACTATGGCATATTGTTGTGTTCCTATGATTAAGGTGCATTCACACCTAATGTTAAGTGAAAGTCTAGGTGGCATTTTAGGTGGTAACCAATGTTAAATGGGCGATTGTTTAATATTAAGTGAATATTAACTTAACATAAAATTTTCATGGTACATAGGTTTAGGTCCTAAATGATTAGCTTGGTGTTATGGGACTTAATACTAAAATGTTTAACACCAAGTGTGAATCCACCTTTAGAGTATGAAGAAAATAAGTTTGTTTTCAAATCCAACAATTATTGGATGTTGTGTAAAATTCCTTGATTAATTTTATGGTTAGTTGTCCATATTTTACAATTTTTTATAAAGGAATGCATGAAATATTAATGCAATTGATTTCAAACTTTTTTTTGTATGAAATACATGTTTCTTTATGCAACTACATGTTCATTAAGTCAACTTGATGAAAACAAAGCATTGAAGCAAAGGGTTGCAAGGCAAATGATTCCTTTTTTAAATCATTTAAATAATTTTTTATATTCATTTCGTTCAAAATTCTTAATTCCATATGTAAGTCACATGTGCAAGAAGTAATCATGTGAGAAAACATGTTTACTTGATTTTAGAAGCTCATAGTTCAAAAATAAAAGTTCAAGACTTGTAAACCAAAATATTGATGCACAATTATACATACATGCAAAAAATGGCCATCAACACACAAATTATTTTATCTTGAACTATTCAATTTTTCTCATTTAAACATGTACTATCTAAATTTCATTTGTAAAGAAGTTCCTTAAAAAAATGCCAAAATTTTTTTTTCCTTTTTTTGGAACTCCAACCATGAATGGACAAAATAATTATTTGATGTCAAATAATTATGTGCAATTCCCATCAAGGGAGTTGTGAAATGAATGTTAGTATCAAAATTCAATCAATAAAAATGTATAACACATTGACTAATAATGAATGCAATGACTAACAAATTGTGTTCCCATGTGAAAGTCATATGTAGTATTATATATTAATGAAAATTTATACATCACTATTTAAATTTGTGAAACAATACTATGTCTAATAGCATTTTAAGTTTTTTTTAAATATTTTTTTTGACAAATCTATTTAATTTGAAATTTTAAAAATGATTTTATCATTTAAACTAGGGTTGTCATCACGTCTGTGTATTCGTCATAACATGACGAACACATCTAGATGCAAATGCACTCTTGCATCATATCAATATAGGGTTAGCTTACATCAACATAAGGTCAACCTAGGTCAAAAGCATTCTTGGGTTACCCAAGGCAAACTTATGGGCAACCAAAATTGAACCCATTTTGTTCATTATAAACCTTGTGGCAACTAAAAAAAATCAATTGACAAGCCCTTTGATGACTGAAAAGAATTTTGATCACCATAGGATAAAATTTGGTCACCATACCTTGTGGCAACCAAAATTTTCAATCGCCCCCTCTTGCCCCTTTCTATGGCCATAGAAAGGGGGCATGTCATATGTTTTTGGAAAGGCCTTGATGAGGGCTTTCGAAAAATATATGACACGCTCCCCTTCCTAGCGATTGAAAAAACTTCAATCACCATTGGATAGTGTTAGTCTATGGATGGTGACCGAATTTTTTTTAGGCTCCATCCAACACACCCCCATCATTGGATGGTGACTGAAATTTTTAGTCGCCAAAAAGGATGTGAGCCTATGCTATCATTTTGGAAATAAAAATAAAAATTCAACCTTTGCTTTCCCTGTTTGGCAATCAAACACTTTTAATCACCATCCAATGGTGTGGGTGTGGTGGATGATTACCGAATTTCTCTGGTCACCATCCAATGGTGGGGTTATGTCAAATGGCAACCAATTTTTTTTGATCACCATCCAACACACCCCCATTTGTCCAATGGCAACCAAAGTTTTTTGGTTGCCAAGAAAAGGGGGTGTGTCATATGATTTTGGAAAGCCCTTAATAAGGGCTTTCCAAAAAAAAGGTCAAGGGTTTTCCAAAAACATATCACATTCCCCTATTTCTTGGTGACTGAAAGAATTTGGTTGCCATCGGATAATGGCAATTTGTCAAATTTTTTCAATCGCCATCCAACACACCCACACTATTGGATGGCAACTGAAGCTCTTTGTTGCTTAGGAGGGAAAACGAAGCATGAATTTATTTTTTTTCCAAAATGGTAGCACAAGCCCACCCTTTTTAGTTGCCATGTAATGATGGGGGTATGTTAAATGGCAATTGAAATTTTTTAGTCACTATCTGATGATGGGGGTATGTTGGATGGTGATTGAAATTTTTCATTGAAGGTTTTCCCAAATATATGACACACCCCCATTATGTAGTGATTGATAAATTTCGGTCGCCACAATGAGTGGCAACAAAAGATTTTCAGTTACCAAAAACGAAGGGCACATGTAATATCATTTTTGAAAAAAAAATCATCCCCCCTACTTTCTTGGGCAACTAAAAAATTTTAGTCGCCATCTAATGGTGGGGGTGTGTTAGATGGGGACTGAAAAATTTTGGCTGTCATTTGACACACCCCAATATCCATTGGTGACCAAATTTTTTCGATCACCAAAAAAAAGGCATGTCATATGTTTATGGAAACCTTTCATTACAAAGAAGGGTGTTTGAAAAAAAATATTTGTCGTAAGATTGACGATTGAAAATTATTGATTGCCACAGGATTGAAAATTTTCAATCATCGCAAGATTGACGACCGAAATTTGTTTTCAATCACCATTTGTAATGAAGGTTGCCCGAGTGTCAATAATTATTTTTTGTGGCATCCTAACAGATTTGATGAACATGACAAAACATGTCAAATAGACGCTAACCTGACGCCTAACACTAAATGGTCGGGTCATGTCAATTTTGACAACCTAGATTTAAACCTCAATTCATGTCCACTAACTTATCAATATGTTTTACATATTATTTCTAAAATTTTTGTTAATATGTATTTTTAACACATAAAAATATATAACTTGATGAAAACATTATTTCCAACTTCATGGCAATAATATCCTTTAACAACCACCATAACAAAATCTTTGTTTTAAATTCATCAAATGGCCGACTATGTTGGAACTATGAAAATTATGTGCAAATTTGTACACTAATGTGTAATCTATGTGTGCATCTATGCATGAAGGCTTAAATCCTATTTACTTTACCAATGAAAAATGCAATCATGTATATTGAAAGACATCCAAAACCCTAGAACCATAACTCAAGAAGAATATGTTGATGGCTAAAATAAGTTTAAGGATATCATTTCAAAAATAATATTTGTACAAATGAATATAAATTACTTGTGGATAGGGTTTATGATTAAATAAATGGAAAAGAATAATCTCAAAGTGAAATACATAGTGACATTTTCATTTATACCAATGACTCCATTATCTATTCACATTAATGAAAATTTTAAATGTTAAATATTTTTAAAGCTTTCTTGTTTTCTTCATAGCATTTTTAAAGGAAAAAACTTCCTATCTTAAAGTTCTCTTAAAGAAAATCAAAAGATTTGCTCATTCAAAAGAATTTGATTTTTGGAATTTCAAGATTCACTTTAAAATGGACCAAATATTTTTTCAATAAAACAAATTTTCTTTTTAAAATTTCATTGTTAGAATTTGGAACTAGGGAATGGGAGACTAAACATTTTAGTAACTTTGTGTAGACTATTGTAAGTGAGGAGTTTTCTAAAACCCCTCAATCTTCATTAGACTTTTCCTTTTTGTTTATTATAGTACATTTTTTTGTCTCATACACTTTTTGTATTGCTTTCACATTTATTCAATTACATAACTTCCTTCAATGCCCCTAGGGCACTTGGACCACCATGGCTACATTAAAGAAAATGTTGAAAATGACATTGAAGTTATGTAAGATGGTAACTCAAAATGCTTATATTAAAGGCATTTCACTCAAATTACATTGCGGATAGTGCAAGTTGCTAAGTGCTATCCCAATATTGTGTTTGTTTTTGCATTGCATTGTTAGACATGCAACTCAACATGCATGTAAGTTAATAGTATCACTAGCTTATAACCAATACGCAGAGATGATAAAATCAATGGAAAAAGTTGTGTAATTAAAATTTGATTAGGAAGATTCAAAGGTTGATTATTTTTCAAATTTTTTTCATAGTAGTTGATTATTTCGAGAAGAGATTATCTCAAATGTCCATTTAAGTTCATATGACTGATAAATTATTGCATCCTCGATGATTCAAAACTCTAGCTTGACAAATGAGAATAAGGTTTACTTTATAACAATGGACTTTTACTTTTTATCACTCTAAATGTTCAAAAATACCTTCTCATGTGAAAATGTTTGAATTGTAATACTTGACAAAATAATCATGAGATTAAAATTTTTTAAAATTCATAGCATTCAAAGTTTCACATTCAATGATCACATAATTGAGAACATAATTAAACATTAAAGCATTGATGTTGTGAATGACATAATCAATCTTTGAATCCCCCTATTGTTTGTTGATGGCCCTAAACAAATGAAAAAGATTGTCATTGTTCATATTACTAGTTTTTATGATTCATTCAAAAACCAGTTTTTCTCTCTTGTGTATTTCTTGTCCCATGTTCCTTAGTTCATATTTGGGAAATTTCTTTTTGACATGAAAAGGAAAATAGAACATTTGATTCAAACTAAGGTTATAAAAAGTGTTGATACCCAGCTTGAGAATGCTTATTTAGTAGATTCTCAAGACTAGCAAACCAGAATGTTAAAACAAATGTTGGATTTTCATCCATGGGATGAAAATAATTAACCTTGCTGAAAATTTAGACACATCCATCAACTAGGCTATTAACTTGTGGGTGGAAAAAGAATTTGGAGCCCAATAGCATTAGTGGACACATACGCACACAACACATGGCTACTTTCTTATGTGAAAAAGAGAACGCATTGCATAGTCATCTTTTGGAGTGCATTCATTTTTTCCATCTTCAAAGGTTTTGGGAAAAAAATTGATATGCCCCATGTTTCGCAACCTTGCTTCCCACTTGTAATTTATTCCTTTATCTAAAGAGTTTTTTTCTTTGACTTGGAAAAGAGAAACAAATCCGCTAATTTTGGATTGCTTTGAAACATGAGTATGAAGATTTCTCAAGTCTAGTGAGAGTTATTGTAAAACTTGTGTGTAATTTGCTTGAGGTTGTTCATGGTACTAAATTGGTTAAATATTTTCAAATCATGAATTTAGGAACTTGTCAATTGGAAGAGAATCTCAACCATTCCATTAGGAAAACATGATTTTCATTTCTGGTCAAGAGGTTGAAGGTAAGCTTTGTTTGAATGAGTGAAGCAATATTATTGACATAATGCAATTTTCTAGAAGTTGGTTTTGTTCCAAATCGTTTAGAGGATTTTTCCTTTTTTGGTGGATAAGTTGGGGGCGTTCCTGAAAATTTCTGGTTCGCCACAATCTCGAATATGAATCTGCAAAGTGTGGTGCAAAGAAAGGGGCAAATTTTCAACAGGAAAAAAACCCATGAATTTCAGAGGTTTGCGGCGCTCCGGCGGTTTGGACTCATCATCTGGAAAACACGCAAGTGGTGCAATGGATGCAACTCTACAAACACTTACCAACGCCACCAACGCCGCCTGCGCTGAGAGAGAGAGAGAGAAGACCCGACTGAACGCCGGGTTTTGTAACAACTGTCGTCGGTAAGGCTCCTGTACCTTCTGAATCCCGTGGGTCAGACATGCCGAGTCAGCTGCTGCCACCCTTTTGCACAGTCCCCGTAAGAACTCTGGACTAACATTTGGAGACCATATTCTAGAACACTGGCAACGAGACCATATTCTAAACTGACATTTGTGTCCTTTGTGTTTCTTTGTGACCTCGGTATTCTCTTTTCTTAGAGAGAACAAGTTTCTTAGAAAGAAGTGCGTTTAAAAAAATTGTTCTTTGAGTCAAAACTGCACCAAATACCTAATGTCAAGTCCCCACAATTCCTCACCTATCCGGCCATCAAGCTAACACGCATTTACCTAAAATTTTGACTAAAATTCTTGCTATATGCTTCTTGCGACTTGGGGGGGGGGGGGGGGGGGG
>Ga0116229_10001390_pt1 | contig 37728 bp, 18 predicted proteins | sample S1TSphgellanicum_3_FD_87313 | JGI IMG/M metagenome (GOLD analysis project Ga0116229, IMG submission 87313) | Host-associated microbial communities from peat moss isolated from Minnesota, USA - S1T2_Fc - Sphagnum magellanicum MG | ecosystem: Host-associated > Plants > Peat moss > Unclassified...
ACCTATGATATCATTGTAATAACCATTACATATTATAGAAACATTATCAAAACTATGCAATACCTATGTTCCAATTTTGCCTAAATATTACAATACCTATGATATCACTATTTGAATTCTATACATATTATTGAGAATTCTCAAAACTATGCAATTATACCTATGTTCCAATTGTGCTTAGACATTACAATACCTATGATATCACTATTATAACCATTACAAATTATTGGCACATTCTAAAAACTATGCAATATTTATGTTCCAATTTTGCCTAGGCATTACAATACCTACAAAATCATTGTTATAACCATAATAGATTATTGAAACATTATCAAAAGTATGCAATACCTATGATTTTAGTACTCCCAATTTCAATACCTATGCGTGTTATATAATAGTGTCAACACCTAAGATGTCATAATGTAATATGTAATTGAACTTGAATAATTAAATCATTTGTTATATATTTTATCAATATGAAAAATAAAACAACAATCGTTTTAATCAAGTGAAAGAGGGTTTTGTACCTCAAAATGCAAAGTCTTCAAATGTCATATTTTCATATTGCACTCATTTAAAAAATATTTTCCCTCAATAAAACTTAGCCACCTTTCCCATAATAATTTCTAAACCCTAAACAAATTAACGATCTCATGTTGATAATATTGATCTAATAAAAAAAGGCCTCAAGTTTCACGGCTAACAATTTTAGTGGGCCCATATTTTAGGGCTAGGTGGAGGAAGTCGATTTTTTATGAAAATAAAAAAAGGAGAAAGAAACCTCAAAAGTGGAGGGAGATAATGGCCAACACTTCCCTATTTTGAAATGGTGGACTCACACATTTTTACTTTAAAAAAATGGGATCAAACTGAAAAAGTTCATTTGTTTTTTTCATTGTGGTAATTGGTACCAATGTGAGTGTGGTTTCACCTTGGCCTACAATATAAATACACAATTGTAAATACTAGTTATTATTTTCCTCTGTCTTCACAAAAGTGCAAGGCCCAGGCTCCAGCAAGTTATATAGATCAATGTATGCACATGTAGTAATCCTGTAATACCACGAAAACCAATGTGGGTGTGGTTTCACCCTGGCTTACAACATGAATGTTAGTTGTTTATAACATGTGAAGAATGGTCCTACATGCAAAGTCACGTGGAATTCCATTGCAAGGAACTTCAAAAATATATTTGGTTACATGGCAACACTAAATAGAATCTAGATTATTTGGCCATGGATGTCCAAAAGAGAATCAATGTTCAACTTCCTTGTAATTTTGAATGAAGCTTGTATGAGATGATTCATCATTTCCTCCATAAGAGACCCATATTCCATCATCAAACATATGAGACCTAATGACTAATGGAGATGAAACTTTCAAACTAGCTAGACAAACCCCAAAAGAACGCATTGAGTTCAATGATGACTATCTAATTCCAAGAGAAGGAATGCAATATGAAAATCTAAATGCAATAGACAAGGTTTATGCATGTTGCATTGATGAAACATGGTTACATGAACAACCCCAAACCACCATGTTTCCAATTCAAAGGCCTCCACACCATCACAACCCTACCTTAGTGGCAAAGAAACAATATCCTTCAATTCACAATATCATGATTGAACCTTGTGAATTTTCTAATATGACTCCTCATATATTCAACATGAAACAAAGTACAGTAGTAAGAATGTAATTTTGGAAATCTTAGAAAGATGAGATAAATTCCCTAACTAATCGGTAAGTCACTAATAGCTGCCAAGATCGGAATACTAAGATGAATAGATAACTTCCTTACCATTTGGAACCTAATCTATCTACCCAACTAGATTTGCAAGAGGCTAAAATAAAGAGTGAATTTTTTTTTATCAACAAAGCTATAAAAAAAAGAAGCAAGCTATCTATAGATTCATTTCACAAATTTCATGTTGGCATCATGTTGGCATTATTATGACCAAAGAAAATATGCTTGATAAATGATTGGATTCATTAAAAGAAATCTTGTGTTTGGCAACAACTGGTCATTTTGCAATTACATGTGAATATGTGTCATTTGCAACTTTTTCATGACTATTAACCACCCTTGAAAATTTTGTGACTATTTTACGACTATGTTGTGACTCCATTGCAACTATTTGCAACTGCATCCCTCCATGTGAACAACTTTCAAATGCATTTCTTCCATGATTAGGTTATTAAATCCTGTTATAATCACATTAATAATCAAAATGCACTTGCCAATAATTTGCTTGAGTTGTTTTATGAGTATATTAAAGATGTTTCTAATGTTTATTATTAAATTATTATTAAGGTTATAAGGTTTATATATATATATATATATATATATAATTATAATTATTAAGGGTTTGTTAAGTTTATTAATGTTATGTTAAGGGTATTACATGTTAGTTCCAAAGCCTTCCCAAAAATCTTGGAATTCAACTTCAGATTAGGTTTATTCCATTTACATTGCACTCAACTAAAACTAATAACTTGCCTAAATAAATACCCATGCTTATGACATGGGGTATTGATGTAAGAGAAAATTGATGAGGAACGTAATTAGGCCAAAAAAATGAGACATAAACAATGTATAATCTCACCTTTTTTTTTTCCCCTAGACATTAGTTCACTAACTCACACCTTTACAATTTATCCCACAAGGTTTGCCCAAAGTTGAATTGAATTGTCCCAACTTCAAAAAGTAGGGTTTGGTACTTGTACTTCAAAAAGCCTTGAGTTGACAACATCCAGAAAACCTGGGCCTATTTCTAGAGGGAGAACAGCCCAGCTCAGGTTCTGAGTTCAAGCAAAAGGCAATTGCATGAAATTTGTAGTGAAAAATGGATGGATGTTATCTTATAACTGAACTCTAATAAGTCATTATGTTACTGAGTGGAATATCCAAGATTTTCACTTATATTTGTCAGAACATCGAGAGTTGGGAAGCGAATTCAATTGCCCCAATTTTCGTCATCTGGAAATGTCAGAACAGAAGTGGAGGTAGTTGCAGATGGTACCTTAAGCATTTATAACTTACAAACACTTGCAAAGATGAAAGAAGAAGAGTAGAGAAACATGTGCTCAATAGAAGTACAAACAGGTGTAGAGTCAACAGAAGACAGAAGAGCAAACACATGTTCAATAGATAACAATAGTAATGAAACATGTGGTCAAAATGACATTCTAAGATGCACAAGAGCATAGAAAAACATGCTTTATACAGTCAGAACTTCAAGAGGTTCATACAAGGTTAATTAATAGGAGCTACAAACCCACAGGTGTAAGTCAGAAACAGGGGATGCATAACATGTGCAAGCTTATATGCCACTGGATAACACGCTCTTGAAATGGTACACAGAAATTGACCACTAACACATCACTTTGTAGTAGACGATGGCACATGAAAACATCACTTGGGTGTTCCTAGGAGCAGCACAACATCGCAGTGTGAAAATTGAGGTTACCTTCCCAAGGTCCACAATGCTGGAGCAGTATCTCTTTTGAGTTCATGATCCATCCACCTTCGGTTGTTGGTCAGAGATCATCATCAAGTTTCTACTTCTGATGAGAAAACATGACAAAGCTGTGTGTGCATTTAGATCAGTTGGTGCCTTGCAAGTATGGTGGATGTCTCTCTTGCAACGAGCGAAAAACCAGGGCTCGCTTGCAGCCCCAAGAAATACATCCACCATGCTTGCTGCAATTTGCTGCTGGAGGAACATCATCATCATCATCACCTATCAGTTAGCCTTTCAGGACTATTGTTGTGCACTACTACCTACTACTACTACTACTACTACTAGTAGATGAAATCAAACTTCAAGTAGAGAGAAAAAACCTAACTGAGAAAAACATGTATCCAGCAAAGCACTGAAAGCCCAATGCCACTAGTGCCATGCTGATGCTACAACTAGAGGTCGATTCATCCAGCCCAATAATAAAGCTGCACCTTCCTCTTTCAATCGGTACTTATCACTGTAGGACTCCAGCAATGTCTTGATTGTGCGGTTTACTGAAGAGCTCAGAGGGTAAGGCTGGAAGCCTGCCATAGTCATCCGAGCCTTCCATTTTCCAAGCAGTTCATACCTTTCCACTCGCTCACTGCCTTCACAAGCAATTACATTCACAATGTCACGGGCTAAACAATTTTGCTCTACTTTGACACGATCCTGACTTTCACGTGCCAAAGTAATGTCCAAAGACTCAAAGATGGCTGAGTAGTAGCTCAGGGTTTCCATGAACCGTGGCAAAAATGGAGCTGTATTTGTGTTAGCTTCATGCTCAACAAGTGTGACCACCTTGGGCCGAAGGCTCTTCACCATCCGCAATATACGGTCGCGGGGGTTGGTAGTACAGACACTTTCATCAGGCATATGATGAAGTTGTAGTGCAAAATTGACAGCCAGTGCTTCCCCAGGCTGTCGCTCCAGCATCCACTCCTGCACCTGTGTGCCATTCTTTGCCACTGGATGGAACACAAAAGGCACCCCAACAGCTTGGGCAAGATTCCTGAGTCGTATACCCACTAGCTCTACACCTCCTGTAGGTGACATCCCTGCTAACCCTGATGCAGGATCATCCACCCCTGTGATCCGAAGATGAGGAGGACCCCCTGGTCGGGCAGCTAGAGCTTGTATGAGTGTCATCCACTGCCCACCCTGAGCTATTTCAAAATCGATAATATGCACCCTTTGCTCATTCTGAAAGGCCTCTGCAATAGCTCCGTTTGCTGCCATGTACCCAAACTTAAAGTAGGGACAAACTTCATAGAGGATTTGCATAGCTGAGAGTAAATCAGCAGTTGGTGCTTCCTTGCACCTCAGTGCTTTGTACAGTCCTTTACCAGTTGAAGCTATCCGAGCAATGAGACCCTCCATCATGTAGGCTGCAAGCCGCTGCATTGGGTTACCATAAATGGACACCACCTGATGCAGCTGTGCTATGAGCACGTTTGCCAATGGCAAATCATTGTTTGCAACAGCTTCTGCACATGCTACAAGCAACTGTTCTGACTGGCTCCTTGTATCCATCACAGCTTTCACCTGCTGTTGAGGTCAAAAGGAGTCAGTAACTAACATAGCTCTGGAACAAAAAGACAAGATTCTTCATATAGTCACTCCCAAGTCCCTGGCACATGAAACCCTGAAGCTTTCCCTTAAGAGCAATCCAAGGGGAAGTCTAAATGCTCCTCCTTCATACATTAAAAATGAGACCAAACTGTATAGTCCTGCTCACTCAGATAACAAATTCTCTGCATATGTGAGAGGGATCTGGAGCTTACATCTTCTGGGACAGCAGTTGAATAACTATCTGAGCTGCTTGGGGACTGAGCAGATGCAGCAGCTGTTGCAGAAACCTCATGTGACTGTGAGTCAAGGGGGGAAGTTCTCTCGACTGCAAGGAGTTCTTCGAGGGTATCTGCCCAACCCCCATCAGCAGAGAGTGTATTGTGTCTCTGACTGAGGGATGCTGCCAGATCCGTTTCATCTTCATCATCATCATCATCTAGTAAAGCATTCTCCAAGACTTGCAGCATGTGTGCGACATCACTATGCATCTCCTTTTTCGCATACCCACTATGTGCTTGTTGTGCATATTGTTGTTCAGCAACATGGTTGCGAGCTGCTAGGTTGTATGTTGTTGTATTGAAGGAGGAATGGGTGGTAACAGTTGATTGAGAGGATGTGGGTGCCAACATGGCTGAGGAGGAGGAGGTGCTGTGATGTGAAGATAATTCCCCATTTGGCTGCCCATAAAACTCAGCATCCTCATGGGTATGGAACTTGGACTCCAAAGACACCTCACTGCGGAAGGATGTCTCACTATGGAAAGAAACAGGGCTCCAACCTTGGCCACTGCTTGGTGCTATGTCTGATGCAGCCTGGGACGAGTCTGGTGGTGACAGTGGTGAGATTGGTGAGCCCTGCTGGTTCTCCATTTGATGTTGTAGTTCATACTGCACATGAGCTTGTCTCTGTTGTGCCTTGTCAGTATAAGCTTGTTTTGCAGGGTAATAGCCAGGCACCACCTGTTGACTATTTGCTGTATCCTGAAGATACACACTCTCTCTGCTGCTGCTCCCGCCACCCTTGAGGTCTGGACGATATTGCACACTCATGTTTTCTGAAAGTAGCTGCTTGACTTCAATGCCAAGACCACAAGAAGACCTGCAGTACTACCACTTCCTGAATTCACTTTGCACAGGAATTACAGCTTCTTCAATTTTGGACACCATCAACAAAAGTTGTAAACCCCAGCAGGCTGTGAGTACTGTCACTTTTACCCTACTTCTGCCTGCCAAGGGTTTCTGCAGCACACAAGATTGAAGCCACGAGACCAGCCAATAGGTACTTCAATTCTCTGCAACTCTGTCCCAACCAAAAACCAAAACCCCACTCAGTGCCTAACTGAAATCAACAAACTAAAGCTTCCTGTCATTTGTTTCCACAACAACAACAACAATAATGCTTCCAGGAGCTCCAAGGCCAGCTATGCCTTGGAAGGCATATTAGAAATAGCCAAACTCCATCACTAGCTAGGCTGAAATAGAGATCCAGTTTCCTATGAGCAAATGGCTAAAATTGTCCCCTGCTCTAACCCCAGGGGTGATGGTTCGGTGGTACTGCCCCTGTTTGATATCACAAAGGTCCCGGGTTCAACCCAAGGTCCGAAGGTTCAAGCAGATGAAAGCCCTGCCATGTTGTCTGCCATTAGGCTCAACTTGGGGGTATTGTGGTGCAACCGCTGAGGACATGGCGATTAGGTAATGGCCTGACTTGGGGGTATTGTGGTACGACCCCTGTTTGATAACACAAAGGTCCCAGGTTCACACCAGGGTCTTGGGTTCAACCTGCTGGTGAGCAGATGAAAGCCCTGCCATGTTCTCTGCCACTAGGCCCTGACTTGGGGTTATTGCCAACAGCTTGTCAGTGGGGTCTCCTAATGTGTTCCAAAATACAAATAAAAATTCCCTTGCTCTTTTTACTGGAAGACAGAAGCTGGCATGGGCACAAAGCCACAAAAATGAACATGCCTTAAGCCAATGAACCTGGAAAACACTGCCTTAAATGCTCCACAGCAATAACCTGGAACGCCTTACCAATCTAACAAGAGAAAGAATACCAAGACTCTCCTGTACATGCATATTCGTATACAATTCAGGCCTTATTACATGGACACAAGACATCTAATCAGATTCTCCAACACAAAAGCGCTGCAGCAAATACCTGGCGTGCTCCCGAAAACAAACAAACAAACAAACCTTCTTCAAAACATCCACTAAGAAAAAAAAAACACAAACCTTCGTCATCAAACCCCAGGGAGAGTCAAACAAAAGGAAAAGAAGCTACAATACTGTGCAGCGCTTACAGGAACTGTGGTAGGAGAAAGGCGTGCGCTAGAAGAGCAGCAGAGGAAGAACTTCGAAGAAGTAAAAGCTCCTTAGTATTTCCAATACACAAAACCATCATCTTCTTTCTCCCCACCACCACCCCCCTCGAAATCTTCACACACATTCGCAACGACCACAGTGCAGTCGACTCTTGACGGGGAATCCAAAACCGCAACTTCCGCAAGAGAGACAAAAAGCGCGCGCACACAAAAATGTAAAGATCTCCTGGCAGACGACAACAATAACAACAACAACAAAATTTCCTACTTCGGAAGATTGTCCTCCCGATTGTAGCGCTGGTGATGACACCTTCTGTTCCTTTGCTTTGCTTTCCTTCCTTGGTTCCTGGCTTGCAAAATACGACCACGTTTTTTGTCTCCCCAACACAGGCCCACTTTTTCTTCTTCTTCTTCTTCTTATTCTTCTTCTTCTTATTTATGGCCTTTTGTTTTTACTAAGCCTGTCTGTACAGACACGATTATTGAAAATGCTTTAAATCAAAACATGCCGGTTTGGCTCAGCAAAATAGTTTTGGCCCAGCATTTTCCAGTAGTACAGGATACTATGAGGCTGGTAAACGGCCACAAGCAGATCCTAATAAGACTATCTCCACGTGCGGTGCTCAGTATGTGGCCCAGCACATGAAAATCAGATGAAAAAAAATCTAAACATGCCAGCCGGTTTGGCTCAGCAAAATGGTTTTGGCCCAGCATTCTTCAGTACAGGGTATACTGAGGCTGGTAAACGGTGCAGCAGACCCTAATAAGAGCATCTCCAGCGGTGGTGCTCAATATGTGGCCCAGCAAAAGAAATCAGAATGAAGGAAAATCAAAACATGCCGGTTTGGCTCAGCAAAATGTTTTTGGCCCAGTATTTACTAGTACAAAATAGAGAGGCTGCTAAAAGGCGCATGAGACCCCTTATAATACGACTCTGCAAAAATCCAGGTTTTGATATTTACTTTTTTCCAACCCCACCCAAAACCTAAAACTGGGACTCCAAATAGGTTTGGAGATGAAAAATAGCAAACGACTTGGCCAATGAGAAACAAGGAGCAACAGTCAGGTCATATTTATTACACCCATCCCTGGTGGGCGTTAACTTTGCTGTCCCTTTTACCAGCCTTAGCAAATTGTGGCAAAATGCTGGGCCAAAACGGCATGTTTTGACTTTAAATTAAGTTGCAGGGTCTCATACTGAGCAACTGGTGTAGTTGCTCGAACACCTTCGTTATCTTGAGTGAACTAAGATTTCAATGGGTAGTAGTAGTACCCAATAGCTTTTTAACAGACGAAGGTTCTTGCAAATTTTTCTTGTGCATTTCAAAAAAATTATAACTTTGGCAACAGAGCCGCCAGCCAGTCTTTTTAATGTTGCCCACAAGTCCCACCTCCCCAATTACCGCCGGTCTAAAGGTCTAAAGCAGTGTTGACCAGACTTTTCTTTACAGGCAAGATGATGCCAAAAAGAGAAATTTTTAATCAAATTTTTTTTAAAAACCAACAGATTTTATTTTTTGGGTTTGAGTTTGTAGCCATAAATATAAAAGGTTGATTAAAGATTTGTACTTTTGTGTCTGGTTTATATAGCCATATTTAGCCACCTAAAAAATGTCTTCTTATGGATGATTGCCATTTTTTATTCACATCTTCCTACCGATGATGATCCTCACTTGGGCCACATTAAAAAAGTCCCAAAAAAACACTGGCCAATGTGTTAGTTGACCAGCAGCTATGAAAAGCCTTCTAAGTTTGCATTGTAGAGTCACCATTGTAAACTCAGATATGGAAAGAAGATTTTTGAGGTCCCCAGAAACTTTTGAACTAAAAAGTGGTCTTTTATTCCACCAACCTTTTTGGAGCATTTGGAATTGAGGGTTGTAAAGAGAAGAACTTTCTGCCAAAAGTGAAGTCTGGTCTGAAGAAAAGTGGTGGAAGGTAGGAAGGTAGTGAACTTTCCAAGCAAGATTCATGATTTTTTTTTTAAATTTTGTGATATACAAAAATTTTGAGACATTTTAATCCCAAAAATTTGCAATTGTAGTTGAATTTACATCAGGAGAAATAAATTTTTTTCTAAAATTTTCCATTTTTTGGTTTTTTTAAATGATAAAATTTGTTTCCCCCCAAAAAAACACACACACACAGAAATTTATATTCATGTTTTTTTAGAGGGGATTTTGGAAATCCATACATGAGTTGAAAACATTCCTCTTTTTCTCTCTCCTTTGTCCATAAATCATGATTCTTTGTCCCAAATCAATTGGATGTTATAGTGGCTATATATTCTTTGCATTTAAATGACATTCTTGTGGCCTATGGGATTCCTACTCTGGTTTCCAAAATCTTTTGTATAAGTTATAAGGATTTTTTTTGGTGAAATTCAAACTTCTCAATGAATGTAATAGCAGAAAAAAATTAGGTGGTAAATTGTAATCTATCTTCTTTAGGATGAAATGGAAACAATTTCAATGCCAAAGTTTACTTTAGCCATTATAATGTTGAAATGGGTTTTTGAATAAAATGTTACACCTAAGAGGATAATATTTCTATGTTTGTGATTGAATTTAATTCATATTTGTAGAGTTACATGTAGAACTCAAAAGCAACTCTCAACATCAAACAAGGCTATGACAACAACCATGATATGATAAATTAATAAAAAATGCAAAGATAGGGCTTGGGGAAGTTGAGCTAAAAGCTAAGATTCTTCAAGGTTCTAGTAACATGAGCTTTGCCCTGACAATTGCATACTTGACTCACCTTGTCTAATGCTTTAATATTGTTGGGTTATTCAATTCCTCAAATTTGAGTGAATTTGATTAACTTAACTTTTTCCCATCAAAATAAATTGAACAATGTGTCCTAAATTCATCATCATGTTTTTTTGTTACTAGTCCATGAGATAAGTTTCATGATCAAAGGTTGAGTTTATGTGTAATGTTTCAAAGATGTAATTGCATGGCAACTTATGACTACATTCTAACACATCATTGGTGCTTTGATATAAGATATCTCCCTACTTTGTTATGGATTCAATAGTCCATGTATAAAGGTATTTTGTCCACCTTTTTGATATTTTCATTGTGGGTTTTTGAAAACTAATGAAATGCCATCAGAATGTTCAAGTATTATTTCAATTTATGTTTCAAAATATTCTGCAAATAAAAATATTGAACTATTTAATTTCAACTTTTGAAAGATTATTCATTCCATGTTTCAAAAAAAAAAAATCAAGTCGATAATTGGTGTTCATGCAAATCAACCAATAAATTCAAAAAAAATGTACATTTCCAAATATATATTGATATGATATTCATGAACTACATTTAATAGAAAAATGTCAATTTTTTTTTATCAATGGCATACTTGAGCACAAATGAAGAACTACAAAATATGAAATTGTGTATTTGGCAATTGACACAAAAAACTACTTATACCAAAATAAATTATATATATATAATTTTGCCCTATGTAAGCACCTTTCCAAAAATGTCATTGTTTCATCAATTATTTTTACAAAATATTATGAAAAGTTGTATGTTTACCTATTATAATATGAAAGGAAAAGTGTCAACAATTGTGGCTTGAAAAGCTTAAGGGTTCCTATGTTCTTAGCTTTGTTAGATTCCAAGACAAAAGTTCCATTTTGTGATGTAAGCTTTTGTCCTTGTCTTGTAAAGATCTAAGATTTTCACCTTAACGAACATATCTATGATCCCATGAAATGCTCAAATGTAAACCCCTTTTTCTTTTTTAGATTTAAAAATCTGAAATGGATTGAGTGATCATTTGTGAGCGCGGGATAACTAGTGTTGGGTGGGTAAATTGATGAACCTACCAAAATATTTCTCACATCTAATGTATGTGTCTCACATTTTACTTACTTATTTTTTTCCAACCTTACCCATAAAACTAAAACAAAGGATTGCACATAGGTGAGAGACTACTATTAGCCAATCATGAACATGGAGCAATTTATTGGACTCTTCTGAAGCTCTAGGGCTTTGAAAGTTGTGCAATATTCCAAGGTTGCACTAGTCTTATAGTGGATCTTGGATTTGATTGTTATACCCAATCCAAGATTTCCAATGCATGGTTGCATACTAAGCATCTTTGGAGACGCTTTCAGAGTTTATTTTTTAATACTAGTTTTTTTTATATAACATCTACTAGCTTGAAAATCAAATCTAAGGGTTCCCTTGTAACCTCCCTAGGCATCAAATGAAAACCCATATGATACCCTGTCAAATTCTCATGGAATTGGTTTTCACCTTAAGTAAGAACCTTTGATGAGAACCAACTTGAAAGTAACCCTCCATTTGATACCCACCCAACATTGATTAGGATTTGATGTAATAATTGCCTTGTACCAATATTTACATGGTAATATGAAAACTTAAGAAAGATTTGATACTAATTTCATACAAAGGCCATATAAATCTTAATACTAAACATACATTTGCCTCATACCAACCAATAATCAACCTTCAACCCCAACATTAATATAATACTATGTTGTTGTGAAAAGTTTCCTCTAAAAAAAATTCATTATAATTGCAAGGTTTTGTAATGCATTATATTCATATAATTTTCTTCAACATGAAGATACAAGAAATGTTGTAAGGTTGTGCCTTGTCTAGTTGTCTACTGGTCCATTTAATTTAAGCAACATATGAAAGATGGATGGTTGTAGATATAGGGTCGAAATTTATGATCACTTGTTTTGGACATTAATATATTATTTTCATAGCTTGACTAATTTAAGTGAAATGAACCAATTGGCTCCATTAGAGAATTGGCCATTCCTTCCAAATTAACAAGAGTTCAAGTAGGAAATGTTCTTTAAAATGTGGGACCAAATGAACTTTGTATAGTCATGTAATATTTTCTTAACAAACTAGGACAACAAACATGTCAACTACCTTAAATTAAATCTTGAAGTGCTTCTAGATTCTTCTTTTTAAACTTTGTGTTGTTGTTTGGTAGAAATGTAGAGCAATTGTATGTATTGTACATATGAGGTGAAAAAATTAGAGAAGATTGATTATGTGGCAAAACAAAAGTGTGTTTTGAAATCCATATGAAATGCATGATCAAATGTGTAGTGAAACAAAATGTAAATTACACAAAGGCCATGCCAAATTGTCTCTCCACACGTCATATTCCAAGTTTTGGATTAAGGTTATTGAAATGAAAAAGGAAAGATGATTAAATGTTTTAATATAATGCATTCAAGTTTGTCCCATATGGTTTTATGTATTTTTTGACAATCATTTCAAACTAATGAACTGACTTGGTTCATGAAGATACATGGATTAATTTGGTTAGTCCATGTATATGTTGTCTAATGGTGAATATGTATTTTTTAAATATCTTTTTTAAACCAAATATCATGAAAGTTATTACAAAAATAATGATATTTGTTACTAAATTCGTCATAAAATATCATCTCCCAAATATGAAAATTATAAAAATATTGAACATATTGATAAATTTTATTTTAGTCACTTCAATTTTCAAATATTGTGCCTTTTAGAACTTCCATATTTTCAAGGATTAATTATTTGAAAAATAAAATATATTGAAAAGGTTTAAACCAAAAAATTCATCAATTGTGTCAAACCCAAAATGAGTTCACAAACTTTAAAAAGTTCAAAGATTTGGGCATCCAAAGATAGATTTATTGTGGGTTCCCTTTTATCCCATACATATAGGCTAGAAAACTAATTTTGGGCAAAGGATATGGGTTTAAAATGGTGCTACTATAAAAAACTTGAAAACCATAATTAAAAATCAAGTTCAAAACAATCTCATCCCTCTTCCTCATAAGGTCCATGTTATTTTTACCCATATGATGCATGTCTTTCATGAACCTACTTTATTGCATGGCCCAAACAAAAATCCCTTTTCACCTTACAACTTTGTGAATATCACAATTTTGAAACATTATTTGTTTCCATCCACAAGGGGCAAGCTATTTATAGCCCATTATTGTATTGTAGACCAAAATGAATGCATATAATCCTTGCTTCAAAACATGACCCAACAAAAAGGATTTTGAAAGTGCAAATGTGATACATGTTGTTAAAGCATGTATATCATTATTCTTTTGTAGGTTACATTTTGTTAAGAAGAATAGGTATAGGGTAGATCAATTGGTGACCGAACATTTAAACGTTTAGAGCAAGCCAAATCCAAGGGGAAGGTTCTGTTGTTTCTGGTGTCCAAAAAAAATTTGAACCCTTCCTCTCTTGGCACATCTCACACACTAAGAATCTTAAAAGCATATTAGAAATGAAAAAATTATGGCCTCCCAAAGTAAAGGGGTGTCAAGAACTCAAAAAAACAAATCACCAAAAACTATAAATGTCGATTCCCAAACACCCAAAATATTTCTTGTATGTTGTTTTGTTGCTATTAAAGTTCAAGATGATTTGTAGAATTTCAAGTGGTGCTCCTATAACATTTTAAATTGTTTATAATGAATAAGAAATAAGAAAGTTATGAGGTTTGAAAGTAAGAGGCATTCAAAGAAAAAACAAACCATGTTTTTTAAGTTGGAAACCTTTCTTTTCTGCTTGTTATTTTTTTCATTAATCCTTTTTCCTTTTCATTTCAAACATGATTTTTAGAGCTTGAAATAGCACTCCCATAACATATTAAATCACTCAAAATGAAACACATATGATGAAAATATAAATATGTGTTTAATCATAGGCAAACGATCAATGTGATGGGTCAATCTACCCTAACCAAAGTAAAGAAATTTTATTAAAAATATTAAACAAATGAATGTTTTTTTCTCCAAAACAAGATTCAAATATTCACTAAGGATTGTGTATAATGTAAACCATTTAGAGAAATTTCCTAAGGTGTTTCAAAGGCACTTTATATTTGTGACTATCCCTCCTGCGGAAAAGGAGGCATACAAATCCTCTAATTTTTAATTTAAAAACATGGCATAAGAACCCTCCCCCTCTTTTGCCTAGTGATCTACATGTGATTATAATCATGATAATTTCATCTCATTTTTTATGATGCTTAAAACTCACAATAATCCTCCAACTCTTGAAGGGTAAGGTGTAAGAACCCTCCCCTTCTTCACATTATAATGTATATATATTCAAGTTTGTGATAATAGTGACAAGTCATGCATTCACTTGTTGTTTTACAATGGGTAAAACCTATAAAACAAAGGACATTTTCAAAATGTCAAGCTTGATCTGACAACCACATTATCTTACAACACTTATTTTTTAATGCTCCTACCCTAGGACCTTACACTACATCTAATAAGAACTTAAAGTTTGTAATGTTTTCTCCCTCTATCAAAACATTTGGCCTTTTCAATAACCTTCAAAAAGAGAACAAGGAGAAAAACCATTGTTTCATATATTTAGTTCAACTTCCCCACACTCCTTCATTCCTTTTTAAATCTTAAAATCATTTTCCTACAATTGTATAACTATAAATATTTCTTACATGTATGATGAAACATGACTAGTAAATGAATACAAAAAAAGGTGATGTTGTAACACAATTTTTTGTACATGTTAAAGAATTTGGACCCCAGAAAGAGATGATTTTGAATATGATGCCTTGGTTACTTTTTAAGGTTCTTGGGTTGCTTTTGTTTTTTGTTAAGGCTTTCTACCCAATTCAAGAACTCATCTAGCAATATGTTTTCCCATTTTCACATTACTATGAATTTTACAAGCTCCTCAAACAAAGATTTCCATATATGGTTTGTTGAACATTGGTTTGCTTATATTTTATATTTTTTAATATAGAAGGAGATGGACAATGTGAATAAAAGAGGTTAAAGAACAAATAAACATGTTGAGTTGTGGGAACAAAACACATTGAATGGAAAGTTTTTTGAAACTTTGATATGAAATTTTTTATAATTGATCTTTTTGAAAATGAAGATAATATAAAGGACCTCATAGACATGGTGTCTTTGTTTGTTATGCAAGTTGCAAAGAAAGATGACAATTTATACCCTCTTACTATTGATATAAATATATTTAATTTTAATTTCAATTTGTTATTTGTTACAATTCAATGTTATTTATTGCTATCAACTATTGTTTGCTATAGTTGAATGTTTTTTGTATTGTAGGTGAATGTTATTTGATGTAGTTGAATGTTGTTTCATTAGTTGTTTATTTCAATATTTTAATTTTCTTCTATTTTATATTTTTTGTTGTCGAACTTTTTAAGCATTTGAATCTGTGTATTTTTAAAATAAAATTGTGACACAATATCTAGTCATTGATAAAGAACATTGAAGAATGACAAGGTAATGGCAAAAACAACATGTGGTTAAAATAAGTAAAACATTTACAATCCATTTTAACATTTCCATAAATACTAAATATCATAAAATTGTTAAAGATGAAATGGTTTACAAGTTTCAATTGTTTGTCTTGGCAACTTCATTAATAAAATTGATGTATTGTCTATTTAAGAGGAACAAAGGATGTTGGCACAATCAATGTGTCAACTCATGTTTCAAAATGGTTGGAATTTTTTATTTGTGTATTTTTGTATGCATAATATTTTAACAAGGGGCTATTCCAAGTTCAAGCAAATGGATTTTGATGAATTCACCTTACTATCCTTACCTACCAATTTGGTTTTTAGGTTTTGTTAAAGGGTTTAAAAAAAATTAGTGGATGGATATTATGCATTGTTTTGTAAACCAACATTGGTTTGTCATCCATTGTTCAATTGCTAATGTTATTACAACTTTTTAAAAGTTTACTCATCGTCATCCTATAGTTTAGCATACTAACAAACTTGGGTTGCATCCATTATTTTTATGGGCTAAACTTAAATAGGAGGCCTTTGATAAGGTATGGTTTACAATTGATCATAACTAGTTGTGACTAATTGTTAACATGTTGACAACAAATTATTTTTTATTTGAATTTTTTTATATATCAAACAACACTGGACAAAGTGTTGAAATCACTTGGATGAAGGAAACATTTGTTTCCCATGAGTGTGGGATGGAAGTAATGGATGATAAGGATCTTATTTTTTATGGAAAATAAAATTTTAAACTTTTGTTTTTTTTAATATTTGAAGTATTTTTTGTTTCTTTTAATTTAATTATGTCATGCTTGTTGTTTTTCCCTCTTCTTTTTCTTTTGATTTGTGGTTTCACTTTGTTATTTATGTAGGTACAATTGAAACAAAGATTTCAAAAACAAAGTGATGTTTTGTTTTTGTTTTCATTTCTAGATTTGTTTTTTCGTTTTTGCATTTTTCATTTGAACTACACTTTTGGTTTTTTTTCAATGTCAATACAATTGAATTGACGAACATTTGAAGGACAAAATCATGTAATGGATTATAAGTGGGGGATTGAATGGTGGTCGTTTGTTGTGGTATGATGAAGCTTTTGGTGAAGAAAAAAATTTGTATGTTAAGACTAAGGTAGGGATATTTTTGTCTATCTTAAATATATTTTCATTTATAAAAAAATTGGCTGTTGGTTTGTAAGATTTTTTTTGTGTAGGAGTTCCATTCTAAAAAAGATGAACTAGTCAATGTAACTTTTTCATTTGTTATTGTTTCTACCAATGAAAGAAGAGTTATTGGTCTTGTTCATGACAATTTTGTTGTTGTTGGTATTCATGTTTGTTGCAACCCTAACCTTGGGCTCACGACCAAGGCAAGGGCTTGCGAAGGTGCAAGGCAAGGGCTTGCGAAGGTACAAGCCAAGAATGAAGCCCAGGAATCACATTTCATGCTCCCAGGAGTGCAAGAAAGTGTGAGGGAATGAACCCACACATTCCCACATGAACTCCCACTTTGAGAGTTGGAGTCCCAATGGATTCTTAAATTTTTAGAGGGTGATTGCAGGGGTCAAAACTCATTGGATTGAAAAGTTCCTTATATCATTGGAAAGCTCTTGAAACTTAGATGTTAAAAATGGGCTTGCATCACCCATTTGGAGACTTAAAATATAACTTATGGCCAAAAGAAAGGCTAGGAGTCAAATTGACAATTTGACTCCCAACCACTAAAAATCGAAAATCGCCCCAATTTCTTTGTGTGCAGGTGGCATGCCACATATCATTGCTTGATGAGAGCTATAACTTTGCTTGAAATTTCACCTTAATTGGAGGTCTGCACACAAAGTTATGACCCCCCAAAGTTGTGAAAATCTTAACTTTGGGAATTTTAGGACTCCCATTTGGGAGTCTTAGGACAAAATAACATTTGAGTGCTGGTTGCATGGCCAAGCACAAAGTATACTATAAGGGGGAAGGTGGTGGTTTCCCCCAAGTTCGAGCCGTGGTGAATCTTATGAGTCCATGTTTGCCCATGGTTCGTTTGTGCACCAAAGGTGTTCTAGCTACGCACTAACTAACTTATTGTTTGGTTTGTGCAAGTCCATGTGAATAAGTGACTTGTTTGTCAATCTTCCTAGTCCCATCCCGGAGTTCCAACACCCCCTTTTATCCCAAAGTGCTGTGAGCTAGGGAGTGCACCCCAACTCCTTCTCCTTCCGTTATCTTCTTCTTTGGACTCATAATTGAATCCATCAAGGAGTTTGAGGGTGCGTCAATGTTGGAGTTATAAGTTTATGTGGTTTTGTCAATGGTGTTCAAATAGTGTTGTTATTGGAGTTATTCATTCATATGATGGTCGTGCACATCATGTTGATGTTTTGAACGTCATTGTTGTTCATGCTATTTCTATAGATCAAGAACATTCCATGATAAATATTTCAAAAATTAGATGTGTTGTCAATATTGATGAGACTTTTTGGAATAATATGTTTAGTATGAACTTTTGAAATACAAGGAAAGATTGCACACAAATTTATCATGCACCACTTGAAACATTTAATGTGCATATTGTTTCTAGTCACATTTTCAATTGTTTTCAAAATTGTCACATAACAATCATTATGTCATTGATCCAAAATCTCTTCACATTTTGGAATCGTCACATGTTGACAACAAGCGAAGATTTTTCGTTTTGATACTTAGGTTACTAATTCTATAGATTATCATGTTATTTGTGTTGGATTGGATTGTGTTGGATGTACAATTTTAACTTTTGTGATTAGTAGTTCTAGGAGACATTATACTTCCTCAATTGAAATTAATTGCATTTTGCCATTCCATTTGATTTGCAAATTAAGAAAATTTCACGCCATTCATGGTGAACATTAGATTCAAGCTTATTTTGTTGATTCATTTGTTTTAACAATTGAACTTGTTGAAATGCTTTTAAGTAAGACTTTGGTGTTGAAAGTTTTTTTGTGCAATTTTGTTTTTAGGTTGGGATGCTTTACATCTTTTACTTAATGTTTTTAATTGTATTTGTTAAAATGTTTTAAACGAATTGGGCATTGGAGTTGAAAGTTTTTTTAAAAAAGTTGTTGTAGTTTGAGTTTGAAACTTGCACTTTAAGGTTGCATTTGAATGTTAATTTAATTTATTTTTCATATTTTGAAAAATTAAAAATTTAAAAATTTAATTAAAAAAAGTTCATGCATTGTCAAAGGAAATATGCAAACATTGGTTTTTTCAAAAAGAGATTTCAGTAAGCTAATAGAAAAAAAAAAACAAAAGAGAAAAGGAAATGAAAAAAGGAAAAAATGAAAGTCTGGAAAATACTTTCAAATGTTGGATGATTTTTTTATAGGCTGGCAGGTACCTTCCAGTTTTGTTTGTTTTTTTCATTTTTGTGATGTAGTTGAGGTGGTGATCATCCATCCATAAGACAATTTAGCCAAATTTGGCTACAATGTAGATATTAAAGTTTTTTTTAAAAACAAAATCCTTCAATATTCTTGGCTACCCATAGGAACTTATCATAAAAGTCTGACGACGATTTGGATTAATTTTTTTCCTTCGAAATCTGGTGAATTTGGGCAATTGTTTTCATAAAAAATCCTTTGTATAGGTCGAAATCTTATTTTTCGGGACGAAATTTGGCGAAATTTCGTTCAAAAAAAAGAAGAAATTGTGCATTTATCACTGCAATCATGGAAATAGATTCAAGGAGTTTTAGGGTTTCTTAGGGTTTTGTTGGACTCTGTGTCTTCTTCTTCTCATATGAGAGTTGTTGCATCTTGGCTTTTCTGATGTTACAGAAGTAAAGGTGGAAGATGGAAGTGCACACAGGCCATGTAGCACATCTTCCTTTGCGGAAGTAAAGGTGGAAGGAAGCTCAAGGTGCTTGAGCTGCTGCCTACGACAGACAAACAGCTGAGTGCCCAAGACTGACAAGATCTCCAGCAACTGTTGCCGACAGAAAAGCTGTTGCTCAAGGATATTAGGGTTTTCATCACTGGGACGGTTTGGGATTTACAGTCATGGATCCGACAGTGGTTACAGTTCAGGCAAAATATTTGATGAATCCCAAGGACCAAGGCGTTGCTGGGGTGCTTATGGTGACGGCAAGGGGATTGAAATTCACTCCGCACAATCCAAGCGTATCTCTGGAGATGATGGATGTGGATTTTGCGGTAATCAAATCTCATACTGTGAGCAAAGAGACACCCAAGATGAAGAAAGCTTTCATGAAGCTGTCGACTGAGGTTGAGGATCGTGCTTATCTTTTCGAGTTTCAGAATTTCCAAGAACGTGAAATGTGTCGTGATGTTGTTGCTAATGCTCTTGCAAAACAGAAGCCGTCGTCATCGAGTTCCATCCAGCCACCATCATCAACAACTTCTTCCCGTCCGCTAACCAATTCAGTGCAAGCTGCATCTGGGAAATCTGTGTCAGGTGCGACAGACCAATTGGACTTGGTAGAAATGGAGCGACGCCTGAAACTTTTGCAAGGAGACAGTGCACTTCAGAAGCTACACAAGCAACTTGTTATCAACGGGATCCTCTCGGAGCATGAATTCTGGGCAGCTAGGAAGAATGTCCTTGACGGTGAAAAGGCTCAGGGCCCAAAGCAACAAACAGGAATCAGGAGTGCTATGCTTGCTGATGTTCGACCCTTGACTGATGGCCGGACTAATAAGGTGACATTCAACCTAACTCCAGAAATCATTCACCAAATCTTTGCTGAAAAACCTGCTGTGCATCGAGCTTTCCTTATGAATGTGCCTTCAAAGATGACAGAACTTGCATTCTGGACAAAGTATTGTCGGGCAGAGTACCTTTATAGAACTAAGAATGCTGCTGCAGCGGCAGCAGAAGCAGCAGATGATGAAGATTTAGCTGTTTTCACAAAGGAAGATGACATTGTTCTGAGTAGTTCGAGGCGCAAAATCCAGCGTGTTGATCCAACTTTAGATATGGCAGCTGATTCCAATGATGACTATCTTTCCATTGCTGGCCATGGAGTAGTACGGGATGGGACGAAAGAGAGCATGGAGTCTACGGAGAGCACACGGAAGCATTCGATTGTGCATGGTATCAACAGGCATGCAGCAGTAGTGCTGGATGGAAGACCACTGGATACAGAGTTGACAGACACAGCAACGGTTGCACATGCAGTTGCCCGTTCTCAGCAAATGGAAGCTGCCGAAGCTGAAACTGATACAGAATTCCAAAAGCGTCGAATGGAGCGGGTCCATCAAATGACTGAAATGGATGATCTGAAAGGGCCATCATCTTCATCGTTTGTTCCATTGACCATCCAAGACCCACGTAAATACTTTGACTCGACCATCCCGACAGGTGAGCTGACAAAGGCAGGCACAATTCCTACACCGAGAAGTGCACTAGAAGTGGTTCATGGGTTCAAGCAACAGGTGTCAGGTCTTCTCATCTCTGGTTTCAAAGACCCGTTGATCTCACCAGAGCTTTCATATAAAATCCTTTCTGACGTTACACAGAATATTGTCAGAAGACAACACACAATGGGGACAACAACAGCAGATCATCAGAACATTCTGGATAGTTTTCCTCACGCAACAAGAGAGGAGGTGATGACCCATGTGGCAACTGTGAACGAGCTCCTTCGTCATTTTTGGGCATCTTACCCTCTGACCTCTGCACTTCTCGTGCAGAAAGTGGCTCGATTGAAGGATGCAATGTCTGGAATTTACAAGCAAATCCAGGAGTCAAAAGAAGCTGCACCATCTGAGATCCGACACCTGTTTTCTCAGCTCCTTCAACCACTGGTTCAGGCCCTGGATGCTGCCTTTGCACACTATGACACAGAATCTGCAAAGCGGGCTACCCGACCCACCCAAGGTCCGTTTGCTTCAAATACTTTGGTTAATGGTACTGTCCAGGTTGTCTGAACAAAGGTTGTGCCAATTGATAGCAATGCCTGGTGCCGATTGATAGCAGTATCTGGTGTATCAGTGGAGGTAAGTGTTATAGCATCAGGCTCATGACAGTTTGACAGAGACAGAGATTTTGATTCAGAAATGCAAACGCTGATTGATACCATCCCTTCCGAGTATAATATTTGCTAGAGGAAACTGCACTAGATTTCAATGCATGATTTGCACCATGTATATGGGATCTTCAGAACCCAGGTTTTACGAAAACAGCTGTTTTTTTGTAAAGCATAGCAGACACATTTTTTGATGAGAACTTCACTGATCAAAAATGGTAGAGAGAAAGAGAGTTTTTTGCAAAGCATAGCAAACCCATCTCTTTGATGAGAACTTCACTGATCAAAAACAGTAGGGAGAAAAGAGAGTTTTTGTAAAGCACAGCAGACCCATGAGAACTTCACGGATCAAAAACAGTAGAGAGAAAGAGAGAGTTTTTGTAAAGCATAGCAGACCCATTCTTTGCAACTGATAAAAAACGGTAAATAGAAAGAGAGTTTTTGTAAAGCATAGCAGACCCATTCTTTGATGAGGACTTCATGGATCAAAATGGTAGGGAAATTTGTTGGTCCAAAAGATTACACAGGTAATGAAAATTGGACTTCATTGAGAGATTTGTTGTGTCTGAAGATTGATATTCTGCAGAGTGTGAGAACAAAACTAATATCAAGAGATAAAATGGTGATACAATTCCAGTTTATGTTTTGTAACTGTACTCTCAATGATTTTTTTTACAGCTGAAAGATAATGACTTGCATCAAGGTGCAGATGGATTTTGTCCACAAGAGAGAGATCTTTCTTACCCAACCAATCTCCATCTTTCCATTGAATACCTGCTCTTTAGCCCACAGTGCAGAAAATGCTGTGAATCAAGACATGATCTTTTTAGTGACAAAAAGCTAAGGTTAATGATAGGTATTCTGGACATTCTCAGAACAAAACTGAATGAAATGGTGATCCAAGTTCCAGTTTGTGTCATTTGGAATGGTACTATCAAGTTTAAAATACACACTTGTGTCATCAAGGTGCACAAGAATTCTAGCATCAAGAGATGATGACACAGGCAATGAAAATAAAACACAAGGTGCATCAAGGGTGTAGAAGGGAATTGTCAAAGCAACAAGCTACTCTTGGTAAAAATAGCTTTTGTAGATTGAATCTTCTCATTCAAACCCAGACTACTGACTATGCTCCCTTCTCCACTTTGTGGAACTTCACTTTGTGCCAATATATACATACATTCTTTTGGGAATTCAAAGAGAGATTTTTAGTAGCCCTAAAGAAAGTGGAGCTAAGCTTGCAAGAAGCCCACAGACTGAGGTCGAACACTGCTGAAGAGGCAGCGAAAGATGCAGGTCAAGTCAAGCCAGAGGAAGCTGGGAAGGCAGCTGAAGCTACTGCAGTCAGAGCAGCCATCGAGGTGACCAGAACCATGCACAGAGGAAGCATACAGGTCCTCATTGCTGGGATGACCATGAAGACGGCTGCTGGTGGTGAACTTAGCCCAATAGCGTGCAAAAAACTGGTTCGAAGGTGTGCTTTGCGCTGCTGCAGGAAGGAGATAAGCACGTGCAGCTTGCTCCACAAGACGGTTCTTGATTGGAGGTCGTGTTCCACCTGGCCAGTGGGGATCATCTTCCTCCTGTTCTCTGTCTCCTGTCAAGCTTTCTCCTCCCTTTCGCTTGATGGGACTGATGGGCCGGCTTGTTGGCATCAAGTCCCGCAGGCTAGTGTACGAGAGGTGGCGGTGGTTCTGATTGTCTCTCTCAATGACAGGGAGCTCTGTATCTACACTATGAACTTCCTTGGCTACTGATTCTGACTTCATCTCTGCTGCCACTCTCCCTGGTGTCCCTTTGTGCTGCTGCTGCTTAATATGCTGCCATGAAAACAAGGTTGAGAGGGTCCTCCGAAGGCTAAATTTCATCAACTTTGGCATTTTGGTCCGTGATCTGCATCCACACAATTGAAGAAGACAATAAGAGATGAGAGCTTGGTGTGACTGCATGACCAACATCCATCTCCACCACAGCTGTGCAAACAACAGCTCCCATGTGGAGGAGGGGACGTACACAAAGCAAAACTGCATGAACAACATCATCTTCACCATAGCTGTGCAAACAACATCTCCACAGCTGTGCAGACAACAGCTCCCATGTGGAGGAGATTAATACAAAGCAAATTGAGCTGCAAAAAACACCAGCAAATGACTCAAGCAAATTGAAGAAAAATGGCAGCAGCAAGCCAGCCAGTAATTGTTTCCTTTCTCACAAGTGGTGAAGAAGGCAACAAGTCTGCCGCCTACAAATCCTGAGCAAACAACAACCTCCTGAATCCTGATCAGTGGAACCACCGCAGACACAACAACAATGAGGACAATGTGACATGCATTCCAGATTCAAAACACATTCATTCTTGATCAACACTGTTGCCAGCAGCATTGTAGGAGAGAACAGAGAACCATCACATGTTCCAGATGGAGAGAGACACAGACAAACAGACAGAGATAATTGGAACAACACATGAAATCAATCTCTTCATCCTTTCTGACAACAGCTCTAGGACCAATTGCAAGAGTGGCCATGAGCAATGAGCATCCTGGCCGCTCCATTGCACAGACCTCTGGAAGTCTTGTGGACTTGACGAGATGTACTCTGAAATGCTAGAGAAATTGGACGGGGTTTTGGAGGAGGAGTAGGAGGGGGAGAGTATTACCAGCATATGAGAGGAGCTGCAAGGTGCAGTGAGTGCGAGCGGCTGAGTGTCAGAGGAAGATGCCCCACTGCTTCTCATCTTTCAGGACCACGCAACGCCCAGTTCGCGACCCGGTTTCTTCGCCTTCCATCTCTTCCCGGTCTGCACCTCCACCGACTACACAGCCTCCTTGTCCTAACATCCTTCTTCTTGTTGACGACGCGCCTTCTGGTGATCTAATCCCCGACAACAAAAGCTCCAAAACTCTTTCTCCCCCTCTTCCTCCTAACACCTTTCTTCTTGTTCTTGATCTTGTTCTGCTGCTTCTTCTCGCTCTCCGTCTCCTTCCTCTCCAAAACATCCGACTTCCAAAACGTTCTCAACCTCTTCCTTGGAACTAGAATTCGCAGCTCGTAAGCTCCTCCAAAGCGTACAAAAACAGACTGAGATTCTCCGACCTGCCAAAGAAGAGCACACAAAAACAAACAGAGAACTACAAAACCAAAACTCACGAAATTTTTTTTAAAGAAAAAATTCTGAAAAATGTGGAAAAAAATATTGAAGCTCCTGGAGACTACTCGTCAGAGCTCGGAAGAATTAATTCCTCCAAAGCAGTGCGAGGAGGAAATGACACGCAGCTGCTAAGCTCGCTCGCTCGCTCTCTCTCCTCCGTCCCCTCTTCGCTCTCTCTCTCAGTGCTCCTCCTCGCCCTCAGGCCCCCCCGCTTTACAGCAAGAAATTACTAATTACCGACCCGATCCATTTTTACCCACTACGGTGAATTCAGTTGGAAGAATCCACTTGCCATTCTCCCAAAAATTACCCCTATCCCCACAGTCGCCCATTTTCTGTTTGTCGATTGATACCATTTCTTTTACCTAATCTCTTTTTCTTTTCATTATTCCTTGAGAGGGGTTTGTGTATGTATGTGTTGACCCTTTGCCTGATTTACTCGTCTTTTGTGTAGTATCTCTTTGTGTGTGAAAGGTCCTTTTTTTGGAAAATTAATAAATAAATTTCACGTTTGTGATATTAAAAAATTGGAATTTTTTTCCAAAAATAGAAAAATTAGTGGAACTTGAACTAGAAAAAAATATTTTCCCCAACTATTCCCAATTTTTTTCCAAAAAAATGACAAAATTTGTTGGGGGGGAAAAAAAAAAAAAAACCTGGCATATGTGTGTGTTTGAGTGGGGTTTATTTTTCTCTATGAAGTAAGTAGTAATTTCCGGGTTCAATGGAGGAATCAAATGAATGGGTTTTAAGTGTGACGGAGTTTTGCAATGAGCGGAATGAATTTGATATGTCCATTGTAATGTTGTAGTAGACTCAATGGGAGGAGGAAGGGTGCCACATCTGACCAATAAATGAGTAGTCCATTGTCGAGAATTGGGTTGTTCGGTTTGGTAGGATAATGCGGGAAATTGGGGAGTTGGGGTGCTTTGGATTTTATTGGTTGCGGCCATTGGTGGTACAAAACAATTTGTTACATCCCAGTGGGCGAGTAGGTATTCCAGCACCTTCAAAGTTTCGTTGCTAAAGCCGAATCTTTTTTTTTTTTCTTTTTTTTTTTTGGTTTTTTAAAAATTAGACTTTGAGGTGGCTTGTTTGACCATCTTTTGATATCGATATATTTTTAATAATTAAAAAAAAATTGACCATGAAAGGAACCAAATCAAATCTCAAAATAATTAATTACATGATTTACTATGTGATTATATATTTCTACAAGCAATATATTTTTCGGGTGCATGTGTGATGTTCAATTAATTGTTTTCTCTAATAAAATTGTACGATTCATTAACCTGTTATGATCCAAAAATTAAAAAATTGACAAAGAATTTTTTAATATAAAATAATTAAAAAAGTAGTGAGCATTTTGGGAAAAGGTGAAAAAAAAAATTCCAAATTTCCTCATTAAATTACCAAATTAATACCAATTATTACCAAGTTCCATATAATAATACAATATGCTCAATCTAAAAGTCAATTTTGGAGTGTCAAATTTCAGTGGTTTTTTTAGCTAGCAAACTTTTTGCTATTTTACAATGGTTTTGAAGAAAATTTTTGGAATACATATTTTTCAAATTTAAAATGTGTTTTTCAAGCAAATTTTTGACCACTTTTGTGTAATAAAAAAAATAGAAAGTAAAAGAAAATAAATGATACAATTTTCCCAATTTATAACCAAGGTCATAGTTCTATGCTTTCCATGGTGGAATACAAATTTTTTGCAATAAAATGAAATAAAAAAGTTGCCACACACCACAAAAGTCCTTCCTTCCTTCATCCATCCTCATTTCATCTCTCCACCAAAAACTTTGTTTTTCTCGTTTTGGATTGACTTGGAATGTTCATACATCACAAGCTTTTGTGTTCAACTCAACTTGCCCAACTTGTGTAGATGGCTAACATAATCTAGTCCAATATAACTCCAATTCCCTAGGCTAGAAACTACCATTTAATGCCAACTATCAATAGAGCTTTATAATTTGCAACCACTACACAAGTATATGCATCAAGTGTACATTCATTGTATACACACAAACATAAAAAGATACCTTACTTGTAGTAGTGGCAAGGTGAAATTTGTTGATGCTATGATTCATTACTAACAATTGTGGGGTTTAGTTTGGCCACTCTATTCACTATGGGTCCTTAAAAAAAAGCTGAACTAGGTTATCATAGCTCACCATTATTCTTCATCATTTTTACTAATAATGAATTAGGCCACCATATCCTTGCATCATTTCACCTTTGTGAAATTTGAGTCATTCATGTCCATGTTTAGTATAAGCACTTTATTAGCATACCTAATTCAGTTAGGTTAATTTTTTTTGTATTGTTCAAATAATTATTTTAGTTTTAAAATAATAGCTTATAATTTGTGAATAATGTGTATATTGCATTATGACTATGTATAAAATTTATTAAATGTGTGTATGTTAAATATAATGACATTATATTTAATACTTAAACATCTAACAACCCATATATTAAAAAATTTAAAATTAAATATTTTATAACATAAATATGAAATATTAATACCAATATTATTATTTTTAAAGATAAGATATATATATGCTATAAACTCTTTTCCATCAAAAAATGTTGGAACTTGTCAAATCATATTTTGTCATGAATTTTTTTTTAATGAATTTTTATCAACAATGAAATTCAAATGTGTTTTCCATTAAATGGTTTGAAATTTTTTTATTATATAATTGTGATGCATTCAAGCTTTTACATCATTTATAACAAAGCAATGCGTTGGTTAGATGGTTAAGACAATGCAATGTCTCTAATGAGACCAAGGTTCAAACTTCAAACCATGTTATCAACTATTGTAAATGTATCCTACGTTGATCATATTCAAATTGCATGTTTGACCATACACAAATTATATTTTGACAAAATTATTATTAATAATATCTAATATTAACTCAAAACATTATAAAAATATGTTGAATTCACTATGTTTATAGCAATTGTTCCTTGATGATTAAGAAAAATAATGAATTCACTAAATTTCTTATGTAATGAAGTTGGGATAATTTCATCTAAAACCTAGTGAAATTTCTAATGAATTTGATCCCACCCCTACTAATGATTTTATATAAAGAGTGCCTCCAAAAGAAAGAGGGGATTTGGAATCAATGTTTTTTTTTGTTGCAAATTTGGTCTTGACAAAAGAATTAAGAAAATTTTGAAATTTTTTGTTAATGTAAATTAGCTTAATTTTTCTTATTTTCTTATTTTTAATTTTTTTAAATATCACAAGATTGAAAAAAATTAAAATTTGAAAAAAGAAAAAGAAAAAAAAAAGACCACCATGCTTTGAAACCAAATGAATTGAGAAAGAAAGCATGTGCATGTGACTTGATGAAATAATTTACTGTTTTGGAGTGCGGGACACCAAGTTAACAAGTTATGCACGGACTCACAAGAGGTGCGTATTAATAGATTTAGCTGACAAAGAGGATGACAAACTACTTTTAAAAAGCAAAGGGCCAGATGGAGACAAACCTTTGATAGAGAAGCAAACACACAATTTGGGTTGTGCACAACCTGGCAAACCCATTGGGCCCACTTCCTTTTTCCGATTATAAAGTAATATGCCCCAGCTGACGAGCATCTCTTGTGAGCTTTTCTATTATGCAATGTGGGTATTTCTCCCCCTCAAGTTTGGATTATTGTTTTTTATAGCTTTTCTGTTAACAGCTCTTAGGGTCTCCCAACCCCTCCCCTCCCCTCCTCTCCTCCACTCCCCCCTCTTTCCTACTCTTTTGTATAACTAATTCTCATGTTAGATTGGCTCTTCACAATTCGGAATCTGCCAAACCCTGGCTGATCTCTAGTACTTTGCCTTCCCATGTTGTTGGCAGCTTGGCTTTTATTCGTAATGAGTAGGCAAGTTTGTTTTTTTTTGTTTTGGTTGGCCTTGCCTACTACTACCAAGGCAAGGATATTGTGTTCAGATTCATTATAGAGTATAGTAGCTTAAGGATTTTGGACCCCAGGTAGTAGTACGAACTATTTTGATACGTGGATTTTTGAAAGATGATGATATTTTCGCTTGTGTTGAAACTTGAGATTAGTTATTATAGAGTTATAATATATCTTGAAGGATTTTGGTTTCTTTGAGAGGATTTTTTCAAAGATTATAGATTTTTGCATGGTGAAATATTCAAATTTCCATAGTTCTTCTTTTGCCTTCAGATACTTTTTAATATAATTGGCAAGGCCACAGTGTGATACACCGCTTGTTTAGTTGGGGGAAATAAGAACTCGGTGCAAAGATCTGAAACAATTCTTGTCACTTTTTTCTTCTTTCCATTTGGCAGCATGCAAGCACAATTTTTTTTTCTTCATCTTCCTCCTCCTCCTCCTCCTTTGTTTTTAGAGGAAAAACAAAAAAAGTACGAAATGATCATTTGGCCTTTGCCCCTTTATTATTTGGTACAAAAATTATTAGAGAATGCCCTTCATTCATTTCTGTGTTGAGGGAGGAGATCTGTGTTGTTGTGAAGTGATCTGATGATGATCATCACCATTGTGTCGATCAGCTCCTGCCTACATCTGCTTCCCCATGAGTACCCGACAACATTAGGCTATGTGCAGTGAATAAGTTTTTGATAACTCGATGGTGTCCAGTGGGTAATGACTGGAACATCACTCTTTTTTTAAAGGCAAGAACAAAGAAAAAAGGGTGAAAAAAAATGGAAAGAGAAAAGCTCGATGGTTTGGAGACCTGCACATTTTGTTGGTATTTGGAAGATTGGTCCAAACTAAGTTATTTGAGAATATTCTATACCATGAGGAGTAATAGCCAGTTGTTATGGCCCCTTTGCCATTCCATAAATAAGTAGAAAAGATTTTGAATGACCATTTTGTTGAACTAGAACCTCCATTGGTACCATTGTAAAAACTAAAACCTCGAAGTTTTTTATTTATGTGTACGACAAGACCCAAGGGCCATTCCCAAAATAAACACACCCCTTGACTCCAAGGCCCCCCTTTTTTCTTTTTTTTCCATCATTGAGCAAACCTCCATACCTGACGCAAAGCATTGTCAGATTTTTATTTTATTTTTTCAATTTTCCTACAATACCTGACAAACACATGAAATTTTTTGAAGAAAAGACACCAGGCATTTTCAAAGGCAAAAATGCCCACCAGAGCAAGCATCTTGTTTTTCAAGATGCCCCACATTTTGTGAAGGAGAAATTCCACTTTCTAACATGTGCAAAATTCCATACACATATTCCATTTTTGGACAGAGATTTAGCGAACTGCACTTACATTTTGTAATAATGTCCAAAAATGTTAGAGGATGCCTTCACATTCTCGAGTGAGGAAATGAGGACTCCTATTGGCTATATTTAACATGGAAAATGTTAGATTTAAAACTTAAAGACCCTAATTTAGTCTAAGGATGGGATATTCATAACCTTTGGAAACAACCCAAAGTTTTTTTTGTTTTTGGTTTTGGTTTTGGTTTTGGGGGGTGGTTTTGACCATGGTTCAAGCATAGGTGCTGCTGCTGGCTGGTTCACCCAAGGGTAAATGAAGAACTAACTTCACTCAGGCGGTGGAGGAGGAAACTAGAGCCAATGACTTCTCCACACCCCCCAGGCTGTGCTGTGGCATCATCAAATAGGCTTGTGGAGTTGTGGGACTGGGGGACCTCCCTGAAACACCCCCTGTTGTGAGAATCGAATCTTTGGCTTGCTGGCTCAGTATCTAAAAATTGAATGAAAGTAGGTGGGGTCAGAATCTATAAAATTGAATGAAAGTGGGGCCAAAGATGATGATATTGATGATGATGATCATCATCATCATCAGTGGCAGCAGCAAACTGCAGAAGGCTAGCAATCAATCTGCTCTCTAGTAGGTATGCAAATTGAGGGATATGAAACGCATATGGTGGGAAAACATCTAAATTATGTGGTGATTTTGGGTCAACTTAGATTTCCCAAGATTTTCACATCAGTACATATAAAGTGTAAGTAGGGACATGCCCAAGGAAGTGGGACTTCTGGTGTGTACCCACCGGGTATGACAGAAAAAAAGAAACTAGACTAAGCATTTGGGGGGGCTTTGCCTACCAAGCCAAGGGTATTATTGTGTTTAGCTTCATTATAGAGTATAGTAGCTTAAGGGATTTTGGCCACTAGGTCATAGCCAGGTCTTTTTTTTAATATTTAATACAAGGGTTTTTGAAACATGATATTTTGGCTTGTGTTGAAACTTGAGATTAGTTATAGAGTTATAATATCTTGGAGGATTTTGGTTTCTTTTACAGGGTTTTTTCAATATTGTGTTTTTCTCATGGCTAAATATTTCAGGGTTTCCATGATTCGTCTTTTGCCTTAAGATACTTTTCAATGTAAATGGCAAGGCCACAGTGTGACTGACACACCCCTTGTTTTGGAAATGCCCCATGAGATTTTACACTTTGTAAACACAGCCCAAAGACCAAGGCACTTGCTGGTGAGGAAAAAGAAAAATCCTTGCTCACTAACAAAAACTCAAGCTACAAATCACAATATCCCACCTTAAATCGTAAGATCTCATGCCTTTTTGTCCTCTATAAATTACTGTTTATAACAGGCATCCATTTTGCACTTGGGTCTTTGCCGGAACATGAACTAGCTTTATAGGGCAATTGTACAGAACTATGCCAGATGCCACACAAAGATGTGAAATCAAAGGGGGTGGGAACTGGGGAGCATATCCCTAACAACCTGAATGATCACCAAATGCTAGTCAATTGTGCCCAGGTTTTGTACTGTAATTTAGGACTTGTTTAGTGAGGAAAAGGAGAAAAAGCTAGTGCAAGAAAGTCATGGGAGTGGAAGAAACAAGCACTCTCATGAGGCCTGAGTACCCAGCCCCCATGACTGCACCAGTTCCGTTTCAGATGAACTAGTGCTCATCCAGTTATTGAACCCAGTCCAGTCACAGAAGTTGAGTCACACTTTTTTTTTTTTTTGCCTGCCCTTCAAGAGGTTTTTTTTTTTCACATGTGGACCTATCCTGCTCACCCCACTACCTCATTAAAAAAAGCATTCCCACCTACCCTGCTCCTCTACCTATGTTAAGGGTTTTTTTTCTCAAAACTCTCTTTCTTTTTTGCCGTCATTGTCATTCCTACCGCAAATTGAAAGAACATGGCCATCGTCCATCACCACTGTTGATGTTCAAAGAAGAACAAGGAGTTGCTACAACTTGAAGATCTAAGCAACACAAGCTGCAACATCTTGAAGAAAACACAAAAACAAGGCATGTCTTCTACAGATAAGGTTTTTCTAGATTTTCAGTTTGGGTTTAAGTTAATGTTCATATTTGCTTTGCTTGTTTTCAAAGTTCATCAGCATTTGGACCCTGCTTCAACATCATCTACGTTTAAACTACTAGAGCTTGTTGTGGTGATCGTTACTAAATCAACCATTGTTGGAATAACTATTGTTGGAATGGTGTTGCTGGTGTGGGATGAACTTCAAACACAAGCGCAACAAATGGAACTACGATGTTACTAAAGTGGGATGAACTTCAAACACAAGCGCAACAAATGGAACATGTTAAACAACCCTTGTTGATACATTTAACCTCCAAGATGTTGTTGGGCATCATTGGGATTTTGGCATGGGGGGTGGGGTTCATCCCACAAAACACATGGGTGTGCCTTGAAAAGGATGAAAACCTTGTTGAGACAATTCAAACAAGCATAATTACCTATGCAAAACTTTTGAAAGTTACATGAAGCGTTCAGAATTAAACATTGGAGTACAATAAACACAACCAAGCCAAAGAAATGGATGCAATATCCAAGTATCATGATTCTGAAATCATTTATGGGTGATATATTTTTATATTTATATTTATTCTTTTTTTACATTGTTTGCATCTTAACATTGGAATCTTTTTTTATTATTATTAGGCTTTAGGGCACATCAAAGAGACTTTTGTTGCAAATGCAATTCAACTTGCATTTAAACATCATCAACTATTTATTCATCATCATGTAACAAAAGTTGTAAAAGTTGCAACAAAATATCACATCAATATGGGCATTGTTTTTAGTTCATCCTCAAAAAAGGATTAATCATAGATATAACTTTAGTGCATGTATGCACCATTTTTGTATCAAGCCATTATAGATTAACTTAGCATGATATATTTTTGTCACCATCCTTTTTTATAATGTGGTTACTTGAACATTCTTGTATCAATCCACTTGTTTTAATTTTAACTTTTAATTTTGAAATTTGTAGATTTTGGGATCATTTTATGCCATGTTGCACACAATAACCCCATCCACCACAAATGGATTACATTTACTATAAACCAAATGAACAATACCTTCATTTAATATAATTAGCACATTTTGTGGCCATGCTAAAACATTTAAACAATACTTTCATTATCCTTATCATGAAATATTTACACAATAATTTTAAGGAAAAAATTTAATTTTATATTTTATATAATTACATTGCCCACTTTTATGAAAGGACCCTTTGGTGCATAAACTAGTTTGTTTATGTAGGTATTGCAAATTTTTGATCTTCTTTTGTTTATGGTTGGGTTTTCCATAAAACATTTCAAATTGTAATACCCGCTTATCAACCAACTCATGTTCATGTGACGCACTGCCAACCCCTTTTATAGACTCAAATAAAAGTTTAACGTGGAAATAGCGGAAGAGTAAAAAGTTGGGGCACGCTCCTTAACTCACAACACTTTGGGGGTCGAAGGGCGTGTTGGAGTTCCGAAATGGGGGCTAGGAAGAATGACAAGCATCAATTACTCACACAGACCTACACAAACCACACAACAAGTTGATTAGTGCATAATTTGAGCACTTTTGATGTTAGGACAAACCACGGGCAAATTCGGATTCACAAGACTCACCACGACCCAAACTTAGGGGAAGCCACCACCTTCCCCCTTATAGTATACTTTGTGTCTCTCCACGAAGCTCACATCCAAATGGCATTTTGTCCTGGGATTCCTAAGTGGGAATCCCGAAATTCCCAAGGTTAAGACTCCTGTGACTTTGGGGGCCCATAACTTTGTGTTTAGACCTCCAATGGAAATGAGGATCAAAGCAAAGTTGTAGCTCTTGTTAAGATCTTTTCAATGGTATGTGACATGTCACCTGCACACAAGGAAATCAGGGCAATTCTTGATTTTTAGTGGTCGGGAATCAAATTGTCAATTTGACTCCCGGCCCTTCTTTTGACCATGACTTGTGTTTCAAGTGTTCAAATGGGTCATGCAAGCTCATTTTAAACATCTATGTTCCAAGAACTTTTCAATGATATATAGGAAGTTTCAATCCAATGAGTTTTGATCACTGTAATCATTATTTGAAGTGGGAGTTCACTTGGGAATGTGAGGGTTCATTCCCTCACATTCTCCTACACTCCTAGAACATGAGATGTCACTCCCGAACTTCCCTCATGGCCCGCACCATTGTAAGCCCTTGCTTTGGTCATGAACCCAAGGCTATGATTACAACATCATGTTACATTACCCTAATCTAAAAAAAAAATTAATATATGTTTCAAATAAATAGGGGGGACATTGGATTTTGGGTTTAAAGAAATTAAGTCCACCTTTTAGTCATTAATTGTTTTAAGGTTTAAGGTAACCTTTTTCCTAACATTTATATTAGTTTTAACATTTAGTTCTAAAAAAAATTGTTAAATTCCACCATTAAAAATATGCAACCAATTCTTTTTGTGTTTATTTAATTTAAGGTCAATGTAGGGATTTTTTGTTACATATAAGGTTTCATTTCAACATTTTAGGGTTCATTGTATAGGTTTGTTTATTTTTTCAAATTAAAACCTATGCAGCCATTAGGTTGTAATATCTACATAATTTATGGTTTATGCAAAAAACAATTTACCAAGATTAGGTTTAAAGTTTTTTTGTATGAAAGTATTCAGTTTTTAAATGAGGGTTAATGTTTTCAATTTGCAATATCGTACCCTCTCACCCTGTGTCAGATCCCAAATGCATGCCCCAACCTTAAATTGCAATACCTACATAAATTTATGTTATGTAACCCGCCTTGTTTTAATAATGCAAAAACTTGTTCCCTCATCATCTAAGGTGATGTAAATACATCTTGCCTACCAAATACAATGCTTGCATCTAATGTATAAAAAACAATAGGAAATATCCAAAAGATATATATATTTATTTATTTAAAAATTAAACCAACTAATAATACCTTCATCTTTAGGTGTAAGCATTAATTATGGACATGCCCCAATTTTTCCAAACCCTAATTTACAATACCTACATTGTTTGTAATCATTATTAGGGTGATCATTAGGGCTATTTTGTTTTTTATTTCTATAATGTAATATTATTAGTCTAACATGGTAAGTTTATCACAATACCTACATAAATTTATATTATGTACCCTCACCAAAAGCCCCCTTTAGTTAATAAGTGTTTATTATGCAGGTATTGCAAAAACTTAATCCCTCATTATCTAAGGTTTACTTAGGGGGATCTTGTCCACCAAATGCAATACCTACATTTAATGGATCAAATGCCATAAGAAATATCCAAAAAATATTTATGAATAAAAGTCCCTAAACCAAGTAACAATATCCTCATCTTGATTATGGGCATGCCTCATTTTTTCCAAACTTGAAGGGTTTAAAGTTTCCAAGCTTCTTGTAATACCTACATAAATATGCATTGTGTACCTTCACGAAAAGCCTCCCTATAGTTAATAAGCTTTGATTATTAAAGTATTACAAAAAAAAGATTTCTTCATCATCTATTACTTAGGGCCATCATTTCCACCAAATGCAATACTTGCATGTAATAGGAATTATCTAAAATATCATTATAAATACAAAATTAAAAGGTTTGATAAAATATCATATTTATACCATAAGTTATAATATTTAAACATATTGTCAATTATTATAAAACATAACCTATAAATAAATATATTCATGTCTAAAATTTCATATCAATATCGCAAGTCCATAATTCAAAAACTAAATAATATCATGTTACATGGTGCAAAAAACTATTCACATTTTATTCCAATTAAACACCTACATTTATAAAATTTCCATTTTTAATTCATAGAATTTAGTGGTTGGCCAACGTGTGGTATGGGAATTCTAGATTTGGCTAAATCTTCTTGTGGTTCATCAAAACAATAAAACATAAGAAAATGTTTAAGAAAAAATATCATACTATTGATGTTAAAAGATGATGTCACATTCAAAGGAGTTGTATCTTGATTTGAAAACACAACCTAAATAAATCAACACATATTTCATTAAACCTTAAATTTAAAACGCTAAATAATCTTAATGGTAAATGCTCTCAACCTAATGATTATACAAATAGTTACAAATGGAATACAATTTTTTTTTATAACAACTATGTTTTGAATTTCAAAGGTAATCAACTAAAAATTATAATGAATGGAAACATAATTAGCCTTAGAGTTTAAAACTAATTATCCCAAAATGTTTATATATAAACTTAAACAATTTAATGGTAAATGTCATAAAAATTAATAACTATATAAGCATATACAAATGCCAGACAAAATAATTTTATAAAAGTGTGATGAATTAAAATTGAAACACATGAAAAAATAAAATAAAATTAATGAAATAAAAGTTTATTCGTTTACCTTTAATGTGGTCATTTCAACTTGAAGGCCCAACTTGAAACCTTCTTCATTCACTTTCAAAAGAAATAAAATGAATCTTGTTGCAAATATTTATATGTGAAAATTTGACCAAATTTCCCCCCAAAATCCAAACTAGGATTGATTTTGATTAATATTAAAAATTGTGCAAATATTCATAAATGTTTGATGTCTTTTTGACTTTAAATTTATCAAGCCTATTCTTTAATTAAATTAAGTACATCTTGCATTAAATGGTCGAAAGTGGAGGTAAAGGACTGTCACTAAAAAAATTCCTATAATTGTAATACCCACATTTGGGGTTAATGGCTTATCGTCATCATGAGTTTGAATCAAGCTACAAATAGATGTTACAACTCTTTTGCAATACCAACATTTTATATTATAATTTTTACAATTGAAATCCACAATTTGCAAGTGCATAGATAAGTATGATGACACGTGGGTAGGTAGGTTTTGCCAATAAGTAGATGTTTTACTAATAAGTAAAATGACATTACTAAAAAATGTATATATTTTCTTGGTTAATTTTTGAAGTAGGAATTAGGTAGAAGTTGTACCCGTAAGATACATAGGTTTTGCTAAGAAATTGAAAATTAGCCAAGAAGAAATATAGGTTTAGTTAAGAGATACAAGTTTAACCCCAAAAAAAAAAAGGTTTAGTCAATAGATAGAAGTTTAACCAATAAGATATATAGGTTTTGCTAAGGGATAGAAGTTTAGCCAAGAAAAAATATAAATTTTGTTAAGAGATATAAGTTTAACTAGTAAGAAATATAGGTTTAGCCACGAGATAGAAGTTTAGCCAGAGGATATAAAAGTTTTGCCAAGGTAAATAAGGGATCAGTTGTTAGTTTTGTAAGTAGGACTAAGATTTAATTCAGTAGGGTAGCTAGATGAGTGGGTAGTCAGGGTTGAGAAAAAATTGGCAATGAAAAACAAAATTGGTCAAAGGTCAGCAGCCAAAAAAGATTGACTATGGTAGAATGTTGGTTAAAGTAAGGTAAAGAGGCGAATGAAAAAGAGGCGAATCATCCAGCCCATCCTAAGGACAGAAAGGCCAACTGGTGCAGTCATGGGGGGGGGGGGGGTGTTTCCCTCGGCCCCCCCCTCCCGCGGGGAAAATTTGGGTCGGGGGGGGGGGGAGGGTGGTCCAGAGACT